>OLSL01003804.1_pt1 | contig 10246 bp, 6 predicted proteins | sample 1672511 | NCBI WGS metagenome assembly OLSL01 (sample SAMEA3136694, study PRJEB25190) | human gut metagenome | biome: human gut; feature: human-associated habitat; material: faeces | place: Austria | collected 2013
TTGCCCACATAAGCGTCACCAAGTCTTCCGTTTCGCTCAGGTTGATGATGTTGTGGGTGTATCCCGGCAGCATGTGGACGGCTTCGATTTTCTCTCCGGAAACTTCAAAATTCAGCACTTCCCCGGCGCCGACCTTCCGCTGCTGAATCAGGCCGTGACCGGATACCACGATGAAAAATTCCCACTTGGTGTTGTGCCAGTGCTGTCCCTTGGTCACGCCGGGACGGCTGATGTTCACGCTGAACTGGCCGCAGTTCGCCGTTTTCAGCAGCTCCGTGAAGCTGCCCCGGGCGTCAACGTTCATTTTCAGGGGGAACGCCGCCTTTTCCCTGGGCAGATAGGAAAGATACGTAGAATACAGCTTTTTCGCGAAGCTGCCTGCCGGAATTTCCGGCATCAGCAGGGTCTGGGGCTGCGCCTTGAAGCTGTCCAGCAGCGCTACGATCTGCCCCAGGGTCGCCCGGTGGGTGACAGGCGCGGCGCAGTAGCGCCCGGACGCCGTCAGAACCGTGTCCACACCCTCAAATTCGCAGTGATGCTCTCTGCCCTCTAGCGCCGCGATCATCTCGTCCACCAGATCGTCGATGTACAGCAGCTCCAGCTCTACGCCGGGGTCGTTCACCGTGATGGGCAGGTCGTGGGCATAGTTGTAGCAGAAGGTGGCCACGGCGGAATTGTAGTTGGGACGGCACCATTTTCCGAACAGGTTGGGGAAGCGGTACACCAGCACTTTCGCCCCGGTCTCGGCAGCGTAGGAGAAGAACAGCTCCTCCCCCGCCTTCTTGCTCCTGCCGTATTCGCTGCCCGCATAGCGCCCCACCATGGTCGCCTGAATAGAGGACGACAGCATCACGGGGCAGGTGTTACGGTACTTTTTCAGCGTGTCCAGCAGCGTGGAAGCAAAGCCGAAATTTCCCTGCATGAACTCTTCCTGATTCTTCGGGCGGTTGACGCCGGCAAGATTGAACACGAAGTCCGCCTTCTGGCAGGCCGTTTCCAGCAGCGCCGGGTCGGAGTCGATGTCGTAGAGGTACAGCTCCCCCACCGTAAGCCCCGGATGGGTCTTGTCACGGCCGTCCCGGATGCACTCCAGCGCCGCCGTCAGGTTTTTGCCCACAAATCCGGCCGCGCCGGTAATCAGAATGTTCATGCCATCCACCCTTCCGTTATTTATTCTTCATGGCTTCCAGTTCTTCCCGGATGTAGCTCAGGCTCAGCAGCTTCTGCTGCACCTGCTCCACGTTCAGCAGCTCTGTGTTGTTGCTGTTGAACTCCGTGAGGACGTTGCGCTGGGTGTCGCCGTCCTTGAAATATTTGTCGTAGTTCAGGTCCCGCTTGTCGCAGGGGACGCGGTAGAAATTGCCCAGATCGATAGCGTGGGCACATTCCTCGTTGGTCAGCAGCGTCTCGTACATCTTTTCGCCGTGGCGGATGCCGATGACCTTGATCTGTTCCGTGTGGATTCTGCCTGCTATGATATAAAGATAGCCAAAGAGGGCACTGCTCTAAGCGGAAGTGAGAAGGTGAACAAAGAGAATCTGCCCGAAGTGATTACCGCTGTGAAGAAAGAAAACAAGGCGATAGTCGCTCCTAAGCGGATGCGTGTCACTTATACGCTGACGGTAGACACCAATGCCGTTCCTGCCGGAAAGCTGGTTCGCTGCTGGTTGCCTTATCCCCGTACCGACCAGGCCCGGCAGCGGGATGTGAAGTTCATCTCTGCCAGTGAGCCGGAGTATGTCTTTTCTCCGCAAGAGTGCCGGCATAGCACGCTCTATATGGAAAAGCGTGCGGTACAAGGAGAGCCTACCGTGTTCTCCGAAACATTTGAATATACCTCCTGCGGAGAGTGGCATAATCTGTGTGCGGAAGATGTTCTGCCTTATGATACGACTGCCGCTCTTTATAAAGAGTATACCGCCGAGCGGGAGAAACACATCGTTTTCTCTCCGCGGCTGCGTGAGTTGGCTGCCAAATTGACAGCCGGTGAAACCAATCCTTATTTAAAGGCGAAGCGCATCTTCCGTTGGATTAACGATCACTTCCCCTGGGCATCTGCCCGCGAGTATTCCACGATTGAGAATATTCCGGAATATGTATTGGACAACCGTCACGGCGATTGCGGTCAGGTCAGCCTTTTATTCATAACCTTATGCCGCATCAGCGGCATTCCCGCACATTTTCAGAGCGGGTTCATGATGCATCCCCGTGCTTGGAACCTGCACGATTGGGCGGAAGTATATTTTGAAGGTGTTGGGTGGGTGCCTGTAGACCAATCGTTCGGAATCCCGGCTTTTGCCCGCAATGCCGATGAAGAGTATTTCTTCCTGGGTGGTATCGACTCCTGGCGCATGATTGTAAATACCGATTACGGCATGCCGTTAGTGCCCGAAAAGAAGTATCCGCGTAGCGAAACCGTAGATTTCCAGCGCGGCGAGGTAGAGTGGGAAGGTGGAAACCTTTATTTTCCGCAATGGAGTTACCATATGGACATCGATTACCTTAATTATTAAGGCATGGCATACAGCTTGAAAACAGATGATGTGTTGAGGCGAAACGCATCATCTGTTGAACCTCAACGCATCATCCGTTACAGGCAAACGGATGGTGCGTTTTTGTTTTGTCTATCTGTCAGTCTTTTAACAGACAGTAATCGTGCATAAATGCTAATTTGTCAGCCTCTGCCGTTAACCGCTGTTAAGTCCCAAATATTCACTGTTAAAAGAGAACAAAAAAGAGTGACAAGCGGAATAACAGAACGATTTTTGTCGTTATTTTAACGTCAGAATGTTAAATGAGATTTGAATATTAACAATTAAAGAAAATAGAAAGTAATATGAAACAGACAACAAAAAACATCCTTGGAGTTGCAGCCATTGTAGTTCTGAGTGCAGGAGTGGCCGGTGTTACCACTTATAAGATGCAGAATAAGGAAAAGTCTGCTACATTCAGCGAATTGTTCCAGCAGAACCCTAATAATTTGCGGTTGGCTGCTTATAACGCAACGGATGCGCAGCCTGTTGACCTGACGCAAGCGGCAGAAAGTTCGGTTCATGCCGTAGTACATATACGTGCCAAACAGTTGAGCAAGACTCAGACAGTGCAGAGCATGCCGGATATTTTTGACTTCTTCTTTGGTGACGGTCGCGGACAGCAGCGCCAGATACAGACCCAGCCGCGCGTAGGTTTCGGTTCCGGCGTGATTATTTCCAAAGACGGCTATATCGTAACCAACAATCACGTGGTTGAGGGTGCTGATGAAATTACCGTGAAACTGAACGATGACCGCGAGTTGAAAGGCCGCATCATCGGTACTGACCCCAGCACGGACTTGGCATTGATTAAGATTGAAGGGGATGACTTCCCGACAATTCCGGTTGGTGACTCCGACCAGTTGAAGGTGGGAGAATGGGTATTGGCAGTAGGTAATCCGTTCAACCTGAACTCTACCGTAACAGCCGGTATCGTCAGTGCAAAGGCTCGTGCCATCGGCGCAACGGCGTCCAACGGACAGGCTGCGAATATCCAGTCTTTCATCCAGACGGATGCTGCCATCAATCAGGGCAACAGTGGCGGTGCGCTGGTTAATGCAAGAGGTGAGCTGGTAGGTATCAACGCCATGTTGTATTCACCGACAGGTGCATACTCCGGTTACGGCTTTGCAATCCCCACCAGCATCATGACGAAAGTTGTAGCAGACTTGAAGCAGTTCGGTACGGTACAGCGTGCTTTGCTGGGTATTACCGGTACTACACTGGGCACAGACCTGCAAATGGACGAAAGACTGGCTGAGGAAATGAAGAAGAAAGCCGACGAACTCGGTGTGAAGGAAGGTGTCTTGATTGCCGAAGTTGTAGAGGGTGGTTCTGCTGCCGGTGTGTTGAAGTCGGATGACGTTATCGTCGGTATTGACGGTAAGAAGGTGCATAAGTTTACCGATTTGCAGGAAGTGCTGGCTAAGCATCGTCCGGGCGATAAAGTAAAGGTGAAGGTAATCCGTGACAAGAAAGAGAAAGAGTTTGTATTGACGCTGAAGAACTCTCAAGGCAATACGAAAGTAGTGAAAGATGCCGGAATGGAACTGTTGGGTGCAGCTTTCAAGCCTGTATCTTCCGAATTGAAGAGACAACTTAACTTGGGTTACGGCTTGGAAGTAACCGGAGTGTCCAACGGTAAAATGGCAGATGCCGGTATCCGTAAGGGATTCATCATCCTCAAGGCGAACAATGTACAGATGAAGTCGGTAGAGGATCTGGAGCAGGTACTGAAAGCTGCCGCCCAATCTCCCGAACAAGTGTTGTTTATCACCGGTATGTTCCCGTCGGGCAAGCGTGCAAGTTATGCTGTGGATTTGAGCCAGGAATAACAAAAACATGATAATCAGGTAAGAAGATTGTAATATAAGCAAAGAAAGATGAAAAAAAGGTGTCGGTGAATACTTACCGACATCTTTTTTGTTGTATAAGTAAGGTATAAATAAGGTGAAAAAGTTTCGGCATGTTAGTGTTGTAATAAATAATTTGTCGTAACTTTGCAACCCAAATCTGTATTATAAGAATGAGACAACTAAAAATTACCAAAAGTATCACTAACAGAGAGAGCGCTTCTCTTGACAAGTATTTGCAGGAAATCGGTCGCGAAGACCTCATTACAGTCGAAGAAGAGGTAGAGCTCGCTCAGCGCATCCGCAAGGGTGACCGTGTTGCACTGGAGAAATTGACACGTGCCAATCTGCGTTTCGTTGTATCTGTAGCCAAACAGTACCAGAACCAGGGTTTGAGTTTGCCCGACTTGATTAACGAGGGTAATTTAGGACTGATTAAGGCTGCCGAAAAGTTCGATGAGACACGTGGTTTCAAGTTCATCAGTTATGCAGTATGGTGGATACGTCAGTCCATTCTGCAGGCTTTGGCAGAGCAGTCGCGTATTGTACGTCTTCCGTTGAACCAGGTAGGTTCGCTGAATAAAATCAGCAAGGCCTTCTCCAAGTTCGAGCAGGAAAACGAACGTCGTCCGTCTCCTGAAGAGCTTGCCGATGAACTGGAAATCCCTGTTGACAAAATCTCCGATACGCTGAAGGTTTCCGGCCGCCATATTTCGGTAGACGCGCCTTTCGTTGAAGGAGAAGACAACAGCTTGCTCGATGTGCTGGTCAACGACGACTCTCCTATGGCCGACCGCTCTTTGGTGAACGAGTCTCTTGCGAGGGAAATTGATAGAGCTCTTTCTACGTTAACCGATAGGGAAAAAGAAATCATACAGATGTTTTTCGGTATCGGACAGCAGGAAATGACATTAGAGGAAATCGGCGACAAATTCGGTCTCACACGTGAGCGTGTCCGCCAGATTAAGGAAAAAGCAATCAGAAGATTAAGACAAAGTAATCGTAGTAAATTGCTCAAATCTTATTTGGGATAAATAAGAAATATTAGTTTCCGACAAATAGAAGGAATTAAAAAACCGTACGTCTTTAGTAGGCGTGCGGTTTTTTTTATATCTTTGCCCCATTGATAATTCATAACTTATAACTCATAACTCAATGAAATACGTTCGTATACTTTGTGCCGTAGCTTTGGTTTTTGCGTTGTGCTCGGCTTTTACAATGAAAGATAAGGAAAAGGCTGTATATGCTTTTGGTGTGGCGGCTTCTTTCAATGACTCCATCGTATATTATACAGACATCCAGGTATTGGACAGCGTAGAGCTGGATAAGAATGGATTCTTGCCCAAGCGTGATTTATACACTTACCAGCTCAAGAACTATCTGGAGTACAATCTGAAGAAGCCGGACTATACTTGTATGATTTATTTCTCTGAAAACAGGAAAAAGTTGGAAAAAGAGGCTGTAAAGGTAAAAGGTAAGTATAAGAAGAGTAAGAATATGGTTTTGCAGGTGGTGAAGCCTGAAGCTTTCACATTTACAAAACCGCAGGAATAAGATTTCAAGTATGAAAACAAAACTATATCTTCTTTTTTTCTTCGTCATCTATTTTCACTTTTGATATTTTATCCAAAATTTGTTTTTCTGTATTTTCCTTTTCCACTTCTTCTGTTTTACACATTTTTAGCACTTCTTTTTTAGTATATACATTTATATTAGAAAGTTCTTTCATTTCGTCTTGATTGTAAATGTATACAAGTTCCATCCAATCTAAATATGTTTTACATTTTTTTAACAAAATAGAATTTAGTTCACTATACTTGTCACATATATCATGTAATCCATTTTGTTTATCAGTAGTTGAATATCCTGTAATAATCAATTTTTCTTTTGCTCTTGTTAATGCAACATATAACACCCTCATCTCTTCTGACAAAGTTTCTAACATTATTTGATTTCTCATAGCTTGTTTTGATAATGTATCATACTCTATTTGCATATCATAGTCTATGTATTTTACACCTATTCCTATTTCTGGATGTAATAAAATTTTATTGTTAAGATCTTGCATGTTAAATTGCTTTCCTGTTCCTGACAAAAATACTACTGGAAATTCAAGTCCTTTACTTTTATGAATACTCATTATTCTTATTACATCATCATTTTCGCCTATTATTTTAGCGGAATCCATGTCTTTACTGCTTGTTTTTATTTTTTCTATGTAATTTATAAAATTAAATAATCCTTTAAAACTTATGCTTTCACATTGTTTGGCTCTTTCAAATAACATTTTTAAATTTGCTTGTCGTAATTCTCCATTTGTCATTAAACCTACATAATTATAATATCCTGTGTCATTATATATTTTCCAGATTAATTCGTCTAAACTTAAATATTCTTGTTCTTTTCTCCATATTTCTAGATTATTTAAAAATTGGTCTATTTTTGCTCGTAATGGATTGCTTACACTTTGCTTTGATTTTAAAATAGTATTGTAAAAATTGTCGTATTTATCACTTAGTCTAATTTCTACTAAGTCATTGTCTGTAAATCCTCCAATCATTGACCTCATTACAGCTACTAATGGGATTTCTTGTAATGGGTTATCTATAATTTTTAATAAGCTCATTATTGTCTGAATTTCTATGCTTTCTAAGTATTCTGCTGATGAGTCACTAAATACTGGCATTCCTAAATTTAAAATTTCTTTTTCAAATATTGGTGCAGGATCTTTTGTTGATCTTAATAAAACTACTATGTCTTTATATTTTATATCTCTTTTTTCCTGTTTTTTTGCATCATATATTTGAAATTTGTTTTCTACTAGTTCTTTAATTCTATTTGCCACAAATTTTGCTTCTAATTCTATATTCTCTACTCTTTCTATTTCTTCTTCTGAATCATTTTCCTCTCCATTTGTTTCTTTCCAGGTTGATGTAGTTGCACTAGCCTTTTGCTCTGCCGATAAATCTTCTTCGTCTGTATCATCTGTAAGCAATATATCTATTTCTGCTTTTAAATCTTGATTTGTATCTTCATAGTTCGCACCTAAGTTTAAATATTCCTCTTCTGTATAGTTTAATTCTCCTAATTCTTCACTCATTATGCTTGTAAATATTTTGTTTGAAAAGTCTAACACTTCTTTTCTACTTCTGAAGTTTTTAAATAATTGAATTTTTAGATTATCTCCATCTTTTTGATTGTTTTTCGTTTGATATGTTTTATATTTTTCCAAAAACAAGTCTGGTCTTGCTTGTCTGAATTTATAAATACTTTGCTTTACATCTCCTACCATGAAAATATTGTTTTCTCTTGAAATTGAATTTAATATATATTCTTGTACTAAATTACTGTCTTGATATTCGTCAATTGCAATTTCTTCATATTTTTTTTGATATTTCTTGGCTATTTCAGATGGTGTACCATCTTCTTTTAATAAGATTTGCAATGCAAAATGTTCAACATCACTAAAATCTACAATATTTTTATCTTTTTTTCTTTTTTCAAACATCTTTCCAAATTCTATAATTATATTTCCTAGTTTTTTCAGAACTTCATACATATCATTTATGTCTTCATTTGCCTCTTTTGAATTAAATATTAAAATTTTTTCAGTTACCTTTTTTAGGTTTGCTTTTACCATATCTCTTGTTGCTTTTGCATCATCTTTTGCTTCAAATGTTATTTTCTTGTCTGTTGCCCAAGTTTTAAATTTTATGTTTGATGCTATTTCATATGCTTTATTCCATGAATCCAAATTTATTTTTAGCATTTGTAATTGTTCTATGTCATCATTTATAATTAGAAAGTATTTTTGTAATTCAGGGTATTTGGCTAAATTTTGTCTTTCTGCTTCAAGTTTTAATTCTGAATCTTCTACTATTTCTCTTACTTGTTTTAACAACAGCTCTCCCCAGATTGTTTTCGAAAAATCTTCTTCCAGTTTTTCTGACAAGTTAAACATTTCTATTTTTTCTTTTAACCATTTTTCTGGAAATGGATTGCTCTGAATATATGTATAAATTTTTAAAATTAGTTCTTTTAATGGTGTATCATCTTTGTAACTCGTATATGTATTTATTAATTTGGTAAAATCTTCATCTTCTGCTTCATACTTTTCTTCAAATAAGTCTTCTAGCACATCTTGTTTTAGTATTTCTATTTCTGTAGTGTCTCCTATTCTAAAGTTTTGGCCTATATCTATTTCGAAGAAATTGTTTTTTACAACATCTAAACAAAATGAGTCTATTGTGCATATACTTGCTCTATTTAATAAAATTATTTGCTTTTGTAATTTCTCGTTTTCTGGTTCTTCATCTATTTTTTTATATATTGCGTTTAATACTCTTTCTCTCATTTCTGATGCTGCTGCATTTGTAAATGTTACTACTAATAATTTATCTATATCTATGTTTTCATTTATTATTTTGTTTATTATTCTTTCTACTAATACTGCTGTTTTTCCACTTCCTGCTGCTGCTGCAACTAGTATATTGCTTCCTTTTTCATATATTGCCTGTTTTTGCTCTTCTGTCCATTTTACTTCATTCGCCATGCTTGATTTCATTCCTTTCATAACTCATAATGCTGTTTTTATAATTGTATGTATTTTATCATATACGTAAAAAAAAGTACACATATTCAAGTGAATATATGTACTTTCTATTTTAATATGGTTTTATTCTTAAATTTTTTGACATATTAGCTCGTCTCTTACTTCTTTTATTTCTTCTATACTAGCACCAGTTAATTGTTCTATAGTGTCATATGTTAATTGTATTTTTAACATTCTTATAATTACATCTTTTAATGTCTCTTTTTTCGCTTCTTTTATTGCTTTTTCTTCTTTTTCTTCGTTCTCTTTAATTTTTTCTTCTGCTTTATTTAGTTTAGCTTCCATCTCATTTACTCTGGCTTCTGCCTCATTAAACCAATCTCTCACTCTTTCCTGAATTGTACTCATATCTTTTTCCTCCTTCTCTTCAATAATTCTCATTATTTTCATTAAATCTTTTACTTCAATTTTTTCATATAAATATTTTAATGTTTCTTTCATATCTTCTAGTTCATCATCGGTAGTTGCATTTTTTATTATTTCATTAAAACATTCAAATAATTCTTTTGGATTTTTACATTTTTCCAATGCCATTGCTTTAGTAAGATTTGTATTAATTCGTAATAATTCATCAATTTCTAATTCATTTATATCAATAACTTTATATTCTATATCTATCCCTTTTATATGATTTTTTAATACTTTCACCACTTCAGTTGAATATTTAGTGGATACTGACCATTTTCTATTCCCTGTATAAATTACTATTGGTATAATTAATGGATATTTGTATTCTTCATGACATTTATTCATATTCTTCATAGCCCTCCTACTTATTTCTACACTATATTCTAGCATTCTAAATGGCATGTTATAATCGATTTTTGTTTGATGTTCTATTAAAAAATAAATATCTTGTCCTTTTACTTTATAAAGTATATCTACTAATTTTCCACTTCCGAATTTAGTAATGTATTCTCCATTTTGTAATTCCAGTTCTTCATTAAAACCATACCAAATGAATTCTCCTATAAATTTTTTCATTTCTTTTTCATCGTATAGTATTTCTTTAAACATTTTATCATGTTTTTTATCTAGAATGTATTCTGCTGATTCCTCATTACATTGTAAATCATCTTTAAGATAATATTCCTCTAATTGCCTTTCTACTTCATCTTTTACTCTTTTATATTCTTCTATTTGTCCTGTTACTAACAAATAATCTGAATATGTAAAAATGTATTTTCGCTCTGGTAATATGATATCTACCTCCTTTTTATTTAGTTTTCAATGTTCTTTCTCTTCTACGA
>OLSL01003812.1_pt1 | contig 10223 bp, 10 predicted proteins | sample 1672511 | NCBI WGS metagenome assembly OLSL01 (sample SAMEA3136694, study PRJEB25190) | human gut metagenome | biome: human gut; feature: human-associated habitat; material: faeces | place: Austria | collected 2013
AGGTTGTACATTTGCTTTGTTTATGATAAAATCAAATTTATGTGTAAAGTTAAGGAGAGTATATGTATAAGTTATTAACGAAAGATGGCATGGCCAAACGAGGAGAGTTTGAGACAGTCCATGGTACGATACAGACTCCTGTTTTTATGAATGTAGGAACAGTAGGAGCAATCAAAGGTGCTGTAAGCACGGATGACCTTCGTACAATCGGAACGCAGGTGGAGCTGTCTAATACCTATCATCTTCATGTAAGAACAGGTGATAAACTGATCAAACAGTTTGGCGGGCTTCATAAATTTATGGGATGGGATAAACCAATCCTTACCGATTCTGGCGGATTTCAGGTATTTTCTCTGTCAGGTCTTCGAAAGATAAAGGAAGAAGGCGTATATTTCCAGTCACATATTGATGGACATCATATTTTTATGGGACCGGAAGAAAGTATGCAGATTCAGTCTAATCTTGGTTCTACGATTGCGATGGCATTTGATGAATGTCCTTCAAGTCGGGCAGACAGAACCTACATTCAGAATTCTGTTGACAGAACAACAAGATGGTTAGAACGCTGTAAAAAAAAGATGCAGGAATTAAACAGCCTGCCAGATACCGTAAATCCACACCAGATGTTATTTGGTATTAATCAGGGTGGTGTTTTTGCGGATATCCGTATCGAGCACGCTAAAAGAATCAGTGAGCTTGATTTAGATGGTTATGCAGTTGGCGGACTTGCAGTAGGAGAGACACATGATGAGATGTACTATATCCTTGATGAAGTTGTTCCATATCTGCCGGAAAATAAACCAACTTACCTTATGGGTGTAGGAACCCCAGCAAATATTATTGAGGCAGTTGACAGAGGAATTGACTTCTTTGACTGTGTATATCCTTCCAGAAATGGAAGACACGGACATGTGTATACGCATCATGGAAAGTTAAATCTTTTTAATAAGAAGTTTGAATTAGACCCCCGCCCAATCGAGGAAGGATGCCAGTGTCCGGCATGTCGGACATACAGCAGAGCCTATATCAGACACCTGCTCAAGGCAAAAGAGATGCTTGGAATGCGTCTTTGTGTTCTTCATAACCTGTATTTCTATAATCATTTAATGGAAGAAATACGTGGAGCAATTGATGAACACCGCTACAAAGAGTTCAAAAAAACCACATTAGAAGGTTTTTTGACACCGGAAGAAGAATACCGGTAATATATTATATAGAAGAATAACGGAGGTAAGGACATGTTATTAGCACAGAGTGCGAGCGCAAGCTCATCTATTACAATGATCATTGCATATGTCATTCTTTTTGGAGCGATTATCTACTTTATGACAATCCGTCCACAGAAGAAGCAGCAGAAAGCAGCAGACGAGATGCATGCAGGAATGCAGGCTGGAGACAGCGTATTGACTACAAGCGGATTCTATGGCGTAATCATCGACATCATGGATGACACTGTAATCGTAGAATTTGGTAACAACCGTAACTGCAGAATCCCAATGCAGAAAGATGCTATTGCAGCAGTGGAGAAGCCAAATCTTACAAAGACAGAAGAAGAGTAATTTCGTTTGAGATAACAGACGAAAAATGAAAAAGCAGATATCCTATATTTGTGATTCTATTGCTGAGGGTTGGATGTTCACCTCCGGGTTTACATTCAATCCTCGCTAAGGCCACAAATATAGGATATCTGTTTTTTGCTAAATTGAAAGTACTCTCCAGTTTAACAAAGACAGAAATTAAGAGACCGCCAATATATAAAAAATGCGCCTTAGAGCAAGCTCTTAATGCGGACGAGCATTAAGAGCGCAGTGATACGAAGCATTTTTTATATATTGGCGGTCTCTTAATTTCGTCTCTCCTGTTCTAAACAGAGAACCCTTTTCATAGGCTATAAAAAAGCCTTTGGTGCAGCCTATGGATGGAATTTCGTATAAAAAATGGATGGAGCGTGCAGCAGGCCTGTTTCTTTCTGCATTAATTGCAGTATTACTCACAATGCTATTTTTAGCAGTGTTTGCATTTGCCATGTTGAAAGGTAATCTTTCCGCTTCCGTAGAAAAAATTGGTTTAATTGTTATGAGTGTGATGGCTTGTTTTGTCGGGGGATTTTTGTGTGGGAAAAAGAATATAAAAAAACGGTATTTATGGGGGCTTGGCGTAGGTGTTTTATATTGCTTGTTTTTTGGAGTAATACGTGTCGGGATGGGGCAGGCATTTGTGACAGATACAACAGCATTTTTTACAATGATGCTGTATTGTGCGGCAGGAGGAATGCTTGGAGGAATGTTAAGCTAAAAAGTTCTTTTCTTACGGGAGGGTTTGTGTTATAATAATCTATAAAGTGTCATCTTAGATGCTTTACATACTAGATCATGAAGTGAGGAGGCGTTATTAATGAAACGTGTAAAGACACTGACCGGAAACAAAACTTACGGTACTACAATGTGTAAAGGTGGATGCGGCGAGTGCCAGACATCCTGCCAGTCTGCCTGCAAGACATCTTGTACAGTAGGTAACCAGACTTGCGAGAGTAATAAATAATTAGAGAGCACAACAGGAAGAATGCTTCCTGATATATGCTTGAAGTAGGGTGGACTGTCTTTTTTGTCAGTTCACCTTATCTCTTGTATGGAAAAGTATGTTTGCAGAGATTACTTTATTGTAAGTTGAAAATATTGTATACAGGAATGTTCTGTATTATATATCTATTTTAAAGTTAGCAGGACATATCTTCAAATTAAAAATATATTTTAGAAAATTAAGTATAAAAAACTATAAAAGAAATAGAAAGGGATATTTAACGTGATTCACCAGTATAAAAATAATGGATATAATATTGTCATGGATGTGTGCAGTGGTGCCATTCATGTTGTTGATGATGTAACTTATGATGTCATTGCTTTATATGAAGAAAAAAGCTTAGAAGAAATAGAAAATGAACTTTCTTACAGCAAGGAAGATATTGAGGAAGCATATAAAGAGGTAACTTCTTTAAAAGAAGAGGGACTTTTATTTACAGAAGATATTTACGAAGATTATATTAAAGAGGTAAAGAGCAGAAAGACAGTAGTAAAGGCACTTTGCCTGCATATTGCGCATGATTGTAATCTTGCCTGCCGCTATTGTTTTGCAGAAGAAGGAGAGTATAAAGGACACCGTGAACTTATGAGTGCAAAGGTTGGAAAGGCTGCCCTTGATTTCCTTGTAGCCAATTCTGGAAACCGTCATAATCTTGAAGTTGACTTCTTTGGCGGTGAGCCAACAATGAACTTCGGTGTTGTAAAGGAAGTTGTAGAATATGGACGTTCTCTTGAAGAAAAACATAACAAACATTTCCGTTTCACTTTGACAACCAATGGTGTGCTGTTAAATGACGAGATTATGGAATTTGCCAATAAAGAAATGGACAACGTTGTTTTAAGTGTCGATGGACGTAAAGAAATCCATGATTACATGCGTCCTACAAGAAATGGTAAGCCAAGCTATGACCTTATCATGCCGAAGTTTATCCGTTTTGCAGAGTCCAGACATCAGCAGAAATACTATGTAAGAGGAACATTTACCAATAGAAATCTTGATTTTTCCAAAGATGTTCTTCATCTTGCAGACTTAGGATTTGAACAGATTTCCATGGAACCAGTTGTTGGACAGCCAGAAGAGCCGTACGCAATTCAGGAAAAAGACCTTCCACAGATTTTTGATGAGTATGACAGACTTGCAAAAGAAATGATTAAGAGAGAAAAAGCAGGAAAAGGCTTTAATTTCTTCCACTTTATGATTGACCTTACAGGTGGTCCATGTGTAGCAAAAAGACTTTCCGGCTGTGGAAGCGGAACAGAGTATTTAGCAGTAACACCATGGGGAGATTTATATCCTTGTCACCAGTTTGTAGGAGAAGAGAAATTCCTTCTTGGTAACGTTTTTGATGGAATCAAGCGTACCGATATTTGTGACGAATTCCGTTCCTGCAACGTATACACAAAGAAAAAATGTAAAGACTGTTTTGCGAGATTCTACTGTAGCGGCGGCTGTCCTGCAAACTCTTATAATTTCCATGGAACAATTGATGATTCTTATGATTTAAGTTGCGATATGGAGCGTAAGAGAGTAGAATGCGCAATTATGATTAAGGCTGCATTAGCAGATACAGAAGGCGAAGAAGAATAGATGGAAAAGTGGTTTATCGCTTCAAAAAGAGCAGATTTTAATAAAATTGGTGAGATATTTCATATCAGCCCGGTAACGGCGCGTCTGATGAGAAATAGGAGCTTAACAACAGTTAGGGAAATGCAGCGTTATCTTTATGGTTCTCTGTCTGATTTATATGATTCTCATCTTTTGAAAGATGCCGATAAGGGAGCGGAAATCATAAAAGAGAAGATAGAAACAGGCAAAAAGATTCGGATTATTTCGGATTATGATGTAGATGGTGTTTCATCAAACTATATTTTATATCAGGGATTAAAACGCTGTGGTGCGGATGTTGATTATAAGATTCCTGACCGTGTGGAAGACGGTTATGGAATTAATGAACATCTGATAGAAAAGGCAGCAGAGGACGGAATTGATACGATTATCACCTGTGACAATGGAATTGCGGCAGCAGAACAGATTGCTTATGGAAATTCTTTAGGACTCACCCTGATTGTGACAGATCATCATGATATTCCGTTTCAAAGGCAAGAAGATGGAAGCATTTCTTATAATTTGCCGTCAGCCGCTGCCGTTATTAATCCGAAGCAAAAAGATTGTCCGTATCCATTTGAAAATATATGCGGAGCGGTTGTTGTCTACAAGTTTATTCAGGTGCTTTGTGATTTGTTTGGAATTGACCGTAGAGAAAGTGAAGTATTTCTTGAGATTGCGGCGATGGCAACAGTCTGTGACGTTATGCCATTGTGTGATGAGAACCGTATTATCGTAAAGGAAGGCCTGCGACGGATACAGCATACGAATATTACCGGGCTGCAAGCTTTAATTGAGGCAAATCATCTTGAAGAAAAAAAGATATCTTCTTATCACTTTGGATTTATTCTCGGTCCGTGTATTAATGCTTCCGGTCGTTTGACCTCTGCAAAAGATGCGTTAGAACTTCTTCTATGCGAAGATAAAGAACTTTGCAGGCAGAAAGCAGAAGCACTCACACAGCTAAATGCAGAGCGAAAAGAAATGACAGCTAACGGGGTAAAAGCTGCAAAAGAATATCTCGAAAGCACGGGACATGCAAACGATAAGGTACTTGTTGTATATCTTCCAAACTGTCACGAAAGTATCGCCGGAATTATTGCCGGAAGAATGAAAGAACATTACCATAAGCCAGTATTTGTCATCACAAGAACAAAAGAAGGATTAAAAGGCTCTGGCCGTTCTATCGAAGCCTATCATATGTATAAGGAAATGAACAAAATCAAGGAATGTTTCGATAAATTCGGTGGGCACCCGATGGCAGCAGGATTTTCTATGCAGGAAGACCGCTTAGAAGAATTCCGGGAAAAATTAAATGCCAACGCAACCCTTACCGAAGATGATTTCGCAGAAAAAGTTCACATTGATGTAGCCTTGCCGATATCTTATTTATCCGAAAGTCTCATCAATGAATTTGAATTACTAGAACCATTTGGAAATGAAAACACAAAACCGCTCTTTGCACAAAAAGACCTTTACATAAAAGGAATGCGGGTACTCGGAACAACAGGCAGATGTTTAAAACTCTTCCTGTCGGATGCCAATGGAACAAGCATAGATGCCATGTATTTTGGAGAATCCGATGTATTTTTAGAAGAACTCATCTCTTTTTGTGGAAAAGAAGAGGCACAGAGAATTCAAAAAGGCCTGTCACATCATATATGGATGGATGTGACTTATTATCCACAGGTAAATGAATGGCGAGGGCAGAAGAATATCCAAATCGTCATCCAGAATTATCGTTTTAAAAATTTATGAGATAAATTTTTTAGTGCTTCTTTCGCATATTTTTTCGTCTGTTTAGATTCCCAATTAATAAAAAACTATCCTAATTTGACAAATAAGGCGAGAATCAATAGAATAATATGAGGATGAAAAGAGAGATACATCAAAATCGCTATGAATTAAGAGATAGATAAGGAGAAAATATGGAACAGGAGAAAAAACAGCCAGATGTCAGATTGATAGGATTAGATTTAGATGGAACAACGCTCACTTCAGATAAGGTGTTAACTCCACATACAAAGGAAGTACTTGAGAAATGTCTTGCGGAAGGGATTCAGGTTTTACCGGCAACAGGAAGAGTAAAATCGGGTATTCCAGAGTATTTAACACAGATTGAAGGAATGAGATATGTTATTTTATCCAATGGTGCAAGTGTATTAGATTTAAAAGAGGATAAAGTTCTTTATCAGAATTGTATTCCGTGGGAGAGAGCATTGGAGTTATTCGATGTGTTAGAAACATATGATACATTTTATGATATTTATGCATTAGGAGCTGGCTGGTGTGAGGCTCGCTTTTATGATAATGTAGAAAACTATGGAATTGAGAAACATATCGAGAAGCTGGTTCGTACATCACGCAATCGTATTGATGATTTAAGAGAGTGGATGAAAGAAAATAAAGCTCCAGTGGAGAAGATAAATATGTTCTTTGCAAAGGAAGAAGACAGACAGAGAGCTTTCCGTGAACTTGGACAGATAGAAGATTTGGCGGTTACCTGTTCTCTTGGTAATAATCTTGAGATTAATGGGGCAACTTGTAATAAAGGAGATGCGATGCTCAATCTTGGAAAAATTCTTGATATTCCGATAGAAAGTATTATGGCGTGCGGCGATGGCAATAACGATTTTGAGATGGTTAAGATGGCTGGTGTCGGTGTTGCTATGAAAAACGGAGAAGAGTCTTTGAAAGAGGTTGCAGATTTTGTGACAAAGACAAATGATGAGGAGGGCGTAGCATACGCTATCGAGCATTTTTGTAATGTGTAAGTAGAAATAAACGTTTTTCTGTTGTTTTTTACATAAAAAATCTGTTATAATTAATCATAAGAAGAAAAAGCGCGAAGATAAAAGTCTGTGCTTAATAGTTTTATGCCTGATTTGGGGGCAGAAAGGGTGGACAAAGTGAAAAAACTTGAAGATTATGTCATTAATATTCCAGATTTCCCAAAGCCGGGAATTATTTTCAGAGATATTACCTCTATTTTACGTGATCCGGAGGGACTGAAACTTAGCGTACATGAATTAATGCATTGCTTAGAGGGAACAGAGTTTGACGTAGTTGTTGGAGCGGAATCCCGTGGATTTTTATTTGGTATGCCTCTTGCTTACAATAAAAGCAAGGGATTTGTTCCTGTCCGTAAGAAAGGAAAGCTGCCAAGAGAGACTGTAAGCAAAGAATATGCTTTAGAGTATGGAACAGCAGAGATTGAAATCCATAAAGAGGACATTCGTCCAGGACAAAGAATCGTATTTGTAGATGACCTTTTAGCAACTGGTGGAACAGCAAAGGCTGCGATTGATCTGATCGAAGAACTTGGTGGCGTTGTCGTAAAGGTTCTGTTTGTTATGGAACTTGAGGGATTGCATGGCCGTGATGTATTAAAAGGCTATGATGTAGAGTCTGTTATTACTTATCCTGGAAAGTAATTTTGAAGGAAAAGAAACTGTGTGGATGGAATTTTTCGGAAACACAGTTTTTCTTTGTGTAAAAATTGTTCTGTAGTTATAAATTTGAATTTTCATTTGCAATTTCTTTCTTTAAATCCTGCATTTTGCTTTACAAAAAGAAGAAAATGGAGTATTATGAAATATACTTAATTTTACAGAATAGGTGGAAGAATAGAGTGGAACATTTAAATTTATTACAGAGAATAGAGAAGAAGTCTTCCGAGTTCAGTAAAGGACAGAGAAGACTGGCTCAGTATATTACAGAGAACTATGATATTGCGGCATATCTTACCGCTTCAAAGCTTGGAAAGGAAGCAGGAGTCAGTGAGTCTACAGTGGTTCGTTTTGCTTATCAGCTTGATTACGAGGGATATCCAGAGCTGCAGAAGGCAATTCAGGTTATTGTAAAGACAAACTCAAACTCCATTCAGAGAATGTCCCTTTCCTCAAAAAGATATCAGGAAAAAGGTGTATTAAAGAGTATTTTGTATACAGATTCAGAGCGGCTTCGCGATACGATTCAGAGCGGTGTAGATGAGGAAGAATTTGACAGATCCGTTATGCTTATCAATGATGCAAGAAGATTATATATTTTAGGTGCGAGAAGTGCGGCTTATCTTGCCGGTCTGATGGGATATTATTTTAAGATGATGTTTGACAATGTAATTATCGTAGATGCCAACAGCACGTCCGAGACATTAGAGCAGATTTACGATATCAGTGATAAGGATGTTATGATGGGAATTACTTTTCCAAGATATTCAAAGAGAACCATCTGTGCGCTTCAGTATGCGAAGAATCATGGAGCGAAGACAATCGCACTTACCGACAATATGCAGTCTCCAATTGTAGAGTATGCAGATTGTAAATTGATTGCAAAGAGTGATGTAATGACAATCGTGGATTCTTTAGTATGTCCGTTAAGTGTGGTGAATGCGATGGTTACAGCGATTGCATTGCTTCGTAAGGATGATGTAGAGAAGCGTCTTATGGCACTTGAAGAACTCTGGAACGAGTATGATGTTTATAACAGGAGTTTACTATAATGAACAAAGTAATTATTGTAGGCGGAGGGGCAGCCGGTATGATGGCTGCCATTTCTGCGTCTAAAGAGGGGAAAAAGGTCTGCATTCTTGAAAAGAACGAAAAACTTGGCAAGAAGCTTTTTATTACGGGGAAAGGCAGATGCAATATTACAAATGCCTGTCCGGCAGACGAATTTCTTACTCATGTGGTAACAAATCCAAGATTTTTATACAGTACATTTTCTCAGTTTAATAATGAGGATATGATGGACTATTTAGAAGAAATTGGTCTTCCGATAAAGACAGAGAGAGGACAGAGAGTATTTCCACAGTCCGACCGGTCTTCGGATGTAATTGATGCATTAAAGAAACAGTGTAAAAAAGGCGGGGTACAGATTTACTATCACACAGAAGTAAAAGAACTGCTTTTTGATGAAGAAAAAGAAAACTGTGTCGGTGTACTTTTGTCTGACGGAAAGAAAATGATAGGAGATTCTGTTATCCTTGCCTGCGGCGGCTTTTTCTACGGTTCCAATGGAGCAGGATATACACTTGCAAAGCAGGCAGGACATAAGATTAAGTCTATAGAGCCATCTTTAGTTCCATTTGAGATGAAAGAAACGTGGTGCAAAGATTTGATGGGACTTACTTTAAAGAATATAGGGGTGCGTATCAAAGCAAAGAAAAAGACAGTTTATGAGGGGTTTGGAGAATTTCTCTTTACGCATTTTGGAGTGAGTGGTCCGCTTGTTCTTACAGCAAGTACCTGTCTTGGAAAATATCAGAAAGAGTTAGAGGCAGGCGAATTAAAACTGATTCTTGATTTAAAAGCCTCTCTTACCCCGGAACAGTTAGATAAACGGTTTTTAAGAGAATTTGACACTTATCGTAATAAAAATATTTCTAATGTGATGGAACGTCTTCTTCCAAAGAAAATGATTCCTGTTTTTTTAGAAGAAGCACAGATTCCGGAAGATAAAAAGATAAGAGACATCAGCAAAAAAGAAAGAAGGCATATGATTGAGCTGATGAAGAATTTCGAGATGCATATCACAGGAGTCCGTGGCTTTAATGAGGCAATCGTCACGAGAGGCGGAGTAAATGTAAAAGAAATTAATCCGTCTACAATGGAGTCTAAAAAAGTAAAACATTTATTTTTTGCCGGAGAAATGATGGATTTAGATGCTGTCACAGGCGGCTATAACCTGCAGATTGCATGGACAACAGGCTACGTAGCAGGTAAAAATGCGTAAAGAAAACGTAAAATTTAAAAAATTATAAAAAAATAGTTTTTTTTTTCGGAAAAATATGTTACACTAATCAAGTGTAGGTAAAAGTGAAATCACTGTATACGCAGTCAGGTTTCAAAAGAATGGGAGGAAATGTCCATGTACAGTATAGCAATTGATGGGCCAGCAGGAGCTGGAAAGAGCACGATTGCAAAGGCAATCGCAGAAGATATAGGTTTTATATATGTAGATACCGGAGCAATGTACCGGGCAATCGCTTTATATTTTTTGCGTAAAGGTATTGATGGACATGACAGGAAGCTCGTTGC
>OLSL01003816.1_pt1 | contig 10216 bp, 10 predicted proteins | sample 1672511 | NCBI WGS metagenome assembly OLSL01 (sample SAMEA3136694, study PRJEB25190) | human gut metagenome | biome: human gut; feature: human-associated habitat; material: faeces | place: Austria | collected 2013
GTCTGGCCCAGGATTTCTCCATGCGCTATATGCTGGTGGACGGGCACGGTAACTTCGGTTCCGTGGATGGCGATCCCCCGGCAGCTTACCGTTATACCGAAGCCCGGCTCAGCAAGATTTCCAACGAGATGCTCCGGGATATCGACAAGGATACCGTAGACTGGGATCCCAACTTCGACGAAAGCCGGAAGGAGCCTCGGGTGCTGCCTTCCCGGTATCCAAACCTCTTAGTCAACGGCTCCTCGGGTATTGCCGTCGGTATGACCACGAATATTCCGCCCCATAACCTGAGAGAGGTCATTGGTGCCTGCATCTGCATTCTGGATGATCCCGACGCTACTATGGCGGATTTGATGGAGCATATCAAGGGCCCGGACTTCCCCACCAAGGGCATCATTCTTGGCACCGCAGGTATTCGGGCCGCCTATGCCACCGGTCGCGGCCGAATCAAGGTGCGCGCAAGAACGCATTTTGAGGAGTTCGGTCAGAATCGTACTCGAATTATCGTAACGGAGCTTCCCTATCAGGTCAACAAGCGCCAGTTGATCCGCGCCATTGCCGATCAGGTAAAAGACAAACGAATCGAGGGCATTTCCGACCTGCGAGACGAGACCGACCGCGAAGGTATGCGCATGGTCATTGAGCTTAAGCGGGACGCGAACCCTCAGGTGGTGCTGAATTCTCTGTTTGCCAATACGTCCATGCAGTCTACCTTTGCAGTAAATATGCTGGCGCTGGTAGATAATCAGAAGCAGCCCAAGATTCTCTCTCTCCGGCATATGCTGGACGAGTATCTCAAATTCCAGGAAGAGATTATTGTCCGCCGCACGAAATATGACCTGAAAAAGGCCATGGAGCGGGCTCATCTGCTGGAAGGTCTGCTGGTTGCCCAGGACAACATTGACGAGGTCATCCATATCATCCGCACCAGCTATGACAACGCCAAGGAAAACCTGATGACCCGGTTTTCTCTGGACGAGGTACAGGCTCAGGCCATTCTGGATATGCGCCTGAAAGCACTCCAGGGTCTGGATCGGGAAAAGCTGGAGCAGGAATACAAAGAGCTGGAAGATAAAATTGCTTACTTCAACAAGGTGCTCTCCGACGAGGGCATGGTCAAGAGCATCCTCAAGGAGGAACTCCAGGCCATTGCCGACAAGTTCGGCGATGACCGCCGCACGGAGATTCAGGAGGTCGAGGATGAAATCGACATCGAGGATCTCATTGCGGAGGAGGACTGCTGCTACACCATGAGCGAGGCGGGCTATATCAAGCGGATGCCCGTTGACACCTATAAGGCACAGCGCCGTGGCGGCAGAGGCATCAATGCGCAGAGCTTGAAGGACGAGGATTTCGTCAAGAATCTGTTCATTGCTTCCACCCACGATTTCGTGCTGTTCTTCACCAACCGCGGCCGTGTACACCGGAAGAAGGGCTATATGATCCCCGAAGCCGGACGGACGGCCCGAGGCACCAATATCGTCAATATTCTCCCGCTGGAGCAGGGTGAGCAGGTTACTGCAATGATGCTGCTGCGTGAGTTCCGGGAGGATGAATACCTGATGATGGTCACCCGGAACGGCACGGTGAAGCGTCTGCGGCTCACCGAAATCAATACCGCAAGAAAAGCCGGTATTCGTGCCTTGAGTCTGGAGGAGGGAGACGAGTTGATCTCCGTATCCCGGACTAACGGCAACGACAATATCATCATCGGCTCCCACGAGGGCATGGCCATCTGCTTCAACGAAAACGATGTCCGGCCCATGGGCCGAGATGCTGCGGGCGTTCGCGGCATCAAGCTGGATGAGGGCGACTATGTGGTTGGCGCGGATATTGCAGCGCCGGGCAGCTGTATGCTTACCGTCACCGAAAAGGGCTACGGCAAGCGGACCGAATGCGTGGAGTATATGCGCCTTGGCGAAGACGGCCAGGAGCGGGTGCCCCAGAAGCGCGGCGGTAAGGGCCTGAAAAACTACAATATCACCGCAAAGACCGGTGCAGTGGCCGGAGTTCGTATGGTCACCGAGGACAATGACGTCATGCTGATTTCCAGCGACGGTACGATTATCCGTATGCCCGCTAAGGATATCAATATCTATAAGCGGGATACTCAGGGTGTCATCGTCATGCGCGTGGAGGAAGGCAGCAAGGTCATCTCCATCGAAAAGGTGGACGCCGATAAGGAAGACGAGGCGGAAACTGAAGAAAACACCGAGACCGGAGAAGAAGCATAAGGGCAAGCGGTTGTCTGAGACGTAAAAAGGGACTGCCGCACAAACCATATGCTGCGGCAGCCCCTTTTCGGAGATTTTTTGGAGTATACGATGAATGTAACGATTTATACCGACGGCGCCTGTTCCGGCAATCCGGGCCCCGGGGGCTATGGAGCCATCCTGATGTATGGGGAGCACAAAAAGGAGCTCTCCGGCGGCAATCCCACCACCACCAACAACCGAATGGAGCTGATGGGCGTGATTACCGCGCTCAAGGCGCTGAACCGCCCGTGCCAGGTGGATCTATATACCGACAGTCAGTATGTGGTCAACGCCATTGAAAAGGGCTGGGCGAAGAAATGGCAGGCCAACGGCTGGATGCGCAATAAAAAGGACAAGGCACTGAATCCGGATCTTTGGCAGACACTGCTGGATCTGATGGAGGTGCATCAGGTGGCATTCCACTGGGTCAAGGGTCACGCGGAGAATCCCTATAATAACCGCTGCGATGAGCTGGCAGTGGCGGAAAGTCAGAAATATAAAAGCAAAGGTATCTGATAAAAGACAGGCTGAAAATTGCAGCCTGTCTTTTACTATGTCAAAATGATCCATACAATTTCAGTAAAAATGCCCAGAATATTTAGAGTTACATCATGTTGACTTCAAACCATATGCGTGATAGAATAATTTTCCTTTTTCATCTCACGAAAAAGAGGGCACTTTGACGCTTTTGAAACAGGCTCGTGACCGTTCGAAAGGGGCTTCCGTCAATGTGTTTCCCATGTGCTTATTAAGGTCAAGACGGCAGCCCAAACCGTCCTCTGGTCTGACCGCTATGGAGTATTTCATAAGGGAGCACAATTATGATTACAATGAAAGGAATCAGTAAAATCTACCGTGTAAGAACGCGAAACAGCGGAATTGGGAATGCAATCAAAGGACTGTTTTCCGGAACCTATACGGAAATACAGGCGCTAAAGAATATGTCATTTACCATTCCGGACGGACAAATTGTTGGTTACATCGGACCCAATGGCGCGGGGAAAAGCACCACAATCAAAATACTCTCCGGTATTCTCAGACCCGACAGCGGCAGCTGCACCGTAAACGGAAGGATACCATGGGAAAATCGAAAACAGTATGTTTCTCAGCTTGGCGTGGTATTTGGACAGCGGAGTCAATTATGGTGGGATGTTCCGGTGATGGACTCATTTCAGTTGCTAAAAGAAATTTACCGGGTGCCGGAGCGGGAGTTTTCGGATAATCTAGAGAGGCTGACCGAGCTGCTGGATTTAACGGAATTGCTGAATGTTCCGGCAAGAACTCTGTCTTTGGGACAAAAGATGCGCTGTGAGATTGCGGCAGCCCTTCTGCATAGCCCAAGCGTTCTGTTTCTGGATGAACCGACCATTGGATTGGATGCCGTATCTAAGCTCAAGGTAAGAGAATTTATTTTGTCAGAAAACCAGACTCGGAACATTACTGTAATCCTCACCACCCATGATATGCAGGATATTGAAGCATTATGTCACCGGGTATTGCTCATTGGAAAGGGACAACTGCTATTAGACGGGTCAATCGAAGAAATCCGCAGTATGGCAGGAGATAATCTATCCACAGAAGAAAGTGTAGCAGACCTCTATCGCCGCTTTGATATATAGGAGGACGAAAGCATGAAGCAATATATTTCGTTTTTCCGTATGCGGCTGCTGTCAGGGCTTCAGTATCGAACGGCAGCATTGGCGGGCATTGCCACACAGGTGGTATGGGGATTTTTAGAGGTCATGCTGTATCGGGCATTCTACCGAACTGCACCGGAGCTGCTTCCGATGAATATGCAGGCTTTGAGCAATTATATTTGGATGCAGCAGGCATTGTTTGGGTTATGGAACGTCTACGCCTGGGAGCAGGAGCTATTTCAGGCAGTACAGTCCGGAGCCATAGCATATGAGCTGGTGCGGCCTACCAACATTTATGCCATGTGGTCGGCGCGGGGCTTTGGGCTGAGGCTCAGTCGATGTGCTTTGAGAATTTTGCCCGTTTTGATTGCTGGAATTCTGTTACCGGAACCATTTGGATTGCGGCTGAATATCTCAACAGGTGTGTTTGGATTGTTTCTCATCTCTACTGGATTTACCCTGTGGCTCTGTGTTGCTTTTGGCATGCTCTGTTATGCCATGACCTTCTATGTAGTGGACCCCAAGGGCATCATTACATTGGTTCCGGCAATTTGTGAGCTTTTATCCGGTGATTTGCTGCCGTTGCCGTTTTTTCCGGAAAAACTCAGACATTTTGCAGAGCTTAGCCCCTTTGGTTCCCTGCAAAATGTACCGCTACGAATATTTGGGGGAGACATTGCCGGAAAACAGATTGTTTTTTTTATGATACTCCAACTGTTTTGGTGTATTGTGATTACGGTAGTGGGTTATGGTCTGATGCAGCGGGGACTTCGACGGCTGTGTATTGCGGGAGGTTAGAATATGAAGCTATATCTAAAATTCTTTGCAATTCATATAAAAAGTGAGCTGGCGTATCCTGCATCGTTTTTTATGTCCTGTGTGGGCAAATTCCTCTATACCTTTGCAAGTCTTTTTAGTATTCAGCTGCTGATAAATCAGTTTCATACGGTAGGAGGTCATTCACTGGGAGAAATTCTGTTGGGCTTTGGAGTTGTAATGACAGCCAGCAATCTGGCAGAATGCTTTGCCCGGGGCTTTGACGCTTTTGGAAAGATTGTTCGGCAGGCACAATTTGATCGGATTATGGTACGACCACGATCTCTGATTTTTCAGGTAATCTGTCAGGATTTACGACTGGCATCTGTCACAAATTTAATTGTAGGCGGTGCGGTGATTCTCTATTCGATGAACCTGTGCAGAATTACATGGACCATGCCGAAAATGCTGGTGCTGATTGCTATGATACTCTGCGGAGGTTTGCTGTTTTTTGGCGTGTTTCTAATCTATGCAGCCCTGTGCTTTTATACGCTGGAGGGACTTGAGATTATGAATATCTTCACGGATGCGGTGCGGGAATACAGCCGGTATCCTTTTGATGTCTATGGAAAGGCGGTTCTCTTTATTACCACCGTAATCATGCCGGTTGCACTGGTACAGTATTGGCCACTGCAATACCTGATGGGAAACGGACCTGGGTGGTATGGACTGCTTCCAATTCTATCATTATGCTTCTTGATTCCATGCTACTGCATTTGGAGAGTCGGCGTGAGACACTACTGTTCTGCCGGTTCCTGAGAGAATATGAAATGAGCTGTCTCATCAAGGTAAGATGGGACAGCTCATGTTCGCTTTTCAATTAAGAACCCTGATTCTGATTGCCCGGCTTTTTCCCACCTCGATAATAGCGGCGGCGGCCACCGTTATTCTTCGGCTTTGGTGCGCCGTCCTTCTGAGGAGCCTTGACACCCTCCTGCGGTGCTGCGGACTTCTGGGGACGGGGCTTGTTGTCCTGATTCCGGGGCTTCCGATCCTGACGGGGACGGTTATAGTTTTTCCGGGGACGCTGCTCCTGAGACCGGTCATTCTGCCGGTCACTCCGCTTGCGCTCGGGTTTTTCCTTGGGCTCGTCCGCCACATAGTTGGAGAGAATGGTCTCGTCAAACATGGTGATGGATTCCGGCTCCGGCTGCTTTTCTACGGGCTTGGGCAGCGGGGGAATGTCGTCGGGGATGGGGGGATCGTTCTTCTTACCCTTGCCGTTCCGGAGAATGCAGATATCGCAGTTGTGATAGCATTTTACGGTGGAGGGGTCATTGTCCAGACGAACCTTGACGGTCTGCTTGAGCAGGCTCACATCGGTGACGGTGCCTTTACCGTCGCAGGTGTTGACAATGGAATCCTGCTTGGGGCTGGTTTTAATCAGGGATTCATAGGCGTCCTGCTCATATTTCAGGCAGCACATCAGTCTGCCGCAGGTGCCGGAGATCTTCGTGGGGTTCAGGGAAAGACTCTGGGTCTTTGCCATTTTGATGGACACCGGCTGGAAATCGTCCAGAAACTGCTTGCAGCAGAAGGGACGACCACAGATGCCCAGACCGCCCATCATTTTTGCCTCGTCTCGAACGCCAATCTGCCGCAGCTCGATCCGAGTGCGGAACACACCGGCAAGATCCTTCACCAGATCGCGAAAATCCACCCGGCCGTCGGCGGTAAAGTAAAACAGAATTTTACTGCCGTCGAAGCTGTATTCTGCGGAAACCAGCTTCATGTCCAGCTTGTGGTCAAGAATCTTATTCTGGCAGACCTCAAAAGCATGGGGCTCTTTGTCCTTGTATTCCTGCCGGGTGCGGCGGTCAGTGTCCGTTGCAATGCGAATGACGGCACGCAAGGGCTGCACCACCTTGACAGCAGGAACCGTGTGATTGCCCTCGGCGCAGAAACCGTATTCCGCACCACGGGCCGTGTCGATGATGACCTCGTCTCCGGTGGAAATGTCCAGCTTGCCGGGGTCGAAAAAGTAGACCTTTCCGCCCTTTTTGAACTGCACACCTACCACGGTAACGTCCTCCGGCTCCGGAATGGAATCAAAGGCGGGGACGGGGGAATCATCATCCAGGGGAATATTACTGAAGGTCACCACAGGGGCCTTAACTTCCTCTGTGGTGGAATCCGGATGATTGTTCATTTGGTAACTCCGTTCTGTTCAAATAATAAATTAAGACCGCATGGTCGCAAGTAAATAGCCCACGCAATGACCCGCGCTGCCGTTTGCCTGGAGCAGCGAAACGCCATGGGTCAGAGCCTCGGCTGCATGATAGAGCTTTTGCCGGGAACACTTGGCGGCCAGATCGGTGACGACCTTGGAAAACGCCTGATTGCTGCCGGACTTTTTTGCCAGTGCGCGGGTAAAAATCAGTTGCAGCCGTTCCAGCAGCTGGAGAAAATCCGGGCGGCTCCATTTTTCAAGAGGAGCCAGGGCATTCAGCAGCTCCAGCTCGTCGCCGGAGGCAAATGCAGCGGAAATTGCGGCTGCCTGCTGATCGGCCTGGGTTTCGCCCTCATTTAAAAGCTGAATGGCCGCACCCAGATAGCCGCCACATTTTTCAATGGCGGAGGAAATCTCGCCTGCATCTTTTTCGGGATGCAGGGCAGTGAGCCGACTGCGCAGCAAATCATCACTCAGCGGAAACAGGGTCAGCTGGGTGGCGCGGGAACGGACGGTGGTGAGAATCTTCTCCGCATTGTCCGTCATCAGAAGAAAGACGCAGTATTCCGGTGGCTCCTCCAAGAGCTTCAGCAGGGCATTTTGCGCCGGGGCCTGCATATCCTGTCCCCGGGGAATCAGGTAAATCTTCTTTTTTCCCTCGTTGGGACGGATATAAGCGTCGGTCTGCATATCCCGAATCACGGAAATGGGAACCGTAGCCTTGTCGGAATCCACGGTAATCACGTCCGGATGGGATGCATCCAAAATCTTATGGCAGTTGGAGCAGACGCCGCAGGGCTTGTCGCCGGAGCCGGTGCACTCCATGGCTGCCGCCAAACAGCGGGCCAGAGTTTTCTTTCCGGAACCCTCGGGGCCCACCAAAAGATAAAAGTGGGAAAACCCGCCGCCGGAAAGGGCATGGCTCAGCCGCTGCTTCAGACCGTCATTTCCATAAAAGCCTGGAAACTGCATTAGACCTTTTCAAACCGATCTACATCCACCACAAAGATGGTTGCACCGCCCACGGAAACCTCCAGAGGCATGCTGGTGTCGAAATCGAAGGAAAGATCGTTGTTGGGGATCACCTGCTTGCGGCTGTGAGAGTACTCCTTGATGATGTCGATAACAGTCTGAACCATCTTGTCTTCTACACCAACCAGCAGGGTGATGTTGTTGGAAAGCAGAAAGCCGCCGGTAGTAGCGAGTTTGGTGGAGGAAAAGCCCCGGTGGCTGAGATTACGGACAACGGCATTGGCGTCTTCGCGGTCAACAATGGCGAAAAGCAGCTTCATAGACGATGACCTCCTTATCAGAATTCAGCGGCCAAAAGAACCGCAATATACTCCTCTATATTATAACTCTTTTTTTGCAAATAGGCTATATGTTTTTGCGATATTTCCTCCCCGGGGGCCAAAATGGGAATACCGGGGGGATAGGGGGCAATGATTTCTGCGGCAATACGTCCGGCGGCTTGGCTCAGGGGCATGGTCTCCTGATTTCCAAACCGTGCGGCACGAATGGAGCAGCGAATTTCCGGTTTCGGCGGGACAGGAAGAATTTCGGGCTTGGTTTGATGATTACAATGGGGAATCAGGGATAGAATGCCATCCCAAAGACGGTCAAAAGCGGCCTCATCATCCCGGCAGGTGAGAATCAGAACAAGATACTGTTCGTCGGACATCTCAACATAAATATTTTTCTGCGCAAGCAGTTCATCGGCACTATGACCGGGCAGTCCGGCAGACAGCGTATCAATGGTCAGACGGCAAGGGTCAAGAATCAAATCGGCAGAAGGAATTAACGCATGAAATGGCGTATCCCGATTGATTCTTTCACGAAATGCTGCCGTCAAATCCGCACAGCGTCGATAAGCATCCCCATCACTGCCCTCCAGCCGATCCCGGGCATAGTCAATGGAAGCTAGGATGGGATAGCTGGGACTGGTGGTGCCGAACAGGAAGGAGGTCTTTTTGAGATGCAGCCGGTCAAAGGAATCACTGCCCACATAGAGCACCGAAGAAGATCCCAAGGCGGGCCAGGTTTTGTGAGTAGATACAACGCTGAGGTCGGCGTCCTGCTCCGGCGCGGATGGGAGGCCCACGGATGGAAAATGTGCGCCGTGGGCCTGATCTACTAATAAAAAAGCAGAATGTGCGTGACAAAGGGCGGAGATGGGCGCAAGATCAGTGACAACACCATAATATGTGGGACTGGTGAGGAAAACGGCCTTGGAAGCGGGAAAACGGCAGAGTGCATCCTCCACCAGCTCCGGTGTGATGGCACCGGAAAGGGAAGTGCCGGAAATCGGAGGGGCATAAATATAGTGGGACGTAATATCCAGCAGCGCCATGGCATTGTATACGCTCTTATGGCAGCCACGCTCCAAAATCAGATCACCGCCCATGCCCACTGCTTCGGCAAGCAAGGTATAGATGCCCTGAGTAGAGCCGCAGGTAAAGAATAGAGCAGATTTCGCGCCGGCATAATTGGCGCAAAGAGCTTCCGCCTCTGTAATGGTACCTTCACCGGTATATAGATTTCCGGTAGGGGCAATTTCCGTAAAGTCAATAGAGGTAATCTCGGAAAACAATCCTTCGCCAATTCCCTTGTGGCCCGGCATATGCATCCGCAGGGGATTGGTTTGAGAGAAGGATAGGAGAGAATCATAGAGTGGTGCTGCCATTATCATAGCTCCAATCATGGAATAGGATAGCATCATGATACCATGAATCAGGGAGTCAGACAACCAAAAACAGCAAATATGGACAATAAACCACACATGAAGGACATTATTCACTGAATAATCCACAATTTGAGAAAATACAAAGAAATACAGGAAAAAATGCAAAAAGTGCTTGACATTTGGAGCCTCGACAGCTATAATATCTGAGCACTTGAAAACCGGGCCCTGTTTACCGGGGCATTTGACAAGAGACACATTGAATTGTGAAAAAACTTCTTGACAAAGTGGTTTGAATGTGTTAAAATAATCAGGCTGTCGGCGAGAAGCTAAGAATTGCTTCGAAAATGATCGAAAAAAGTTCTTGACAAAAGCTCGACAACATGATATAATAAATGAGTTCCGCTTTGCGGAGTGTACCTTGTAAATTAAACAACGAGAAACATGAAATTAGCACCTTGGACAATTATCATGATATAGATCATGAAACAAGTGAGCGAATCGTGTAAAAGCGAATAAGCCAACGAAAATTCTTGAGTATTTGCTAAGAGCAAAGTTTCAAGACTGGTTATCACAGCGTAAGCTGTTATAATACCAATCATTGAGAGTTTGATCCTGGCTCAGGACGAACGCTGGCGGCGTGCCTAACACATGCAAG
>OLSL01003817.1_pt1 | contig 10216 bp, 10 predicted proteins | sample 1672511 | NCBI WGS metagenome assembly OLSL01 (sample SAMEA3136694, study PRJEB25190) | human gut metagenome | biome: human gut; feature: human-associated habitat; material: faeces | place: Austria | collected 2013
GGCGGTCCCTGTTCGATAACATTACCGCCGTCCATAAAGACGACTTTTGTCGCTGCTTCCTTTGCGAAATCCAGTTCATGGGTGACAACGATCATGGTCACCCCCTCATTTGCCAGCTCGCTCATAACTTTCAGTACCTCTCCCACCATTTCCGGATCAAGGGCCGATGTCGGCTCATCAAAAAGGATCAGCTCTGGATTTCTGGCTATAGCCCTTGCGATACCTACGCGCTGCTGCTGACCGCCCGAAAGAGCATTGGGATAAAAATTGACTCTATCAGCCATTCCGACCTTTTTCAATGCCTCCATGGCTCTCTTCTCCGCTTCATCCTTCGGCACACCTTCTCCAACCGTCAGCCCCAATGTTACATTTTCAAGTACCGTTTTATTGGCAAAAAGATTGTAATTCTGGAAAACAAATCCTGACTTTCTTCTCAGCTGCTGAATCTGTTTTTTATCTGCACTGTGCAGATCAATTTTGGCACCATTTTCAATCCATTTGCCTTCATCTGCTTTTTCAAGGAAACTGATGCATCGCAGAAACGTCGTTTTGCCGCTGCCGCTGGGCCCAAGGATGACAATTACCTCGCCATCTTTGATATCCAGATCGACACCTTTGAGGATATGGTTTTCTCCAAAGCTTTTCTTTACACCTTTAATCTCTATCATGCCGTCACACCGCTTTCTTTTGCTGTCACCTTCTGTGATTCTGTTTTATATCTTGTTGTCCGTTTTTCCCAAAGTTTAAATAATAATTCAAGTATCGTACATACAATAATATACGTGATCAGGATATCCAAATAGCCTTCGACATATTTGTACTGCTGTCCTGCTGCGATTTTTGCCCTGGCTGTAATATCCTGCACCGTCATCAAAAATACAAGGGATGTATTTTTCAACATATTTAATGTAGAAGAGCAAAAACTCGGCGCGCAGACGCCCACCGCCTGCGGGATAATAACATGAACATAAGCCTGAAAATTTGTAAGACCGGAGGTCTGAGCTGCTTCCAGCTGGCCTCTGCCGACTGCACTGAGCCCGGCTTTCCACATTTCAGAATAAGTTGCCGAACTGTTCAGTCCATAAACAATGAACGCATATAAAATCGGCGGGATACTATAAACATCAAAATCCAGATTCAGCGCCTGCACAATCATTTTAATGATAATCGGAATACCATTATAAACAAGATAAATCTGTACAATCGTCGGTGTACCTCTCATAAATGACAGATACAATGTTAAAAACTGATCCAGCAGCGGCACTTTTCTTATTCTTGCAAGGGCAATAAAAAATGCAAGGGGAATACCAATCACCGCTGCCACAAATGTGATCAGCAATGTTGTTGGTATGCCCGAAAAGGCCATCCACAGATTCTGTATGGCAAAATTCAAATCAAAATTCATCGCCTATCACCCAAGCACCTTTCCCATTTTTCCTGACAACAGATCCACACATTTTCCCGTAACCAGAGACAACAACCAGTAAAGCAGCGAAACCGCAAAATAGACCTCAATAATATGGGCACCGTAACTCATATTATCAATAATCTTTGCCTGTCCCATCACATCCACAACACCAATCAGATAAGCCAATGAAGACTCCTGAATCAGGGCAATGAGCATGTTGCCGAAATTCGGCAGTGCCACATAGACCACCTGAGGCAGAATGATCAGACGTATCGCCTGCGCCGACGTCAGAGCTGACATCAAGGCCGCCTCCATCTGTCCTTTGTCCACAGACAGATATGCCGGACGTATGATTTCAGACAATGTACCTGATGCATACATTGTCAACGCTATGATTGAAAACACAATTTTGCTGACACCATTGATATCAATGCCCGCCAGTCCAAAAAGGACCGGCAGACCATAATAGGCGAGAAAGATCAGTACAATCACCGGCGTACACCTGATAAATGTTGTAAACAGGTTGGCAATCGTCTTAAATATTTTGATACGGCACATCTTCATTGCCGCCAACAATGTACCGAAGATCAGTCCCAATGCCATACTTGTAAATGCAATTAAAATGGTAACTCTTAAAAAAGGGATCAGTTTTAAAACTGTTGTAAGAAAAAATTCCATCTGTATCCTCCGCTTCTATTCCTCTGTATCTGTAATATACGGAAGAATATCTTCACCAAAATACTCTTTTGATTTTTCTGAAATAAAACCATCGTCTTTTAACTGTTTCAATGCCTTATCATAAGCCGCTGCCAGTTCTGTTTCTTTCGGGTTAAAAAGACTCCATGTTTTAATTGCTGTAAATGAATTAAACTGAATCTGATCTTCAAGGCCAATCTTAGGCAATGTATCATCCACAACATTCTTGGAGGCAACGGCCACATCATATCTGCCGTCAGCTACCCATTTATACTCATCCGCTGCATTTGTCCATTCTGCATCCACAAGATCGATCTGGTTGTCCGGATGTTCGTTGTTGTATTCAACAACAATCCCATACATGCCGGATGTCGGTGCAATCGGAACCACGGACTTCTTATTTGTTGCTACATCCTCCAGTGTCTTGATATCCGCTTCATCGCTCTTTCTGACCGCCAGACCGATAATATTGCCGCCGATGCATTCCTCAGGGAACAGATATTTGGCACGTCTGTCATCATTGGAATAAAATCCGGCTACTGCCGCCTTATATTTGCCAGTATCAAGGCCTGTCAGAAGTGCTTCCTGAGAGACCGCTTCATATTCAAATTCGTATTCCGGAAGGAGTTCATCAATTTTCTTAATAACATCAATATCATATCCTGCCGGTTCACCCTGTTCATTAATATAGGATGTCGGATATAAATCCTGTCGGATACCAATCAGAACTTTCTGTACTTCTCCTGAAGATGTGCTGTCTGCGGAAGTATCTGCTGCTTCCGATGATCCGGCGGCTGATTCTGCTGTTGCTGATGATGCCGTCGTTGATGATGTGCTGTTTGCTGTGCTGCTGCCGCAGGCTGTGGCACCAAATGCCAAAATTACAGTTAAACCAACCAGTGCTAACTTTCCTAATTTCATATCTTTTATCCTCCAAATCTTCTCTAATTTCCAAAAACGCTCTCTATTCTTTTTAATGCTTCTTCAACGATACTTCTCGGACAGGCCAGATTCAGCCTGATGAAGCCTTCGCCCTCCTTGCCGAACCATCCGCCCAGATCTCCGGCCACCTTCGCCTGCTCCAGAAGCTTTCGATTGATCTCATCCGATGTCAATCCCGTCTTTCTGAAGTCTATCCAAAGGAAATACGTTCCCTCTGTCCGACTGATAGCTACATTTGAAATATTCTCTTTGATATACTCCGCTGCATATTGAATGTTGGCACCGATATAAGCCAGCAATTCCTGCAGGTAATCCTCACCATATGTATAAGCTGCTTCCGTGGCCGGTAATCCGAAAAGATTCAAGCCTGCGGCCTCATCCGCTCTGATCTGTGCCATATATTTTTGTCTTATTGATTCATCCGGTATCACAACGATTGATGTCCGAAGACCTGCCAGATTAAAGGTCTTGCTTGCTGCATAGGCCGTGATGATATTTTTCGTCCCGGCAATTTTCAATGTCGGTGTATGCTTAAAACCTTCCATGATCAGATCAGAATGAATCTCATCTGAAAAGATTAGTACATGGTGTTTTTGACAGATTTCAACAATCCTTCGAAGTTCCACTTCTGTCCATACTCTTCCCACTGGATTATGCGGACTGCACAAAATGAATAACTTCGTGTTCTCATTCTTGGCCTTTCTCTCAAAATCCTCAAAATCAATGGTATAGCTGCCATCCTTTTCAATCAGCGGATTCTCAACAGCTTTTCTATTATTATAGGTAATACACCTGTCCTTGAAAGGATAATAAACCGGCGGCTGAATCAAAACGCCGTCACCTTCGTTTGTGAATGCCTGTACCGCATAGGTGATGGCCGGTACCACGCCCTGAGTGATTACAAGGCTTTCTGCCGTCACATCCAGGTCATGTCTCTTTTTCATCCAGCTGATAAACGCATTGTCAAAGCTTTTTCCCTTTGGTGCCGGATAACCATAGATGCCGAAGGCTGCCTTTTTCTTCAGGACCTCAATAACTTCATCCGGTGCTGTAAAGTCCATATCCGCTACCCACATCGGCAATGCACCGGAGGCATTATAGCCCGGAAATCTACTCTCAAAACCGTCCCATTTGCTGCTGTCGGTACCGCGTCGTTCTATATATCGGTCAAAATTATATTTTCCCATAGGTAACGGTTCCTCCTAAATGTAAAGACTCGGACTTGCCTTTGTAAACAGTTCAATACCTGTCTTTGTCACAAGGAACGTGTCCTCAATATTGTATGTCTGATTCTTTGAGCTGTAATATGGCAGTTCAATGTTCATCACCATATTTTCCTCAAAGACTCTGTCTTCACCCGGTGCAATGAATGGATATTCTTCACTGAACAGTGAGCATCCGATGGAATGACCCTGATGGCCTCTCACATAACCATTGAAGCCTCTCTCCTTTAACACTCTGTGTATGCCATTGAAAATTTCGCTCATTTTCACCCCCGGTCCGATATTGTTGATGGCATATTCATAACCTGCCCAGAGATGTGCGTATAATTCTTCTCTGTTCTTCGCCGTTGCTGTTCCAACCACAAATGTTCTGGCCAGATCGGAATTGTAACCTTTTAATGTCGGACCGCCATCCAGACGAATAATATCACCTCTGTTGATTCTTGTATGCGGCGGAATAAAGGATGGTGTAAAGTTCTCACCAATAGTATGGGCGTTGGCCACATCAATGATATCCGGTGACCATGAAAATGCAGTTGTATTGAAAAGCTGAAGCACATCAGCCTCCGTCATGCCCGGAACAATTTCCTTTGCTACTTTGTTCATGGTCAGTTCACTGTAATGGGCCGCTTCCCTGAGTACTTCGATCTCCCATGGTGTTTTGATGGCTCTGGCCTCAATGAGCAGCTGCTTGATATCAACGAGATTTTTCTCTTTAAAAGTATCTGTCAGGAACTGCCATGCATATGGTGTCAGATAAGATGGCTGCACACCGATTCGAAGATCCTCTTTCTTTTCAGTCAAAAACTGAAGGGCCAGCTTATAGGTTTTGTTCAAATCCGGCTGAACTTCCTTTTCCATGCCTTCAATGGCATAATCTTCGATATAGATCCATGTGGGATAAGAGATGATCTCCACACCATCCACGGCCATTTCCGCTGTTCTTCTTGCAAATTCGCTGACAACAATTCCGGCTCTGCCATCTTTTGTGACAACGGCTACCGTTCCGCCTGTCTGCCCGTTTTTATATAAATCTCTTGATGCATAACCTGTTGCATAAAATACCGCATCACCTGATGTCAAAATCAGCGCATCCAGATTGTCTTTGTCCATCTGTTCTGTCAGTCTCTGAATTATTGCTTTCTGATCTCTTTCTGCCATTTTGTTGTCCTCCTTAATGCTAAATCTCAAATGCTCATTCTTTCATTTCTAATAATACAAAAAATCCGTACATGTACGGATTCAAATAACACCATCTATCATCTATTTCAGATCAATCATCTATGCTGGCTGTTCTCACATTCTCGCACAATATTTCGGTTTCATATCTTCTCTTTTATTCATACAACACATATTCATCATACAACAACACATACACATCATGATTTTCTCTCCTTGTTTTTTTGTTTTTTATATCATACTATTCCGATATGATAATTGTCAATACTTTTTTTACTATTACTCTTTATAAATACAATCTATATCAACTTTAATATACATCCACCTTCAACAATTACATTTCCATAACGATTTGTGTCCATTCTTCACTTTTTATTCAGAACTTCGACACAATTTGGTCACAAGCGAATGGTATAGTATAAACATAAACGAAATGGAAACGACAAAGTTTTCGTTTATAAATCTTTTTCATAAACTTTCCTCTTTTTAATAATAAAAGCGCTGTACTGCCAACAGCGCTTTTATTATTTTTAATTATTCCTCTGCCCTTGACAGCCACCAATATTTCTCTTATATTATTAGTTAGATTTCTAATCATTCGTTTTCTATCTATAAATTCTTAATCTACATAAAAGGAGCATTTTTCATGAAAGAATCTCTTCACTATTTACTCATGGCCAACCATTTTATGATTCAGAAGGCACTTGTGACCAGCGTCAAAGACACCGGTCTGACCTCCGGGCAGCCCAAAGTTCTGGATTATCTGAAGAATCATAACGGTGCTGTGCAGAAAGATATTGCCGCCGGATGTCATATTGAACCGGCTTCTCTCACTGCTATTTTAAACGGTATGGAGACTAAAGGGCTGATTGAACGTCGACTCTGTCCCGACAATCACCGCTTTTATAATGTTTATTTGACTGAGACAGGCCGCCTCTATGTGGGCCGCCTTGAAAATGAATTTGATACCATTGAATCTTATGCGCTTCAGAATTTTTCTGAAGCTGATAAAGAACAGCTGATAGAATATCTCAGCCGCATTTACAATACGATGCTGAATTACAAAGGAAAAGAGGATAAATCAAATGAATAAAGACCTTGCAAAGAAAAACAATAATTTAAAAGTCAGAATACCCATGTATTTTGTCGGACTTTTTCTCATGACCATCGGTATTGCCATTTCAGTCAAATCCAACCTGGGCGTATCCCCTGTTAGCTCCATTCCTTATACCATGACCTGTGTCTGGGGCATTGAAATGGGCAAGGCAACAATTTTGTTTCACACCATTCTCGTTCTGATCCAGATTATCCTTCTGCGTCGAAATTTTAAACCGATCAACCTGCTGCAGATTGCTGTCGGTGTGGTTTTCGGTTACTTTACGACCTTCTGCAACTACCTGGTATCTTTTTTGCCGACACCGGAAAATATTCTGATTCGAATCATTATGATGCTCATCAGTACGGTTTTCATCGCTGTGGGAATCTTCTTCTATCTGCCGCCTAATCTGATGCCGCTGGCAGGCGAAGGTGCCATGCAGGCCGTATCCCAGATTACCGGAATGGATTTTTCCAAGGTCAAGATTCGTTTTGACTGCACCATGGTCCTGATTTCCATTATCACCTGCCTGATCACTATTCACAGTCCCGGCAGTGTGGGCATCGGCACCGTCATTGCGGCAGTTCTGGTAGGCACAGTACTGGGCATCGTAACAAGTCTTTTCGGACAACCGCGTGATCGGCTGCTTTACGCTTAAAATCCTTATATCATAAAAAGGAGCTTTGCACATTAGTGCATAAGCTCCCCTTTCTAACTATTTCACTGGCATTATCATAAAAAGGCTCCCTCATAAGTAAATAGTCCAATAAAATATTTGTATCCAATAAAATCTTATCTACCATACTTTTCCTCACGATACCTTTTCAATTCATCATTTTCATTTATATCTGCTTTCTTCCGCAAATGTTCTAGCCTCTTGAAAGCATTCTTTTTAGCTAGACGTTCATCCTCACCTAATCCATTAATTCCCCGCATAATCTGAAGAACAAATGTTATTTTATCTTCCGGCAGTCTTTCCAATTCGCGCATCGCGCTCTGTCTTAATATAGTCATCACGCACCTCCTTGTAATGCCTTTTCCATAAAATCTTTTTATTATTATATCATAACCAATTATCAAATACTATCATAAAAAATCGCCCACAATAGTTTGATGCTGGCGTAAAACTATCATGAGCGATTTTTCTATTGATTATTTATTGATAACTCGTTTTACATATGTTGTATGCAGTACTTCATGAGCCTTATGGCTTCCCGGTTCGCCAAAGTACTCTTTGTAGAGCTGCTGGATAGCCGGATTCTCATGAGACTTACGAATTGGTTTAGCCGCATCGTTGTCATACAGAGCCTTTGCACGGATTGCACGTACATCTGTAAAGTTACGAACGCTGCCACGTACCTGAGGCTGACCGCCGCCGTTGACACAGCCGCCAGGGCATCCCATGATCTCAATGAAGTGGTAGTTTGCTTCGCCGGATTTCACCTTATCAAGAAGCTTTCTTGCATTGCCGAGTCCGGATGCAACTGCAACGTTGATATCCATGCCTGCAACATTGTATGTTGCTTCTTTGATACCTTCTGTACCACGAACTTCCTGGAATTCTACATTCTTCAGTTCTTCGCCTGTCAGTGTCTCAACTGCAGTTCTTAAAGCAGCTTCCATAACGCCGCCTGTTGCACCGAAGATAACAGCTGCACCTGTGGATTCACCCATCGGATTATCAAACTGTTCATCCGGCAGTTCATTGAACATCAAGCCGACTTTCTTGATCATACGAGCCAGCTCACGTGTTGTGATTGCGATATCTACATCAGGAACACCAGCTGCATCTTCATCATCTCTGCCGATTTCGAACTTCTTCGCTGTACATGGCATCACGCTGACGCTGACGATCTTCTTAGGATCAATGCCCATTTTCTCAGCAAAATAAGTCTTTAATGTTGCTCCGAACATCTGCTGTGGAGACTTGCAGCTTGAAAGGTTCTCTGTCATATCAGGGAAATAATGTTCACAGTATTTGATCCAGCCTGGTGAACAGGATGTGATCAGAGGCAGTTTGCCGCCATTTTGAACTCTGTCAAGGAATTCATGTGCTTCTTCCATGATGGTTAAGTCAGCTGCAAAATCTGTATCAAAAACTTTATCGAAACCAAGACGACGCAGTGCTGCAACCATCTTGCCTTCTACATCTGTACCCATCGGATAACCGAATTCTTCTCCAAGACCTGCACGTACACTTGGTGCTGTCTGAACAACAACATATTTATCAGGATCTGCAATTGCTGCAAAGATTTCGTCTGTGTTGTCTTTCTCATATAAAGCACCTGTCGGACAGACAGCAATGCACTGACCACAGGATACACAGCTTGTATCAGCCAAATCCATGTTGAATGCTGTACCGATATAACTCTTAAAACCACGTTCATTTGGTCCGATCACGCCGATACCCTGAACCTTCTCACAGACAGCACTGCATCGACGGCAAAGGATACATTTGCTGTTATCACGAACCATATGTGCAGCGGATGTATCAATCATCGCCGGTGTCATCTCACCTGAGTAATAGTTTTCATCTTCAACACCCAGTTCCTTACATAACTGCTGCAACTCACAGTTTCCGCTTCTGACACAGCTTAAGCATTCTTTCTTGTGGTTGGAAAGAAGCAGTTCCAATGTCTTTTTACGTGATTCGATAACCTTCGGTGTGTTGGTCCAGACTTCCATACCCGGATTGATCGGATATACACAGGAAGCAACAAGGGATCTTGCACCTTTTACTTCTACAATACACATACGGCATGCGCCGATTTCATTGATTTCTTTTAAATAGCAAAGTGTAGGGATGTCAATATGTGCCAGTCTGGCAGCTTCCAAAATGGTAGAGCCTGCTGGTGCACTGACTTCAACACCATTGATTTTGATTGTAATATTTTCCATTGTCTGCTCCTCCATTACTCTTTGTAGATTGCGCCAAAGCGGCATTTTTCCATACAAGCACCGCACTTCAGACACTTAGACTGATCAATAACATGAGGCTCTTTGAGTTTGCCTGAAATTGCACCATTCGGACAATTTCTTGCACATAATGTACAGCCTTTACATTTATCTGCATCAATCTTGTAGGACAGCAGAGCCTTACAAACGCCGGCAGGACATTTCTTGTCTACGATATGAGCAATATACTCATCTCTGAAATAACGAAGTGTGGACAGAACAGGGTTTGGTGCTGTCTGGCCCAGACCGCATAATGCATTATCTTTGATGTAGTAGCAGAGTTCTTCCATCTTGTCAAGATCTTCCAGAGTACCTTCACCCTTTGTAATCTTATCAAGCATCTCATACAGACGTTTTGTACCGACACGGCAAGGTGTACACTTACCGCAGGATTCATCTACAGTGAACTCCAGGAAGAACTTGGCAATATCTACCATACAAGTATCTTCATCCATAACGATCAGACCGCCGGAACCCATCATGGAACCGATGCTGATCAGGTTGTCGTAATCGATTGGAATATCCATATGTTCTGCAGGAATACAACCGCCGGAAGGTCCGCCTGTCTGAGCAGCCTTAAACTTCTTGCCGTTTGGAATACCGCCACCGATATCCTCGATGATGGTACGAAGTGTCGTACCCATAGGAACTTCTACAAGACCTGTATTGTTAATCTTACCATTGACAGCGAATACCTTTGTACCTTTGGACTTCTCT
>OLSL01003821.1_pt1 | contig 10207 bp, 9 predicted proteins | sample 1672511 | NCBI WGS metagenome assembly OLSL01 (sample SAMEA3136694, study PRJEB25190) | human gut metagenome | biome: human gut; feature: human-associated habitat; material: faeces | place: Austria | collected 2013
GCCGCCCGCCGCGCCGCAGCCGGTCTACGACCTGTCCACCGGCAGCGTGGACACGGCGCTGTTCCCGGCGCGCAGCTGGGGACGCATCCAGAAGGAGCTGCTCTACCAGCGGCCCGAGCTTTTACAGCGCGGCGAAATGCAGGGCGACGCCCCGCTGCGCACACAGATCGCGGAATATTTGTCGGTGTACCGCGGTGTGGAATGCACGCCGGAGCAGATCGTCGTCGGCGCGGGCATTGAGTATCTGCTCGGGTGCCTGGCACACCTGTTCAGCGACGGCATGGCGGCCATCGAGAACCCCGGCTACTTCCGCACGCGGACGGTCCTGCAGAACAGCGGCATTCCCTGCACGCTGGTGGACATTGACCGCGAGGGTCTGCCCGCCGACGCGCTGGAAAAAAGCGGCGCAAACCTCTGCTATCTGACGCCCAGTCATCACTTTCCGACGGGTGTTACGATGCCTGCGACCCGCCGCGCCCAGCTGCTGGCCTGGGCAGCGGCCCGGCCCGGGCGGTACATTTTGGAGGACGACTATGACTCGGAATTTCGCTTTGATACGCGCCCTCTGCCCAGTTTGCAGGGCATGGCGGGCCCGGACGGCCCGGTGGTCTACCTGACGACGTTTTCAAAAAGCCTGGCCCCGGGCATCCGCATTGCCTGCATGGTGCTGCCGCAAAGCCTGCTGGCGCGCTATCGCCGGGATTTTGCGACCTACGCCAACACGGTCAGTCGCTTTGAGCAGCAGACGCTTTGCGAGTTCATGGCGGGCGGGTATTTCACGCGGCATCTTGCCCGGATGCGCCTTGCCTACAAGCGCCGCATGGAGGCGTTTGCGGCAGCGCTGCGCGCGGCGCTGCCGGGCGTGGAGCTGGACGGTGTACACAGCGGGCTGCATTTTCTGCTGACGCTGCCGGGGGCCGGCGGCGAGCGTGCCATGGTCGCCGCCGCGGCACAGCAGGGCGTGCGGCTGCGCGGCCTGAGTGAGTATTATCTCGCCCGGCCCGAGCTCTGCCGGGCGGATACCGTGGTAGCGGGGTACTCGGCCCTGAAGGAGGACGATGTGGAGAAGGTGGCGCAGGCGCTGGCGAGGGCGTGGCTATCGTGAATGCCCTGTAGGGGCCGGGCATGCCCGGCCCGCAGCCTTGCCGTTGCCGCCCGTTTATCTTTTGCATCGCAGGGAGCGGTCTTGACCGCTCCGCGGGGCGTCGGGGACGCCGCCCCCTACAGCGGCGATCCGTAAACCTTCCGCCGCCGCCAACCCTGCGCACAAACAAAAGCCGCTGCCCATGTGTAACCACAGGCAGCGGCTTTCTATTTTTCAATCAAGGCTTATTCATACAGCGGGAACTTCTTCGTCAGCTCCTCGACCTTGCTGGCGACCTCGTCCTTCTTGTTCGCAAAGTCAAACACGCAGTCTGCAATGCAGTCGGCGATCACCTTCATCTCGTCGGGACCCATGCCGCGGGTCGTGACGGCGGGGGTGCCGATGCGCACGCCGCTCGTCACAAACGGGCTGCGCTTCTCGCCGGGGACGGTGTTCTTGTTCGCGGTGATGTGCACCTCGTCCAGATTGTGCTCCAGCTCCTTGCCGGTGCAGTCCTCGTCGGTCAGGTCGATCAGCAGCAGGTGGTTGTCCGTGCCGCCGGAGACCAGCTTCACGCCGCGGGTGGTCAGCTCGGCTTCAAGCGCCTTCGCGTTCTCAACGATTTTGCGGGCATACTCCTTGAACTCCGGCTTCAGCGCCTCGCCAAAGCAGACGGCCTTCGCGGCGATGACGTGCTCCAGCGGGCCGCCCTGCGTGCCGGGGAAGATGGCGGAGTTGATGCGCTTGATGATATACTCGTTGTTCGTCAAAATCAGGCCGCCGCGGGGGCCGCGCAGCGTCTTGTGGGTCGTGGTGGTGACCACGTCGGCGTAGGGTACGGGGCTCTGGTGCTGGCCGCCTGCGACAAGACCCGCAATGTGCGCCATATCGACCATCAGCATCGCGCCGTAGCCGTGGGCGATCTCGGCCAGCTTCTCAAAGTCGATGGCGCGGGGATAGGCCGATGCACCGGCGACCAGCAGCTTGGGGCGGACCTTCGCGACCTGCTTGGCCAGTGCGGCGTAGTCGATGCGGCCATCCTCGGCGGAGACACCGTAGGAGACAAAGTTGTAGTTCTTGCCGCTCATGTTCACGGGGGAGCCGTGGGTCAGGTGGCCGCCCTGGGACAAATCCATGCCCATGACGGTGTCGCCGACGTTCAGCAGCGCAAAGTAGACGGCCAGGTTGGCCTGTGCGCCGGAGTGCGGCTGGACGTTGGCATACTTCGCGCCGAACAGCTTGCAGGCGCGGTCAATGGCGATCTGCTCGACCTGATCGACGTACTGGCAGCCGCCGTAATAACGGTGGCCGGGGTACCCTTCCGCGTACTTGTTCGTCAGCACGCTGCCCATGGCCGCCATGACGGCGGGGGAAACAATGTTCTCGCTGGCAATCAGCTCAATGTTCTGCCGCTGGCGGCCCAGCTCACGCTGCATAGCCGCGCCCAGCTCGGGGTCGTAGCTCTCCACAAAGCCGATGGTGTCGATGATGTCCTTGTACATACTGCTTTCCCTCCTAATGTATATGCTGTCCACGGCGGGAAACGGCTGCGGGCGGATTCTATAGGCGCCCGTCGTTTCCGCCGCCGAGCATCTCCCTTACAGCGTCCCCTTGGTGGACAAAACGCCGTCGATCCGCGCATCTCTGCGCGTCGCGGCGTCCAGCGCCTTGGCAAACGCCTTGAACATGGCCTCCAGCTTATGGTGGTCGTTCTCCCCGTAGAGTACCTTCAGATGCAGATTCATCATGGCGCTGTACGATACGGCGTAGAAAAACTCCCGCGCCATCTGGGTGTCCATGCCGCCGCAGCTCTGGCCTGCAAAGCTGGCGTCGTACACAAAGTAGGGCCGCCCGCCCAGATCGACGGCGCAGAGTGCCAGCGTCTCATCCATCGGCAGCATGCAGCTGCCGTACCGCACCAGCCCGGCCTTGTCGCCCAGCGCTTCTTTTATGGCCGTGCCCAGCGCAATGCCGATGTCCTCAATTGTGTGGTGGCAGTCTACGTCCAGGTCGCCGCGGCAGGTGACGCTTACATCAAACAGGCCGTGGCGGGCGAAGCCGTCCAGCATGTGGTCAAAAAAGCCGATGCCCGTGTGCAGGTCGGCCCTGCCGGTGCCGTCCAGGTCAATCGTCAGCGTGATCTGTGTCTCCCGCGTATTGCGGGTGACCGTCGCGATGCGTGCCATAGGAATCCCCCCCCTCTTTAGTGCTTTAAACTAACTATAGCACGTTGGGGCGTGTGCGTCAACATTTTCTTAGCCTTCCCCCTGGGGGGAAGGTGGCCCCGCAGGTTTATAAAATTCGCCCCAATTTATTTACGAAATCGCAACACTTTTCCCGGCGGCAGGCGCTACAATAGAATTATGATTCAAAAGTGTCTTTTTTGAAAGGACAAGCACCACCATGGCAAAAATAATCGGAATTGACCTGGGGACTACCAACAGCTGTGTGGCGGTGGTCGAGGGCGGCAAGCCCGTCGTCATCCCCAACGCCGAGGGGCAGCGCACGACGCCCTCTGTCGTCGCGTTCACCAAGGTGGGAGAACGGCTGGTGGGCGAGCCCGCCAAGCGCCAGGCCGTGACGAACGCCCCCCGCACCGTGTCCAGCGTCAAGCGGCTGATGGGCAGCGAGACCCGCGTGCCCATCGACGGAAAATGCTACACGCCGCAGGAGCTGAGCGCCCTCATCCTGCAAAAACTGAAGGCCGATGCCGAGGCGTATCTCGGTGAGCCTGTCACCGAGGCGGTCATCACCGTGCCCGCCTACTTTAACGATGCCCAGCGCCAGGCCACGAAGGACGCCGGGCGCATTGCCGGGCTGGACGTGCGCCGCATCATCAACGAGCCGACAGCCGCGGCGCTGGCCTACGGGCTGGACAATGGCCGCACCCAGACCGTCATGGTCTACGACCTCGGCGGCGGCACATTTGACGTGTCGCTCATCCGCATCGGCGACGGCATCGTGCAGGTGCTTTCGACCTGCGGCGATAACTTTCTGGGCGGCGACGACTTTGACGAGCGCATCGTCAACTGGCTGGCAGACCGGTGCAGGGCCGAACACGGCGTGGACCTGACGAATGACCGCGTGGCGATGCAGCGCCTGCGCGAGGAGGCCGAAAAGGCGAAAAAAGCGCTTTCCAGTGCGAAGCAGACCGACATCAATCTGCCGTTCCTCACGATGGCGGCAGACGGTGCGCTGCACCTGCAAACTACGCTGACACGCGCTAAATTTGAGGAGCTCTGTGCCGATTTGATCGAGCGCACCGCCTTGCCCGTGCGCAACGCCCTGAGCGACGCACGCCTTTCGGCCAGCGACCTGGATCAGGTTTTGCTGGTCGGCGGCTCGACCCGCATCCCAGCGGTGCAGGCCAAGGTCGTGCGGATGACCGGTCTGGAGCCGTCCAAATCGCTGAACCCCGACGAGTGCGTTGCACTGGGCGCGGCGGTGCAGGCCGGACGTCTGGGCGGCGAGATGCTCTCCGGCCCCGGCGAGGATCTGCTGCTGATGGACGTGACCCCGCTGACCCTTTCCATCGAGACCGTCGGCGGCGTGGCAACGCATTTGATCGAGCGCAACTCCACGATCCCGACACGGTTCAGCAAGGTATTCACCACCGCGGCGCCGTTCCAGAAAACGGTGCAAATTAAAGTGCTGCAGGGCGAGCGCGAGTTTGCCAGGGACAATAAGCTGCTGGGCACCTTCACGCTGCGCGGCATCAAGCGCGCCTGGGCGGGCGTGCCGAAGATCGAGGTCACGTTTGACATCGACGCCAACGGCATTGTCAAGGTCAAGGCGCGCGACATGGACACCGGCAAGCAGCAGAGCATCACGATCTCGGGCACATCGAACCTGACCGAGGACGAGATCAAACGCGCCAAGGAGAACGCCGCCGCCTTTGCCGGGCAGGACAAGGAGCGCAAGGCCGCGCTGGAGGCGCTGAACGCCGGCGAGGCCGCGCTTTACCGCGTGAACACCGCGCTGGGCAGCAAGGCCGGCAAGGCGCTGGACCGCGAGACTCGTACTAAAATCAAAGAAGCAGAAAGAACGCTGGAGCGCGTTCTGAAGCACAAAAAGGCCGACAAGCTGACCCCCGTGGACGTGAATGCCATCAACACCGCACGGGAGGCGCTTTCCGCTGTGGCCGCCCCGCTGGTGGCCCGGTGGGAGAGCGAGAAGGCGTAAAACGAGGCGGCAGCCGCAGGGTCCCCGGAGCGGTGCAAGCATCCGCCCGTGCCCGTTTGCGGTACTATTGAACAATGCCTTTTCCCCGCTTGCGCGGGGAATTTTTTTGTGCTATACTACCCAACATAGTACTTTAATGGGTTAAAGAGGAAAAGAAAAGTGAAAACGATTCGTTACGCCTTTGTGCGGTCCCTGCCCATCATGGCGGGGTATATCGTGCTGGGGCTGGGCTTTGGTGTGCTCTTGCAAAGCAAGAGCTACGGCGCGGGGTGGGCGCTGGTCATGAGCGGGCTGATCTACGCGGGCAGCATGCAGTATGTCGCAATTGACCTGCTGGCGGGCGGCGCGTCGCTGATCTCGGCGGCGATCATGACACTGATGGTCAACGCGCGGCATCTGTTTTACGGAATTTCGATGCTGGAACGCTATAAAGACACCGGCGCGGCCAAGCCGTACCTGATTTTTGCGCTGACCGACGAGACCTATTCCGTCGTGTGCAGCGGCGGCGTGCCCGAGGGCGTGGACCGGAAAAAATACTATTTCTGGGTGTCGCTGCTGAACCAGCTTTACTGGATCGCGGGCGGCGTGGCGGGCGCACTGCTGGGCAGTGTGCTGCCGTTTGACACGACGGGCATCGACTTTTCGATGACAGCGCTGTTCCTCGTTGTTATGACCGAGCAGTGGAAGGCCAGCCGCGACCATACCCCCGCGCTGGTGGGGCTGGGTGTGTCGCTGGTCTGTCTGCTGGTTTTCGGCAGCAGCGATTTCCTGATCCCGTCCATGGTGGGCATCACGGCAGCCTTGACGGTGCTGCGCGGTTTTATGCAGAAAAAGGAGGCCGACCATGCCGTTTGATGTACACGGTGCGCTGCTTGTGGCCGTTGTGGCGGGCGTGACAGCGCTGATCCGGTTCCTGCCGTTTGTGGTGTTCGGCGGCGGGCGGCCCACGCCGAAATTTGTGGTGTATCTGGCCGGGGTGCTGCCCTGCGCCATCATGGCGATGCTCGTCGTCTACTGCCTGCGCGGCGTGGACCTGCTCGGCCCCACCCACGGCCTGCCGGAACTGCTTGCCGGGGCCGCCGTGGTGGGGCTGCACCTGTGGAAGAAGAACACGCTGCTCAGCATTGCCGTGGGCACCGCCTTGTATATGGTGCTGGTGCAGGCGGTGTTTGTGTAACCAGAAAAAATGCGCGTCCCCAAAACCTCTTGGCCCCCTCTGCGAGGGGGCTCCGCCCGCAGGCGGTGGGGGAGAGAACCTAGCGGCAATCCGAAACATTTCGGGCTGTGGCAAGGTTCTCTCCCTCCGGCCCTACGGGCCACCTCCCTCGCAGAGGGAGGCAAGTATGTCACGGAGGTGACCTATGCCCGGCAAAACGACACGCAGCAGCAATCTGGAGCTGCTGCGCATTCTGTGCATGCTGCTCATCATCGGCGACCATCTGACCGGGCAGGGCGGCATTGCGGACTACACCACCCTGCCGTCGTCCTTCGCGTTCTGCCTGATCGGCTGCGGGTCGCGCATTGCATGCAGCGTTTTTGTGCTCATCGGCGGCTGGTTCCTGTGTGAGCAGCCGTACAAGACCCGCCGCCCGCTCTCGCTGTGGCTGTCGCTGTGGCTATATACCGTGCCTTTGACGCTGCTGTGCAAGCTCGCCGGGCTGGATGTCTCGTGGGGCGCACTGCGCTGGGCGGCGTTCCCGGCGTCCACGCGGCAGCTGTGGTTCATCTCGGACTATCTGCTGCTCTTGCTCTGTGTGCCGCTGCTCAACCGCCTGCTGCGCGGGCTGTCCCGCCCGGCGCACCGCGGTCTGCTGGCTGTGCTGGCTGTGCCGCTTATCGTCTATCCGACGCTGTTTGGCGAGAACGGCGCGGTCAGCGACACCGCGTGGATGTTTTTGTATGAGTACCTGCTCATCGCCTACCTGCGCCGCTGGCCGGACAACCGGCTGGCGCGCCTTTTGCAGCACCGCGCGGCGGCGCTCGGACTCGGGCTGGGGCTGCCGCTTCTCAACACGATTCTGCGCGCTGTGCTCGAGACCCGCGGCCTGACCGACGGCAAGGCGTTCCAGTACATGGCCTACTACCGCACGGCGCTGGGCGCGCTGCCCAACCTGCTGGCCGCGCTGGCGCTGTTCTACCTGTTCAAGGGGCTGGACCTCGGCTGCGTGCGGTGGATCAATGCCCTGGCCGGCACAACGCTGGGCGTCTACATCCTGCATCAGGTGCCCGCGTTCCGCGGCTTTTTATGGAACGGCCTGCTGCAGGCCGAGGCGCACCACGGATCGGTTGGGTATACGCTGCTTGCGATTTTGGCTGTGTTCCTCGGCTGTGCAGCGGTGGATGCCCTGCGCACGGCGTTTGTGCTGCGCCCTCTGGAAAATACCCGCCTGTTTAAGGCACTGTGCGAAAAAGGCGACGCGCTCGCCTCAAAAATCACAGCGGATGATTAAAAAGACCTCCCTCTGCTTATACTTTCAGTAACAAGCAAAGGGAGGTCTTTTCTATGGAAGTGCACCGCGGAGAGGTTTTTTACGCCGATCTAAGCCCCGTCGTGGGGTCCGAGCAGGGGGGCATACGTCCGGTACTTATCATTCAGAATGAGATCGGCAACCGACACAGCCCCACGGTCATTGCGGCAGCCATCACAAGCCGCCAGGACAAGAACCGCCTGCCGACGCACATCAGCGTGCGGGCGGACCGCTGCGGGCTGGCCAAGGACAGCATCATTTTGACCGAGCAGATCCGCACGCTGGATAAGCGCCGTCTGCGGGAGCGCGCCGGTGTCATCCCGCCCGACGATATGCGCCGCGTCGATGAGGCGCTGGGGGTCTCTATGGGGCTGGAAAGCCAGGATGTGCATACGAATACGGGGTATTTTTGAGCAGCTGCTTTGTAGGGGCCGGGCACGCCCGGCCCGCAGCCTTGCCAATGCCCCCCTTTAATGGTCGCTTTGTAGGGAGGGGTCTTGACCCCTCCGCGGGGCGTCGGGGACGCCGCCCCCTACAGCGGCAATCCAGTAAGCTCCTCATAGCCGCAAGCGGGCACGGCGGCCAGAGGGCTGGCCGCCCTACAATCCCATTTAATTGTTGTACGTAGGGCGGGGTGCCCTCACCCCGCCGAGCCTTACCGCTGCCGTCCTTTTACGGCAAAAAGTTCGCCGCCACAGGTGCCAAAATCGCGGTCATGATGCCCGCTACGGCAATCGCAAGGCCGCTCATAGCGCCCTCGATCTCACCCATCTGCAGGGCCTTGCTCGTGCCGATCGCGTGCGCCGATGTGCCGAGCGCCAAACCCTTCGCCAGCGGATCGGTGATGCGGCAGACCTTGCAGACCGTCTCGCCCAGCAGGCTGCCGACGATGCCGGTCAGGATGATGACCGCACCGGCCAGCGCCGCCGTGCCGCCCAGCGTCTCGGCCACATCCATGCCGATGGCCGTCGTAACGGATTTCGGCAAAAAGCTCACGGCGTGGGCGCGCTCCAGCTTGAGCAGCCAGGCCATCGCCAGCACGCTGCCCAGGCTTGTCAGCACGCCCGCGGCAATCGACGCAAAGATCGCGGCCAGGTTCTTTTCCAGCAGCTCCCACTTTTCATACAGCGGGATCGCCAGGCTGACTGTGGCGGGCATCAGAAGCCAGCTCACGGGCTGGGCGCTGGACTTGTAGTCGGCGTAGGGCACGCCGAAGCAGCTCAAAAACACGATCATAAAAATGCTGCCCATCAAAAGGGGATTGAACAGCGCCTTGCCGGTCTTGCGGTTGACCCAGACGCCCGCGGCGTAGGCCGCCAGCGTGGCCAGCACGCCCCAGCTGCCGCATTGCTGCAAAAATTCAGCCATTTTTGTGCTCCTTTCCGCCCGCGCATTTCTGCGCGACCATGCCCGTGACCGCCATGACCAGTGCTGTGATCGGCACAATCGCCAGCACGGCGGGCAGTAAAAGATCGATCAGCTGGCTGCCCAGCTCCATGACGCCCGCCGCCGCGGGCACGAACAGCAGCGGGAAGATGCCGGTCAGAAACAGCCCGGTCTCCCGCACCTGATCGAGCTTGAGCACGCCGAATTTGAGCGCCGCGGCCAGCAGCAGCAGGCCGTATACGCTGGCCGGGATCGGCAGCGGCAGCACCGCCGCCAGCACCTCGCCCGCCAGGCAGAACGCCGTGATGCGGGCAAACTGGAAAATATACTTCACACAATAACCCTCTTTTTTACAAAATTCGTGTACCATCATACCACGCCGCCCGGCTTTCGGCAAGTTGTACATTGTATGAAAACCATCCACATTTTCCTATCGGCATTGTGGGAATCGGCACTTGTATTTTGGGGGTGAGTGTGGTATACTAACCGAAAATAAATGATTTTCACTTGAAAAGAGGTTTTGACTATGTCTTTACTGAAAAAGCTGGCCGGTCTGGCCGTGGGTGCCGCTGCTGTGGGCGCTGTCGCTTATGTTTTACAGAACCGTGAGCATCACGACGACGAGTACGAGCATATTTGGGGCCCGGAGGACGAGGTCGAACCTGAGACTGATTCCGCCGAGCCCGCCGCTGACGATGCGTCCGCCGAGGCTGAACCCGCCCCCGCTGCCGCACCTGAGGAACCTGCCGCCCCCGCCGAGGAGCCGAAGCCCGAAGAACCCGCGGACGCTGCTAAAACGCCCGCCGCTAAGACTCCCGACTTTGACGCCCCCAACGTAAACCCCGTGGAGTTGGGTCATGTTGAGGTATCCCGCACGCCGGACGGCAAGATCGACCCCACCCAGATCGTTGACCCCGCTGTGGCCGGCGATTGGGAGGAGCAGGGCTGCAAGGGCTGATACACCAAACGCGCAAGGCGCATCTTTGTTTTAGGGCAAAGGTGCGCCTTTTTGTTTTTTGCGTTACCGTGCGGGCGGGCACGCTCCTCCCGCAGCTGTAGGGGGCGGCGTCCCCGACGCCCCGCGGAG
>OLSL01003827.1_pt1 | contig 10202 bp, 5 predicted proteins | sample 1672511 | NCBI WGS metagenome assembly OLSL01 (sample SAMEA3136694, study PRJEB25190) | human gut metagenome | biome: human gut; feature: human-associated habitat; material: faeces | place: Austria | collected 2013
AGGTAAACCCATGAAACGGAAAAGAATTGTTACCGGGCTGCTCAGCATCAGCATGTTATTTGGTCTGCTGGCGGGCTGCGGAAGCGGCGGCACATCTTCAGCAGCGTCCAGCACATCCGCTGCGCCGGAACAGGAACCAGCCGCGTCCTCTGTACCGGAGACCTCAGAACAGCCGGAAGCAGAAGCCACTTCTACCTCGGAAGAAGGAAGCGCCGCCGAGACTGCGGAGCCGGAGCACCCCACCCTGTCCTATCCGGTGGGAGACGGCGAAGCAACCTTCCGGATGCTCCAGGTCTATAACCCCAACGCCAGCGCTGTCTACGGAAACGAAGGAGATTATTCCACGGCGCTGACCTATCAGACCCTGGCGGAAAAAACCGGCGTCAACATTGAGTTTAAGATGCTGGCAGAGGCCAGCTTCTCCACCCAGATCGACCTGATTATTGCCAGCGGCGATACCCCGGACTTTTACGGCAGAAGCCTTGGCTCCTATGACTCTAAGCTCCAGGCCGCAGTAGAGGAAGAAGTGGTCATTGATATTCTGCCTCTGGTGGAGGAAAATGCCCCTGATCTCTATGCCCTGATGGAACAGGACCCGGACTGGAAGACCAAGCTCACCAACTCCGACGGCACCATTTGCAAAATCGCATCCTACACCCTGCCCAAGACCACCGATGGCCCCTTTATCCGGAAGGACTGGCTGGATCATCTGGGACTGGATGCCCCCACGGATCTTGACAGCCTGACCAATGTGCTGGAAGCCTTTAAAAGTGAATATAACTGCTCCATGCCTCTGCTGCTGGACTCCGACCTGGGTTCTGTGCTGGATCAGTGCTTCAATATGCAGGCCATGGGTTTCAACTTCTTCAATTTCCAGCAGGACGCACCCAACTCCGGCAAGGTCATCTGCTCGCTGGTCACCGACGAGTACATCCGCTATCTGCTGACCCTGCACGACTACTTTGAAAAGGGGCTTATCACCTCAGACTTCTTGAACATCAGCAAGAACGCCGGTAATCTGGAGGCCTGCTATATCGACGGCAACTCCGGCGTATGGAAGGATGACGCCAAGTACACCTATAACAACGCCATTTCCGCCCGGGAAGCCAATCCGGAGTGGGATGCGGTTCCCTTTACCTTCGATAAGACCGACTATCATATGTCTCAGGCCTCTCAGGCTGGCGGTATTGGCCTGACCCAGCTTTACATCTCCGCCAGCTGCGAGAACCCGGAGCTGGCCCTGCAGTTTGTAAACTATGCCTATACCGATGAAGGCGCACTGCTGGTACAGGCCGGTGAGGAAGGCGTTACTTACACCAAGGATGCCGACGGTAAGATGTCCTATACCGACCTCATTATCAACAACCCCGACGGCTGGACCTCCTCTCAGGCCACCTATCTCTATCTGACCGATGCGTGGATGCCCACCCGTCAGCTGGAGGAGGTCTTTGAGATGGCTTACACCGACGATGTGCTGGCAGCCTACGACTGCTGGACCAATGCAGATCCCGGCGACGACTCCATGACCATTCCCCTGGACTGCACCCTGACCGCAGATGAGATGACCGAGGTGTTCACCCTGATGGCCGACTGCCTGAGTCTGTTCAGCCAGAATGCTGCAAAGGTCATTCTCGGCGACCTGGATGAGGCCGGATACCGCGCTGTCATCGATGACGCCATGGGCATGGGTCTGGAGCGGATCACCGAAATCTATCAGACCGCTTATGATCGGTATCTGGAAGCCTGACAAATGCGTATAAGATGGGGGGCGTTTCCGCCCCCCATCGGAATTGGAGTAAATATGAAAAACAGAATTGCTGCGCTGCTGGCAGTACTGGCATTGACTGCGTCGCTGACTGCCTGCGGCGGAAATGCCGCGGCTCCCGCCAGCTCATCCACAACTGTGGACAAGACAGAAGAACAACAGCCCTCCGCCCCAGGCGTAGAAGCATCGGCCCCTGCTGAGGAACAGGAAGCCTCGGCAGCCGAGCCCGCATCCGATGTGCAGGAAGCCCCGGAGCCGGTTGTTTATGAACTCCCGCTGACGGATACGCCCACCACCTTTACGGTCTACACCACCGCCGCGCCGGGCTTTATGTCCCCCTATCTGGGTCCGGATGGTAGCTACAACACGGCAGAAAGCACCCGGAACTTTGCGGAGCTCACTGGAGTAACCCTCCAGTTCATTGAGATTGACATGATGTCCTTCTCACAGAACTTCAACTTGATGATCGCCTCCGGAGACTATCCCGATCTGATTTCCGGGGTGGACGGTTATGCAGGCGGCTACACCAAGGCCGTGGACGACGGCGTGATTATTGACCTCACCGACTATGTGGAAAACGATATGCCCGCCTACTGTCAGCGTCTGGACGAGGCCGATGCCTGGAAGGATGTCATGAATGATGAGGGACAAATGCTGGCAATTTACTCCCTGAACAGCGAAACCATCGTAGACCGGGGCCCTGTGGTGCGGAAGGACTGGATGAACGCGCTGAATCTGGAGGAACCCACGGATTACGACGGCTGGACGGAGATGGGCAAGGCACTGATGAACGGCTACAATCTGCCCTATGCCTTCTATTTCAGCAATGTGATTAACCCCAGCATCACCCTGTCCGCAGGCTTTGACCTGCCGGGGCTGGACATGAGCGCTTCCGGCACCCATTTCTATCAGAAGGACGGTCAGGTGGAAAGCGCCCTGGTGTCCGACAACTTTAAGGATTTCCTGAGCCTGCTCCACGAGTGGTATGCCCTGGGCCTGATCAGCAAGGATTTCTTCACCCAGCAGAGCATGGACGTGAAGAATGTATTTGCCGGTGACGGCTGCGGCGTATGCTGGGATAATGCGGACTTTATCACCGAGGACAACACCAATGCGGAGCTGGCGGCCAAGGGCTTCTACTGCACCGCTCTGCCGATCCCCACTCGGGAGGAGGGCCAGACCCTGCACTATTCCCTCAATATGGACGGCGCGGTGCAGGCCGGACTGTGCATTTCCACCGCATGCGAAGATCCGGAGCTGCTGGTCAAGACCATGGACTTCTCCTTCACCGATCAGGGTGCGCTGCTGAGCAACTACGGCATCGATGGCATCAGCTATGAAATGAATGCAGAGGGCAAGCCCCGGTGGACCGAGGCCATGACCAATGTGGAGGGCCAGACCTTCCGGGCTACGATCCTCACCTATATTTTGAACGGTCTTCCCACCTATGTGGACGTGAAGAAGTATTGGAGCGAGACCTTTGACGAGGATTCTCTGTATGCAGTGGAACTCTGGAGCGATACCCCCACGGATAAGGCTTATGACCTTCCTTCGGCGCTGTTCTTCACCTCTGAGGAATCTTCCGTATATGCCACCAAGATCACCGATGTGGAGACCTATGCCAACGAGTATATCCTGACCTGCATCACCGGAGATGCGGATATTGATGCCACATGGAACGAGTACGTTGAGAAAGTATGGAGTCTTGGCTTGCAGGACTGCATCGACGCCACCCAGAACGCTTATGAGCGGTACCTCAGCCGCAGCGAAGCATAAGAAAGGACAAAGCCATGGAAACAAAGCATTGTGACCTCCTGGTCATGGGCGGAGGCGGTGCCGGATTGGTTGCCGCAGCCCGAACCGCAGAGTTAAACCCCAATATCCATATCATTGTGGTGGAAAAGGGAAATGCCACCGGTGGCGGAGCTTGTCAGGCCGGAGATTTCCGGGTATACGGCAGTCAGTGGCAGAAGGAGCGGGGATTGAACGACAATCTGGCTGCTGACCTGCGGAAGCGCATGGACGAAACCTTCTGGCGCATTGACCGAAAGCTGGCCTTAAATGCGTTTCTGGGAACCGGGCGGTTCTTCGACTGGTGCTGCACCCTGAGCCCGGACTGTGCGGATCGGTTTGTACCGGGACGGTATGTATTTGACCGTCCGGATAAAGGGCCGGAGATCCCGGTGTATGCAGGGCTTCCCGAAGAGCGGAAGAATCAGCCGGCAATGCCCATGATGCCGCCCCCGGACGGCGATGATGAGAAGGGCGGTATGCCGGCAGGAATGCCCATGCCGGGGATGCGCACCGGAACCTACCTTATGAAGCTCATGCGGGAGACCTGTAAAAAAGACGGTGTGGAGATCCTGACGAAAACCAGAATCACCGATGTAACCGTGGAAAACGGAAAAATTAACGGTGCCACGGCGGAAGGGCCGGACGGAACCATCGAGATTTCCTGCCGCGCCGTCATATTGGCCACCGGAAGTTGGATCAGCAATCCGAAGTATCTGGAGATGGCCTCTCCGCTGTTTGCAAAAATGGATCCCGGAAAGCCCGTGCCCTCGGGCCACCGGAACAGCAACTATACCGGCGACGGCATTCCCATTGCGGAAAAGGCCGGGGCGCTGGTGGATTACCAGAGCTTCTGCATCCGCGCCATGGGCCCGGGACTGGTGGGAAGGGACGGAAGCCCCATCTTCCCCCGGGGACAGATGGCCGATGCCATGGCCCGGAGCCCCTATGCCATTCAGATTGACGAGCAGGGGCGGCGCTATACCTGCGAACCCTCCGGCACGCGGTTCCCGGCGGAGGACAGCGCCCATCTGGTGCTGCTCCACGGTTCCACCACCCCTTATGTGGTCTTTGACCTGAACACCGCCAAATACACAGCCCAGCAGGCAAAGAAACAGAACATGGGCCGGGAAGGCGGTATGGGCGGCCCGGCGCGGGTCAATCTGGAGCCGGATCAGGTGCAGGCGGATTTGGAGCGGGAGAAATTCATGTGCAAAGGTGAAACCGTGGAAGAACTGGCCGAAAAGCTGGGGGTTCCGGCGGAAAATCTGGCGGAAACCGTCCGGATTTACAACGAATCCTGCAAGAATGGCTTTGACAGCGACTGCTTCAAGGAGGCGGAATATCTGATCCCCATGACCGGCCCATTCTACGGGTTCATGACTGCCCTGAACACCGACGGTGCTTTCGGCGGCGTGCAGGTGAACGAGAATATTCAGGCCAAAGCAAAAAGCGGCGGTTTGGTGGAGGGCTTTTGGGTTCCCGGCGACTTTTCCTCCAGCCGCTTTATCAACGACGGCGGTCTGAAACGGCAGATCATCAACGATCTGGCCTGGGCCTTCTCCAGCGGCTTTATCGCCGGGGAGCAGGCGGCAGAATATTTGAAATAAAAAAAGCTCCGTGACGGGAGAAATTCCGTCACGGACGCTGTCCATGTTAGAACGTAAGAAAGAAGGAGATCCTATGACATTCAAGATTGCCGAAAACTGTATTGGCTGCGGCACCTGTCAGCAGGCATGCCGGGTGGGCTCCATTCCGCCCGGCGGCCCGGTGGCACCCAGAGCGGCCCGGCCCGAGGACAAACCCATCCAAAAGGACGGGAAAAAGTATCGGATTGAGCCGGATAAGTGCGAGGGCTGCGCGGCCTGTGTGGCGACCTGCCCGGTGGGGGCGATCATCCGGCAGGACGATACATTAAAATGGGAGGCCCATGATCCCATCGAACTGGATGCTGACCTCTGCGTCATCGGCGGCGGCTGTACCGGCCTGATTGCGGGCGTATATGCGGCCATGCAGGGCAAAAAGGTGGTCATTCTGGAGAAAGCGTCCTTTGCAGGCGGCGGCGCAAAATTTGCCGCGGATTGGCGTATTTTCGAGAGCAAGTGGCAGAAGGAGCGGGGTGTACCGGATGAGCTGAACCGCATGCTGCTTAAGGGAATGGACGAGACGCAGTGGTCCCTTGACCCCAAGCTGGTCTATAATGCCCTGCGGAATACCGGGCATTTCTTCGACTGGTTCCAGACGCTGGTGCCGGATTATGAGTTCGTGGAGGGCATCTATGCCATGGATCGCGGGGATCCCCATGCCCAGAAGGTACCCTTTGTAAAGCCCGTCAACGGCAGAAGCCCCAACGGCACGTTTTGCGTGGAAACCCTGGAGAAGGAATGTCAGAAGCGGAATATTCCACTGCTCTACCGCCATCAGGTGACGGATATTGAGATGACCGATGGACGGGTCAGCGCCGTGGTGGCGAAGGATCCCGGCGGCATTACCAGAGTGAGCTGCAAGGCCTGCGTTCTTGCCAGCGGAAGTTGGATTCGCAATAAAAAGATCATGGAGGAGAAGTTCCCGGAGTTCTACCGTCTGCTGCCCAAAATGGAGCCCAGCCAGCACGCCAACGTGGCCTATACCGGCGACGGCATCCATCTGGCGGAGCAGGCCGGGGCGTACATTGATTATGACAGCTTTGTCCTTCGCTGCATGGGCCCACTGGGCATGGTGCCCAGTATGTCGGCCTCTGCCATCAGCTCCAGTCCCCTGTGCATTTGGGTCAATACCGACGGCAAGCGCTGGATGAACGAGGGCAATATGGCCCGGGCAGGCATGAGCGGCAGTGTCAGCTTTGCCATGGGAACCCAACTGAGTCTCCAGCCCGGGGGCCTCAATTACACGATTTTCGACAAGGGCATGGCGGAGAAGATCAAGGCCAAAATGGACTCCGGCGATGCCCCGGCAAGCTTCTTTGGCCCCATGAAGGTGCCGGAGAACTACCTCCGGGAGATGGACGAGGCTGCATCCCGGCCCAACGGCGGCGTGTTCGTTCGCGGTGAAACCATTGAAGAATTGGCGAAAAACGCCGGGATTAACGCAGAAAATCTGAAAGCCACCATTGCGGCCTACAACGCTATGTGTGATAGCGGCGCGGATACGGAGCTGTTTAAGTCCGCCGATCAGATGGTTCCCTTTACCGGCGGCCCCTACTATGCGGTGCAGGGCCATCTGAATCATGACGGTGCCTTCGGCGGCGTGCGCATCGACCCGGAGACCCGTGCCTATCGCCCGGATAAGACCGTTATTGACAATCTGTTTGTTCCCGGTGACTTCGCGTCCGGACGCTTTATCAACAGCGGAGATGTGAAGGAACAGGTCATCAATGATCTGGGCTGGGCGGTTTCCAGCGGCTATACCGCAGGCCATGCAGCAGTGGATTTCCTGAATCAGTAATCGGAACTGACACGGGACGAAACCCAGAAAAAGGCGGTCACATTTTGGCGAAGATGTGACCGCTTTTCCCATTACACCGACGGTATGGGAATATGCCGCATTGGCATTGGTTCACCGGAATAGAATGTGGTATTCTTAATAGTATCTTAACAAGGAGGAAATACCCATGAAATATGGAAAAAGAATGTTGTCCCTGCTGCTGGCAGCAATGCTGGTAATCGGCATGACGGCCTGCGGCGGCGAAAAAGCGGCATCCTCGGCCCCGGCGGCTGCTGCTTCTAACGCAGCAGAAACCACCCCTGATGCGCCTAAGGACACGCCCACGGCACAACCGGAGGATTCGGCTGCATCTCAGCAGGAATCTGCGGCAGAGCCGGAGGTACAGCGCCCGGTGGTCAGCTATCCGCTGTTTGATGATGTGACCACCTTTACCCTGTGGACGTCCAATTCTCCCGACCTGTCCGAGATCATCTCCGACCTCAACGAATATCTGGTATTCTCTCAGCTGGAGAAGGAAACCAATGTCCGCTGGGACGCGACGCTGGTATCCTTCTTCTCCTCGGATGAGCAGTTCCAGCTGATGGTGGCCTCTCAGGACTACACGGATGTAGTCTGCCGTGCCATCGACAGCTACACCGGCGGCACCGATCAGGCTATTGAGGAAGAATTCCTGATTGACGTCAGCGATCTCATTGATGAGAATATGCCCAATCTGCTGGATTGGTTCGACAAGTATCCCGAGCTCCGGAAGCAGATGACCACCGTAGAGGGCAACATCGGCGGCTTCCCGAAGTTCTATCAGGAGCCCAGCGACGTCAACGAGGGTGCGCTCATCCGTCTGGACTGGCTGGAGGAGCTGGGGCTGGAATCTCCCAAGACCTATGACGATCTCCACAATGTTCTGACCCAGTTCAAGGAGAAGAAAAACGCCTCCGCGCCTCTGGTAATTCCCACGAACACCGGTGTGCAGGGCGATCTGCTCAATGGTTACAACATCGGAAACTATTATCAGGTAGACGGCCAGGTGCGGTTTGGCCCCATGCAGCCGGAGTTTAAGGAATACCTGACCATGATGAATCAGTGGTATAACGAGGGCCTGCTGTCCGACAGCTTCCTGACCTCTCAGGCGGAAGTGCTTATGGACTTTTCCACCATTTTGAGCGGCGATACCGGCGTATGGTGCGGCAGCGGCACCCAGTCCATTACCCAGATCCTCAGCATGGCAGAGGAAAGCCAGCCGGATATGCGCATTACCGGTATGACCAACGTCACCAAGGACGGTGAGGTCGCCCATGTTGGTACCGAGAGCCAGATTCTTGACTCCATCATGTGGTCCATTACCACCGAGTGCAGCGATCCTGCGGCCATTGCCCAGTATGTGGACTATCTCTACTCCGATGCCGGTGTTCTGCTGGCCAACTACGGCGTAGAGGGCGAGACGTTCAATTATGTAGACGGCAAGCCCGTGCTTACCGAGCTGGTCACCAACAACCCGGATTACAGCTACAATCTGGCCCTGAACATCTTTACCTGTGACCGCCAGACCCCTGTTCCCTTCATCATCGACGAGCAGAAGGCTCGGAACGACTACTCTGAGGATCAGATGAACGCAGTAGAGGTGTGGAGCAATGCCACCGACGGCCTGTATAATATTCCCCGTCAGGGCGTCAACATGACCACCAAGGAGCAGGAGGAGTACAACGGCATCTACAGTGACATCGACACCTACATGGACGAGACGATCTCCAAGTTCGTGGTAGGCGACCTGTCGCTGGATCAGTTCGACAGCTTTGTACAGCAGCTCAAGGATATGGGCATTGAGGACTGCATTGCCATCGAGCAGGCAGCCTATGACCGGTATCTGGAGTCATAAACGATCGTTGTTTGGCCCTGCGGTGAGATTTGCCGCAGGGCCGTTTCTCTGTCCTGGAGCTTTGAAATAGGCTGCGGATTGGGACGGTATTTGCCTGTTGCGATCAAGTCTGCCTTGTATTCTGCCAGCTTGTTTCTCCCTTCTTGATTCAGCTCCGGAGGGCGTTTCTGCTGTCCGGTAAAATAGTCCACATCCTCCACGCCAAAGGCGCAGCACAGTGCTACTAACTGATAAGCGTTGGGCACTGCATCTCCGGACTCCCAGCGGCTGAGCCCTGTGCGCTGAATGCCCAGACCATACTGCCCCAGCAGACGGCTGAGGGCCGCAAGACTCAGGCCCTTTTCCTTGCGGAGCTGGGCAATCCGGGTTCCGATCACATTCTGTTCTTTCTCCGAAGCAGCGTCATAGTCTGGCATTGGGAACAGTTTTTCCCGCTGAATTGAATATACACGGCGAATTCCCATCACAGCTGTATCAATCATCTTGAAATTGACCATAGCTTGTGCCAGCAGCGGATTCCGATAATATGGCGGAGCATACAATGGAGAAAACGATAGGAGGAACATGAAATGGATCCAATTATATCTGCGCCCAAAACGGACACCTATCACTTCAGAATTAACCCAGAGGTACGAAAAGAGATTGAGTCCCTGTATCTGAACTGTGACCCCGGCCATGCTTACCAGCAGATGATGGACACCAAGCGGGCTGTCGGCAAAACCGATGGTCGGCAGGCGTGCCACATCATTCAGTCCTTTGCGCCCGGAGAGATCACCCCGGAGTTGGCGTTCGAGCTGGCTCAGGCGTTCGCCCGTGAGCACCTGGTCGGGTATCAAGTGGTGATTGGGACACACGTTGACCGGCACCATATCCACTCGCACATTGTTCTGAATTCCGTGAACATGGACACCGGCGCAAAGTACGTCAGCACACGGCAGAACTACTACGCTCAAATCCGTGCTATTTCTGACCGCCTCTGCCGGGAGCATGGTCTGTCTGTCATCATCCAAGGTAACGGGCAGAAGTCTATGAGCTACATCGAATGGCTGCGCCAAAGTAAAGGTCAGCCGACCTACCGCTCCATGCTGGAGGCTGACCTGAAAGCATCCGTCGAGGCCGCCAACTCCATCGGAGACTTCTTCCGACTCATGGAGCGGAAGGGGTATGAGATCAAGCACGGTAACCGTCTGGGCTTCAAGCTCCGAGGACAACCGCATTTCATGTACCCGGAACGTAAGGACAAGCAGTATTCAGAAGATGGCATCCGGGCGGTTATCAACGGCAATCTGGATGCTATTTTTCTAGGACAACAGCTTGCCGTGGTTCACC
>OLSL01003828.1_pt1 | contig 10202 bp, 6 predicted proteins | sample 1672511 | NCBI WGS metagenome assembly OLSL01 (sample SAMEA3136694, study PRJEB25190) | human gut metagenome | biome: human gut; feature: human-associated habitat; material: faeces | place: Austria | collected 2013
TCTTAATACAAATAATTTTTTACAAATTCCAAAAAGGACTCTTTTTCATTTTGTTTTTCCAGTAATATTGATAAAAACAAGGTAAATATATAGTCCGTAAAAATTTCGGCAGTCAGATTTTCTGTAAATATCCCTTGACGTATTTTTTCATCATTTTCCAAAAAATGTGCCATTTGATTTTTTAACCTCAGAAAATATACTTCCATCGCCTTTTTTCCTTCTTGTCTTTCTCCTGCCGTAAACCCCAATGCATGCATGGAAAAAAATTTCGGATAACGGCTTCGGCTATTTTCAACACCTTCAAACAACAGGTTTAAGTATTCCACAATATTCTCGCATTTTTCTAAAGTTTTTCCCATTTGAAATATATCTTTCCACACTGCCTCTATTGTAGCAGACAAAAGTTCTGATTTTGAAGAAAAATAATTATACAAAGAACCTAGTGCAATTCCGCATTCAGATGCAACGGTTCTCATATTTACTGCGGCAATTCCTTTTTTTGCCACAATCCCACAGCTTACTTTCAATATTTCTTCTTCCGACGTAACCGCTCTGCTCAACTCTTATCACCGTCCTCTTTATTCTATTCTCCTTTCCCGCTTTCCCTTTTCAGTTTTTTTAATATGAACATTGTTCATGTTAATATTCTATACAATATTTGTCAAGTTTTTTCTCCTGTTTTCCAATTTTTCTCTTTACTCTCTTTTTACAACTTCAAAAGAACCGATTCCCAAAAGAGAATCGGTTCTTTTATATCGCCTCACAATATTATATTATGAAAACTTTATTCTTATTTTTGTTCTTATTTTTTCTTTTTATTTTTGATAATAAGAACTGCCGCCACAACGGCGATTGCAGCCACAAGACCCGCGATCGGAAGCCATACGTTCTTATCGTCGCCTGTCTGTACCGCACCGGAATTGTTCTTTCCTTCCTCTTTGCCGGATGTCGGAGGAACTTTTCCTTTCTCTTCAACAGTCACGTTGACCGTTACTTTCCTGAATTCTTCCGGAATTGTGATTCCTTCTTTTGTCTGAAGTGTTCCTGTCAGTTTATATGTTCCTGCTTTGTCTGCTTTATACACATCTGTGTTCCATACGATTGACAGTTTATCTTTCGCCTTGTTATCAAGTGTCACTTTCACTTCTTTCGGAAGGGCAAGTTTCTCTGCCGGAGTTCCGAATTTCACAGTAAGGTCAGCAAGTTTTTCTACTGCTATAACCACTTTGTCTTCCGGCTGCGGCGGGTCTACTTCTCCGCCTTTTTCTTCTACAGTTACGTTGATCGTTACTGTCTTGAAGTTGTCAGGAAGTTTAATTCCTTCTTTTGCCTGAAGTGTTCCTGTCAGTTCGTACGTTCCCGCTTCGTCTGCTTTATACGCATCTGTGTTCCACTCTACTGACAGTTTGTCTTCTGTCTCGTTATCTAATGTTACTTTTACTTCTGTCGGAAGAGCAAGTTTCTCAACTGAAGTTCCGAACTCAACCGTAAGATCAGTAAGTTCTTCTACTTTTGTAACTACTTTGTCTTCCGGCTGCGGCGGATTTACTTCGCTCTCTTCTACAATTACATTGATCGTTACTGTCTTAAACTTATCAGGAATCTTAACGCCTTTCTTCTTCTGAAGTTCTCCTGACAGCGTCTGTGTTCCGATCTGATCTGCTTTGTAATTATCTGTCGTCCATTTTACTTCAAGTACATCTGCAACACGACCGCCTTTCAGTGTAACATTTACTGTTTTTGGAAGATCCAGTTTATCAGCAGCAGTTCCTTTCTTCACTTTAAGATCGGCAGGTTTCTCTACGCCTACAACTGTCTTTGCATTCCAGTCGTCTACCGTCAGGTTAATTACTGCAGGTACAGCTTTGTTTCCTGATGCATCTACAGCTACGATACGGATACTGTAGCCTTTGCTTTCATCCGCGTTTTTCAATGTATATTCTGTCTTATCGCTTTCAGATACGATCACGCCGTCTACATATACAATATATGTAACTTCGCTTCCTTCCGGATCTTCTGACGGAGCCCATGTGATCTTCACATCTTTTTCACCTTCTTTTACTACGCTGATTCCACTTACCTGTGCCGGAGCTTTTTCATCTGCCGCCGCCACTGTCGTGAACGGCTCGCTGCAAAGAGCTTTTTCCGACTCTACTTTATTATGGTTTACTCCTACGATCATAAATACATAAGATGTACCCGGTTTCAGATTCGTAAACCGCACCGTTGTCTCTGTTGTTGTCACAGGTTCTCCTGCATTATCCGGAACAGTATCTGTAATTGCTTTCAGCGCTTTTGCTGTTCCTTCATGTTCTACAGCATATACTTTATAAGACTCTGCCCTTGGAAGTTTCGTCCATGAAACAGTTGCTTCTGTACTTGTAACTCCCATTACAGTTGCTTTTGCATCTTCCGGAATCGTCGGAGCCGGAATTTCTGCCGCTTCAAGTTTTGCACCTGCTGCGTTCAAGTCTGCTGCAAGCTTATCAGCCTGCTCTTTTGTCGTCTTGTCGTCATTCATTCCCTTAACGGCATTGTCGTATGCTGTCTTAAACTCGTTCCACAGATTTTCTGCGTAATCGTCTTTATTCAAACCGCTGTATTTTTCAATCGCAGCCTGAAGCGCCGATTTATCAACAGAAGCCGCTGCCGGAGTGAATACTTCAAGATAATCAATGTTTACGTTAATGTTTCCATGATCTGTTGCCGCTGTAAACTTGATTGTATGTTCTGTATTTTCCAGATCTGTCTTTTCAAATACGCACTGCTGCGGTGATCCGCCGGATTTTTCTTCCCAAAGAACTGCGTCGCTTTCTGCCTTTCCGTCCAGTTCTACAGTAAATTTGCCTTGCGTATTATTTTTCTGAGCATAGAACTTAATGCCTGTTCCTGTAAATGTATAGCTGAACCATGCTCCTTCTGTACTTGTCTCCGTCTTAGTTCCGCCGTGATGCTTATCAGCTTCTCCTGTGTACGGATTACTCCAGCCTGTTTCACTCCATGTGATCTTCGGATTCTTGGAGTTCTTATCATCCGAGCAGTCCTCGATGATCTCTGACTGCGCTGTCACATCCGGGATTGCAACTGTAATCTCGCATGTGCCTGAGATTTCGGCATTTTCTTTCGATGTCGCTTTTACTGTCACAACACCGTTTGCTGTTCCTGCTGACAGAAGACCGTTTTCATCGATCGTAGCTGCCGCGCTGCCTGATTTTGTTGTAACAGACCACGTAACACCTTTATTGATCGCCTCTGCAGGAGTTACTGCCGCTTTCATCTGAAGCGTCGATCCGGCTTTGCTCACCGTCGTCATTCCGCTTGCAGACGTTACCTCTACTTTTTCAACCCGCGCCGCTTCTGTATTCAATACATTAAACGCGTCAAGCTCTACTTTATCTCTGCTTGCAGATGCATTTTTCTCGCCCATCGCCCGAACTTTAACCGTATGGATTCCGTATTCAAGCGTCTTATCTTTATGCTCTTCTGTAGAGAATATTTTTGCCTGTCTTTTTTGAGTTGCCGAATAAGTATCTGCTGTTGCCCATACTTCTCCGTCGATAGAGATTTCAACTTTACCTCTGTCGTTTTGTGTACAGGAGAATACTTCGATACCCGTTCCGCAGAATGTAAGTTCCGCTGTCTCTGTTCCTGTCGGGTCTTCTAAGTATTTCACTGAACCGCCGTAGTTTCCTTCCTGGCTGATCCAGTTGCCCCAGCTTCCTGTATATTTGATACGTTCGTCCTGATCGTCGATCATGCCGATCATGTTACGGCAGTCATCTACCGTTGCTTCCGAACTGAACTCGCTTTCTTTTCCGTCGATCACAGCCGTAACTTTGTACTTCAATGTTCCGAGCACATCCCAAGCGTCTGTGTCTGTCCATTCTGTCGCTTTCAGTTCTGTCTGAACCTGTACCCACTCGCCGCCTTCAATCTGACGGTATACATTATAAGATACTTCTGTTCTGGCTTTGACCGCATCCCATGTAAGAACTGTCTCTCCGTCTTTGATCTTCGTTACCTTAAGACCTGTAGGAGCTGCAGCTAATGTATTATCAGGGATAGCAGTGATCGTATATGTCTTTCCTGCTTCTGTATTGAAGGAAATACGATCTGAAGTCACCGGTGTGATCTCAACGAGGTTTCCGTCACTGTCTTTTACAGTTGCAAGTGAAAGATTTGCGTACTGAACAACCGCTTCTCCGCCGTTATTAGAGTGGATCGAAGCTTCTGTCAGTTTGTTGTCTGCCCATGCCATATCAACCGCAAAATTACCGCGGGCAAGCAGACCTTTCACATTACCTGTTCCCCATGCTTTCGGAACTGCAGGCATCAGGTCGATGTGACCCATGTTGCTCTGAACAAGCATTTCCGCAACTGCCGCTGTGTAACCGAAGTTTCCGTCGATCTGGAACGGAGCATGTGTATCCCACAGGTTTGTCATAATCTTATTGTTTGTGATCATCTTAGACAATACATCATAAGCCTTATCGCCCTCTGCAAGTCTCGCCCATGTTGCGACACGCTGAGCCATCGCCCATCCTGTCGTCACATCTGTTCTGTTCTGCATCGATACTTTCGCTGCCGCCAGCCACTCGTCATTCTGAGCGATCAAGTCTCCCGGATATAATCCGAGCATATGGGAAATATGACGATGACCATATCCTTCTCCCATCTTCTGACCATTCTCATCTGTATTTAATGTTGTCTCGTTATACCACTCTTTGATCTGTCCGCTGTCACCGATCTCAATCGGTCCTTTTAAGTCAGCCTGATTCTGTTTCCACTGTGCGACTTTCGCTTCGTCAACTCCCAAAGTCTCTGCCGCTGTGATCGTATCTTCATATAACTGCCAGATCAACGAATGCTCATATGTATTACCTGCAGTTCTCGGTCCGTGCTCCGGTGAATAACTCGGAACAGACACAAGCTTACCTTCTGAATCTCTCATCAGCATCTGATCGTACAGCGTCGCTTCTTCTTTCATCATCGGGTAAATATGAGTCTGCATGTACTCTGTATCTCCCGTAAACTCATAATATTCCCAACAGTTCTGAAGAATCCACGGAACGCCTGCCGGAGACCATCCCCAGTCGAATACCCAGCCCGGGTTCGTCCATCCGTACGGGTTGTTCTGTGTATGCGCCATAAATCCGTTTTCAGGATTTGCTTCCGTACTTTCAACTCCTGCGTAAATCTTCGCCGTAATACGTCCCGGCTCTCTGAGCGAATCTACATAGTCGATCAGCGGTTCTGCGCATTCCGCCATATTCGTCGTATATGTCGGCCAGTAGTTCATCTGCAGATTGACATTCATATGATAGTCCGAATGCCATGCGGAGTTATTCGCTCCGACCCAGATTCCCTGCAAGTTCGACGGAAGAGTTGCTCTTCTTTCATTCTTCGTTCCGTCTTCGTTCACAGGAGTCTCTCTCGATGATCCCATCGTCAGATAACGTCCGTACTGGAAGAGCATCAATTCCAGATAACGTTTTTCTGTTTCGGAAGCCGTTCCTTTTTTATATGCCTCCAACAGCTTATCCGTTGTCTTGTCAGACACTGCCTGTCCGATGTTAAGATCTAATCTTCCGAAAATATGATCGTAATCATTTACATGATCTTCTTTTAACGTCTCATATCCGCCGGCTTTTACTTTCGCCTCAGCTCCGGATACATATCCTTTTACCAAAGCAGCGAGCTGTTCTTTTGTCTCGCCTGTACGGTATTTCGGATAATCGTTTTTATAATCCGTTCCGATGGAAGTAATGATCGTGATCGCCTTCGCACCGCTTACCGTGATCTTACCGTTTGTCGAATCGTCTTTGATCTGCCCTGCTGTTCCATCGTCTTTGATTACCTTCGTATAAGAACTGAACTTCAACTGGTTATCTTTAAGCTGTCCGTCGATTGCGATTGCATTGTCGGATACTTTTTTGTCAAACATTCTCGCGTAAGAATCTGCTCCCGGCTGGTTTTGACTTCCGCCTTTTTCCTCATCCGGTTCTACACGAACGTCAAAATCAAGCGTTCCTCCGTCTGTTGCAGTCAGACGTGTTACAAGAACGTTGTCAGGATAGCTTACGAAGTTTTCTCTTGTATAGTGCGCTCCGTTGAGATCATAATTCACTCCGGCTACCGCCGTGCGAAGATCCAGATCGCGCGAATATCCCGAAACGTTATTCTTTGTAACATTTTTGAAATCCAGATACATATTGCCATAACTTAAATAATATCCGTATCCCTGTACTCCGGCGTCATCACTGACTCCGATAAGCTGTCCTGCAAGATTACTGTCAAACCCTTGTCCGCTTTTCAGTTTCTCTTTCAGTTGTGCCATAACCTTGCCGTTCTGACCTTTTGATTCAATATTACCGCCGTTATATTCCGGTCGGCTGTCTGAAGGACCGCCGGACCAAAGCGACTTTTCATTCAACTGAATTCGCTCTGTCTGAACACCGCCAAACACACTGGCTCCAATCGCGCTGTTTCCAAGCGGAAGAGCCCACTGCTCCCACCCCGTATACGAATTGGGCGCCTCTTCATCATACCACAAACGCAAAGCATTTCCCTCCGTTTCCTGTGTCTGTGCCAAAGCAACGTTATCCTCGGCCGCTACAGAGAAAGGAGCTGCCGATACAACAGTCGCCATCGCAAGTGCGACAGATAACGCTTTCCCGCCTGCTTTTGAAAGCTTCCTTTTCATCTTTTTCCTCCTTTAAATTCGCACAGAAGTACAGCCATAAATAAATTAAGCCGAATACTCCGATGCTACGTTGTACTGTTTATCATATCACACTTTTATTATATTTTGTTATATTTTTATGATTTAAAATAGTAAGTTTTTTATATTTTCGCTTTTTTACACATAAATTCAAGGATAGCCGCAGCCATTTTTTGTATATATAGTCTATACCGCGTCTATCCTTTTCTCTTTTTACGTTATATTTACCTTATACACAGGTCGATTTTCTCCGATCTGTCACCTGCAGTTCTTCCGATAGATGATTTCCAGTCCTTTCAAAACAAGATCATCGTCTCGAATAATCTTTCTTCTGCAATGAGGAATGATTTTTTCCGCCACTCCCCCTGTCGCAACTACCGTTACATCGCCGTCCACTTCTTCTGACAGTCGATCGATCAACCCGTCGATCGCCGCAGCGCTGCTGTAAACGATACCGCTTTTCATACAGTCCACCGTATTTTTTCCTATAATATGCCCCGGTTCTTCCAGACTGATCCCGCCAAGCTGAGACGCATTGGCTGTAAGGGAATCAAGAGAAACTCCGATCCCCGGATAAATCATGCCACCGATATAGTTTCGGTTTTTATCTATAACACAAACCGTGTTTGCCGTACCCATATCAAAAATAAGAAGAGGCGTCGGATATTCCGCAATCCCTGCCACCGCTCCGACAACAAGGTCGCTGCCAAGCTGCGCCGGATTGTCGATCCTGATATTTAATCCGGTCTTGATCCCCGCGCCTACGATAAGGACTTCCTTTTTTAAAATCTTTTCAACCGCAGCTTTTACAACCATCGTAATCTGCGGAACAACCGACGAAATGATACCGCCTTCTAAATCTGCCTTTTTAATATGGTAGATGTCGAGTACGTTTTTAATATCGATCGCATACTCCAGTTCCGTCTTTGTCTTAACAGTTGAAATCCGTTCTACGAACACGCATTTTGAGCCGTCAATGCAGCCGAGCACGGTGTTTGTATTTCCGATATTAATAGCCAATATCATTTCTAAAACCAAGCCTTTCTCTTACATTCTTTTTCAAAAGCGCTCTTCCGATACATAAAGTCAGCACACCTGCCACGATTGCTTCCGGAACGCCGTTTATCCCGATAATAGAAAGAATAAATGTGTATACGCCCGATACCGCCACATTATTTGCCGATGCATATGCTTCCCTGAAAAACAGAAAAATCAGATTCATAACAAGCAGCGTATTTGTCATTGCGCCCGCCACGCCTGCAGTCACAAGTCCAATGCTTGACACACCGGTCTTTTTTGTTTTTTCATTTGAAAAACGAATGATAAGCTTATATACATAATACGGTATAATTCCCACAAGTATGCGGGGAAGAAAACAGATAATCACACTTCCCCATCCGCCGCTTACGCCTGCAATACTGTAAAACGGAGTAAATACAAACGATGTCGGTGTCGGATTCATCGTATTGTTAATAAAACTTGTCAATCCAAAAAGGAATCCTAAAGCTCCGCCTTTTTTCGGTCCCATCAAAAGCGAAGCGATAATAACCGGGATATGTATGATCGTCGCACGGGTAAATCCAAGCGGGATATATCCGAGGAAAGGGGTAAAAGCCATCACACATATGACAGCTCCGAATATTGCCACCTGAACCATACTCATTGTACTGAATTTACTTGACGAGCGCTGTTTCCCCGACGTCTGCCGATCTTTGCTCGCGGTCTTTAGATCCGCTGCATACTGATCTGAGCCGTATACTTCTGCCGTATTCATTTCTTCCGCACATGATACTGTGCTGTTTTCTGTTACTGTTTTGTTTTCCATGTCTGCCTCCTTGTTATCATTCCCTTTCGGGATACAATACATTTGCTTTTTGTCTGCTTCTTATCGTTCCCTTTCGGGATACAATACATTTGCTTTTTGTCTGTTTCTTATCAGACTTTTCTGGCTTCTGCAATCATCGTCAAAAGTTCTGCGGCTGTCTCCTCTTTTGTCATTTTTCCGAGTGAAACTTCCTTCTCTTTCGTGATGACCGTTACGACATTTGTATTTCCGCCGAATCCTGCGCCTTCCACACGAAGACTGTTTGCGGCGATCATGTCAAGCCGCTTCTTTTCCAGTTTTCTTTTTGCATTTGCAATCAAGTCTTCCGTTTCCATTGCAAACCCGCATAAAAACTGCCCCTGCTTTTTGTGTGCTCCGAGATAAGCCAAAATATCGTCTGTGCGTTCCAGCTCAAGCGTCAGATCCGATCCGTCTTCTGTCTTTTTCATCTTGCTGCCTCTTATGTGTTTCGGTCTGTAATCCGCCACTGCTGCCGCTTTGATAATGATATCCTGTTCCTGCGCCCGTTCCTTAACTGCCTCGAACATCTCCTTTGCGGAACATACATTTACAACATTTACAAATGCAGGTTCTTCCTCGGCAGTTGGCCCTGATACGAGCGTCACCTCAGCGCCTCTCCTTGATGCGATTTTTGCAATAGCATAACCCATCTTTCCGGTAGAATGGTTTGTTAATAAATCTGACCGGATCGATCGATTCCTGTGTCGGACCTGCCGTCACCAGCACCCGTTTACCCTGCATATCTTTTTCATATGCGATTTCCTGCAAAATGACATCGAGCAGAACGTCCGGCTCAACCATCTTTCCGGTTCCGGTATCTCCGCATGCAAGGTATCCCACTGCCGGATCTACAACACCGTATCCGTATACCTGCAAGATCTTTAAGTTGTCCTGCACGATAGGATTTTCATACATGTTCGTGTTCATCGCAGGCGCGATAAATTTCTTACATCTGCATGCCATAACCGTTGTTGTCAGCATATCGTCCGCTATGCCGTGGGCGACTTTCCCGATCACGTTGGCGCTTGCCGGTGCGATCATTACGATATCCGCTTTCTTTGCCAGAGACACATGCTCCACGCTATACTCAAAATTACGGTCAAACGTGTCTACAAGACACTTATTTCCCGTCAGCGTTTCAAACGTGATCGGATTGATAAAATTAACCGCATTTTTCGTCATAAGCACATGTACGTCCGCATGAAGCTTTTTCAGCGCACTGGCAAGATACGCGATCTTATACGCAGCGATACTTCCGGTAACTCCGAGCAAAACTGTTTTGTCTTTTAACATTTTCGTACCCCCTTTCCTTTTGCTCCGCTTCATTATATTGTATCGTATATAAAAAATCAACCTGAACAAATCGTATGTTCAGGTTGAAATCCGCCTTTTTTCAGGAAATGTATTCTCAAAGAAAATCACTGTCTGCATTACGCATTTTCCGAGTTTTTCTGAATCTGCACATGCTGCGTAAGCTTACACAGCAAAATACCTCCCGTACTGTTTCCGAGAATCATAATAAGAAGCGGAACAGCATATTTTGTCGGTGTACTTACAAGACCAAAATAAAACATATTTGCAATACAGTGCTCGAATCCTGCCAAAATAAAGACCGAAACGCAAAGAAAGACTGCG
>OLSL01003834.1_pt1 | contig 10192 bp, 7 predicted proteins | sample 1672511 | NCBI WGS metagenome assembly OLSL01 (sample SAMEA3136694, study PRJEB25190) | human gut metagenome | biome: human gut; feature: human-associated habitat; material: faeces | place: Austria | collected 2013
ATGACTATTAAAATAGCTATCTCGATTTTTACATACATTCTTTCTACACACAAACATTTTTCAGCTCCTAATTTACGCATTATATCAAATATAGCACAAACCGAATAATATAAAAGATTCATAAGCAATATATATATATCTATCCCTTCATTACTAAATATTTTTAATGCCATATTTATTTTTCTATTTAAAGAAAGTTTTTCAATATTTAACATCAAATATAGTAAAAACAGTACAAAAAACACTGCTGCATAAACAATGTTATTAATAGAAAATCCTGCTAATTCAGCAAATTCAAACCGAATATCAAAAATACCATATAGCATTAAAAAAAATGTTCCTATTGTTGCTAAAGCTGTTATTAAATTATTACTAATCGTCCATTGGCGTTCATTATGCTCATAATATAACTTTATATCATTTAATTGTTTTCTCCTCCTTCTGGGATTCTTACTTGTATATTTAATGTCTATGTTTTCTTCTAAAAATGGATATATATCGACCGGAATACTATCCAATTCACGATTCAATATATATTCCCGGATATCTTTATCAAATTTTTCTGCTTCAGACACATTACAATTTAACAATATCTGTTTTATTTTTTTCACATGCGTATTTTGTCTCATTCTATCCTCCCTGTTCTCAAATATTCTATTACCTGCTTATGCCGCATTTGCATTAATGCTTTCAATTACTTTTCGGATTCCTGCCCATACGGTCATATCAGTAAATATTTCGACTACACTTCCCTGATCGGTAAATGGCGATTCCTGAAGAACAGAAAAATCCTTCAACACTCCATTATGTACGATATATTCAATGATCTGGTTGACAAAATAAATCTGCCTGCTGTCCAGGCTGTTTTCATCCAGATATTCTGAAAATGCTTCTTTCGCAGCATTCATATCCAATCCTACGATTTCGCGGACAAATTCTCCAAGAGGTTTTGTTCCATATTCCAACTCATAATCCTGCTTTGTTCCAACTTCTCCCCAAAGAATTTCTTCCAATGATGCCATATCTGCCGATGTAAGAGGTTTGTTTGTTTTTAATTTTGCAATTACAACATTGTCCTGATGCTGTCTGATATAATACTCTGCCTTTGCTTTATAATTTTTCAACTCATCATTTTCAAGCTCCGATTCTTTCCAATCAATAGACAACAAATCGTCTTCAAAATTTGTATCATACCGTATGTGTTTTTTCGGAATATATTTCATTAACTCACGAAGTCTTTCCCTTATTTCTTCAAATTCATTCATACCGGCATTTTCTATATAATCTGTGCGCAAAATCCGATGGATGAAATCTGACTGTGCCTGAATTTCGGGAATATTTGCTACACCTGCTATTCCTTCTACTTTTTTGTACAGGTCACTCTTTGCTTTTGTATATTTTTTCCCAATCAGATACGCAAGTTCTATACCATATATCAATGCATCAAACCTGACTGCACTGGCATCATCTTCTTCTGGTAATATAAGCGGTGCAAGTTCCTCACGCACAATCAAGGTATCTTCATAAGTAAGTACCTGATAATTTGATTCTGCAGAATATTCTTCGACATATTTCAGGTGCTGGCGGACTGCAAAGTTATCCCTCGGTAATTCTTTTACTTTTTCACTCATCTGTCTGACTAATTCTTTTCTGTATGCAATCAGTCTGTCCACCTGATATTCAATATCCTGCAATTTATAGGATATTTCAAACTTTAAATTAAATATTGCCCCAGAAAGTGCGAGTGTATTTGCGGAAGCCTTGCCCTTATTCATTCTGAAAAATTCAAAATTTCCACAAAAATCAAAAATATAAAATTTATTTTTATCTTCTCCATCAAGCAATCCTGGGCAAAGTCTTGTCCCTCTGCCTATCATCTGCCAGAATTTTGCTTTACTCATAACCTTCTTAAAGAACACAAGATTTACTACCTCTGGAACATCTATTCCCGTATCCAGCATATCTACAGAAATCGCTATCTGTGGTATTTTCTTTGAGTCTGAAAATTCATCTATGGCACTCTGGGCATAACTTAGATAATTATCGATGACTTTTGCATAATCAGGAAGGTGAGGATATTCTTTCTGAAATACTTCCAGAATTTTCTCTGCATGGTCATGATTTTTAGCAAAAATAATTGTCTTGCCAATCTTCTGACCATAATCTATTTTAATTCCTTCTGTCATGAGAATATTTAAAACCTGTCTTATGGTATCTTCATTGAATACCCATGTATTTAATGCCGCAGATGAAATTGCTTCCGGCACTTCTCCATTTTCATCGATAAAAGTTTCTTCATATGTTTTCCTATCTTCATCAGATAATTCATCATAAGAAATACCCTGTTCTATGAATTTGAATTTTGATTCTATCGAGACATAGTCTGTCAGATATCCATCCTTTACCGCCTGAGCAAGATCATAACCATAAGTAGGTACACCGTTTTCCAGTTCAAATATTTCATAAGTATTTTTATCAATTTCATCCTTTGGTGTCGCAGTAAGTCCTACAAGTGGTGCATCAAAATACTGGAAAATATCTCTGTATTTATTATAAATAGACCTATGCGCTTCATCGCAGATAATTAAATCAAAATGTCCGCAGGTAAAAAGTTTTCCCTGACTGTCATTTATGGTATCAATACAATTCATCATTGTCTGATAAGTAGAAAAAACACAATGTGCATTGTAATTATCTTTTTCTTCTACCAGATTTGTACAGGATAAATCCGGCAGTAAATTGACGAAGTTTCTCTTTGCCTGTGTTACAAGTGAATTCCTGTCTGCAAGAAAAAGAATATTTTTTACCCAGCCGGCATTTAACAATACATCACATAATGCAATTACCGTCCTTGTTTTTCCGGAGCCGGTAGCCATAACTAACAATGCTTTTCTTCTGTTTTTCTCATCAAAACTGTTACAAACGGCTTTAATCGCCGCTTCCTGATAATAACGTCCTGCTATTTCTTTTTTCACCACAATATTTTTCAGGCTTGTCCGCATGGATAGTAAATTGAACCATTTTTCCAAATCTCTTTTCGAATAAATCACTGCACATTTCCGCTCTGGATATTGCCCGTCAATGATGTGCGTTTCAAATCCATTTGTCAAAAAAATAACCGGTCTTCTTTTATACTTTTGTTCCAGTAAATCTGCATACAACTTTGCCTGTTGTCTTCCACTCACAACATCGACGCAGGTTCGTTTTGCTTCGATGACCGCCAACGGACGATGCATATCATCATATAATACATAATCCGCATATCCAATTTCTGATTTATTCGGCATTCCTGTCAATTCTACTTCATTTATCCAGTCTTTTCCTTCCGTCCAACCGGCATCCATAAGCATCGCATCGATATAAAGTTTTCTGGTCTTATATTCGGATAAATCCAGTGGTTTTGGAACATAGGTCTGCTGCTGTTCCTGTCTGCGGGCAGAAAGTTCTTTCTTAAGTGATGCATTTTCTGCCATCAGTTTTTGTAAATCCATTTCCTGTTGTGCAGATTTTTTCTGTTCTTTTTCTAATTCTTCTTTTACCGAACTGACTTCATCACCTGATATTTTTTCCTTCTGAAACCTTGAAGTAATCAACGTTTTATCAAACGTATGTTCTTCATAATTATCACCATAACAATATGCAATGTAATCAAGATAAATGAAAAGATTTTCCAGACAGAGCATAGCTTCATCCATGCCCAGCTTCCTGTTACTGTGTGCTACATTATTCCCACATCTGCGTATGTAATCCATACGTTTCCATAAATCCTGACCTACAATCTGCCTGTAATCTTCCGCATTCATCAGGCTGTGCAGATTATCCTGATATGGCATCTCTAACTCACTGTCCACCGAATACATCCACTTTATGGCAAATTCCATGGCTCTGCGGCTGTTAATGATACTGGATTCCGGATCTATCACGATAATTTTTTCCGCAGATATCGCAACATCTGCAAATGCAGAAAACTTTGATTCGGTTTTAAAATAGTCAAAATTTGTTATCATTTTCCGTTTCTCCCTTCTACAGTACTTTTACTAATTTATACAGGGAATTTTCCTGTAATATGGTGCAAAGCTCTTGAGGCAATTTTGATTTGTTGACCTGAGTGACGAAGTCGGCAAATTGATTTTGGAATTCTATTGGTGGTAACGGTAATGTAAATCCTTCCACTTGATTTTTATTCACCTTAGGCAAATTAGTACGATTACTAAATGCCAATACATAATCCAAGAAATACTTGCTCCTCAATATATAGCCAAAATACTCTCTATTACAAACATCTTTCTTGACCAATATCGGATAAGCATCTGCTGAACACAGTCCTTCAAAATCAGGCATAGCTACCTTATTAAGGTTAGGACGTATTTTACTGTAAATAATATGTGCCGATGTAAATAGGTACTTACCACTTATAACTCCATCTTCTGCAATAGTCCTATACCCAATCAACTTTCCTGTTTCTTTTTCTATACTATCTATACCAATATGTGGATAATTTTCATATCCTTTAAAATCATGTATCATATTAGTATCAATATCCGCACATTCTTTAAATCCAACAATTTTCCATCCTTTACTGTTGGTTCTTATATCTCCAAAGATCTCGATAAATCGGGCTTTGATAAAATCATCAAATCGAACTAACTCTTTTTTTCGATTCTGAATCACAGAATATATTTTCTCAAGAATTTTGGCATATTCATGTTGCTTATCAAAATCAACATCTGGGACAAGTGTTTCTTCAAGTACCTTTCTACTAATAGCCTTAAAAGTACTTCCTGTACCTTTACTATTTAATTCTTCATTCTTGGCTTTTAATAACCAATATATATATTCAGGTGATACCTTATTCCTATCAGGGGTTAATGCCGCAAGTCCACGCCCAATACAACATTCTTCCTTTGCATAATTTATTGCACCAATAGGTGCTCTTACTGAAATTAATATATCTTTTGGATTAGCCATTTTAGTTGGTTCGTTACACCATTTCCTTGTAATAGGATATCTTTCTCCAAAATCTGCATTACCTTGAAAAAAAGGAACCCCATCGCCATTGTCGTTATAACTACTAGAATTTGGTGATTGCCCCATGCTAATTTTACAAACATCCTTTAACATCAAATATTTCATCTACCTTTTCCCTGCAAACCTTAATTGACCGCTCACTTATCCCATATATTTCTGATGTGCTGTTTTTACATTACTTTGATTTACCATCGCATATTGCATTGTTGTATCTATCTGCGAATGTCCCAGTATCTTTTGTACCTGTTCTATCGGCATTCCTTTATCTATTGCTCTTGTTGCCATTGTTCGCCGGAATTTGTGAGGATGTATTTTATCCAATTCTAATGCTCTTCCAAGCTGTCTTAGTCTTATCTCCACTCCACTGATTTTCAGTCTGTCATATGGTGCATCTAAAGTTACAAACAATGCCGGATTACTATCATTCCTGCTTCCTATGTATTCTTTTAGATGAACCTTCGCTTTCGCATCAAAATACACTCTTCTTTCCTTGTCACCTTTTCCATATACTACACACTCTCTTCCTTCCAAATCAATATCTTCTATATTCAGATTTACCAGTTCCCCTACTCGTATGCCAGTAGAATATAATAAGTCAATAATCGCCAAATCACGGATTTTCTTGCAGTTATCTCTAAGTTTTTCTATTCCTTCATCTGAAATCGTGCTCTTTACGACAGTTTTTGTCTTGATTTTGTGAATACGCCGCATTGGACTTTTTAATACATAATCTTCCTCTTCGAGCCATGAGAAAAAACTGGAAATATTTCTTCGTATATTATCTATGGTAACATTGGAACAATGGCTGTTTTCCTGATATCCTGCTAGATAACTCCGTATTTCCTCTGTTGTTATTTTTCTGATTTCAGTAGAAATTATTTTAAACATATGTTCTATCGTCATTCTGTAATACTGAATCGTTCTGTCAGAACAGCCTTCTACTTTCTTCGCTGCAAGAAACATTTCTAAAAATTCCTCATTTGATATATTATTTCTCTTTGCTTCATTCTCTGCAAATGTTTTTATAATAACTTCCTGCAATTTTTTCATCTGAGCAATTGACAAATATGCTGACATTTCATTTAATACAGTTACTATTTTTTCATCCATGTTGGTATCTCCTTAATACTTACCAACATCTCCCCCACATTTATAAATTTTTGTCTACTTTTCTTCTACTTTAGTTACTTCCTCTATCATTCCTGTAACAACAGAATTCAAACTTGTCGCATTCTGATTGGTAATTACTGGATTACCTGTCTCTTCTTCTATTCTTGTTCTTGCTTCACCAGCTATTTTTCCACCAGTTTTTGCAACACTTCTATTTTCTTCTAATCCATATGGATTCTGCACCTTTGTAAGTTCCGTTGTCGTTGCTTCTGCTAACATATTGAGTGCAAGTTCCAATGTACTCATATTGTCACGAAGATTTTCTTTCTTCAATCCGATCTCTTCCCACCTGTGCTAACCATAGTTTGAAAGATTCAGCTTTCTTTGATGGAATAGACTGAATTATCTGCAATAGCTGCTCTGTATTTGCAACATCTGTCATCCTTTTTTTCAAAGCGTGACAATTTGTCACGGTTTCATTTCCTTCTTGGATTAATCTTTGTTTTAATTTTCTCCAATACGCATTTGCATCTTTACTTTCAGTTAATACAGCCACTACATCAATTATAGAAAAATACCATTCCTCCAACTCTTCATCTCAAGCCGTTCTTATTGGCTGATTATCATATAACTGAACTGAATCATCATCCATTAAGTATTCCCCTTTACACATTTATCCAAAATATTTCTGCATTAACGAATCAAATAATAATTTAGTTTCATCTAATGCCTTTTGTACTGCAACTTTTGATTTGTTGACCTGAGTGACGAAGTCGGCGAACTGGTTTTGAAGTTCCATATCTGGAACATAAATAACTGTCGAATTAATCTTTGAAAGCAGAAGATTAGGCTGTGCAGATGCACTCTCGACAATATACATTTGTGTATTAACTCTGTAACACCACTTCAAAAACACAGGATTTAACAATTCCTTCTTAACCTTCAATAAAGCTACGCTTTTTTGTAATAATGTATGTTCAGTCCTTTCATCAGTTGTAATTGCAGACTTACCAATCGTTGCTCCTGTATTAACAATAAGGAAATCCCCTATTTCAATATTGCACCGCTTATAATCCTTTTCAAATTCATCAACATTTATTTCTGGTGCAGTATCATAATGAACTTCATCATCGTATATTTCTCTAGCACCAACAAAGTACCTTTCCGTCCCCTCTTCTACTTTACAACCACCATGTTTACCGTCAGTAATCTTATTACATAACTCTTTCAATGTTGCTTTTGTAAACTCTTGACTTGGATTGTTCAATGTTCCAAACATCTCGACAAATCGGGCTTTCACTAAATCTTCAAATAATTTTAACTCTTGCTTCCGACAACCAATAATTTTATTTATTTTTTCCAGCTCATTGGATATTTTTTCCTGTTTCCTATATTCCGGAAGATTTATTTCAATCTCTGAAACAATCGTTTTAGAGATTTCTTTAAAAGTTGCACCCCGACCAAGACTATTTAAATATTTTGTATTTCTTTTCAAAAACCAATACAAATATTTATTATTAATCTTTTCTGAACAAATTAAATTTTTAAATCCCTGATTACAATACATCTCGCATCCCGCAATAGCTACTTTTCCAATCGGTGCTCTTGATGATAATATCACCGTCCCTTTTGGAAATGATGATAATCCTGTCTTTTTCACTGCTAACTCAGTAATTTTTCTTTCACTATCACCAATAATATAAGTATCTTCTTCTATTTCTGCTGGTGTAATCCATTTTAAATTGCCTTTCCAGTACTCTTCTATTCCAGTTTTCGGTGTGCTACCAGAAACTATTGTACAAATATCTCCTAACTTATATTTTGCCATCTACGTTTTCCCTGCAAACCTTAATTTAGTTTTTCCTTTCCATTTATTTTTTTATCATATTTCATAAATATTTTATCTTGACATATACTGTAGTTATGTTATATTATAACACTCAGTCAACTTGTGATGGATAAAAGCTGGGTTCCTGAATGGGAGTAGGTATTTTTTACTTAGAATCCTTTGCACCTGGGGTTGACTATTTTTTTCTATTAACTGTCTCCCTACATTCATATTTCTTCTCCTACAACTCCAGTAATTTTTCCAGTTCATCCATTTCTTTTCCAATTTCCATCTCTATTTCCCGGATATTAGTCATAATCTCCAGTGTAGATGGATATTCTACCGGCACATACTCTATTTCCTTATATTTGTTAATACTCAAATCATAATCATTATCTACGATATCCTGTTTTGGAACCATAAATGATTTATCCGTACGTTTTCTGTCTGTTTCCTTGTCCAGATTCCGGAATCTTTCGATAATATCCGGAATATCATTGTCTGCGACCGGGGAACGTTTATCATCCAGGCTGAAACCATCCGCCGTCATATCATAAAACCAGACATGATCTGTTCCACCATGTTCTGTCTTTGTAAAAATCAAAATTGCTGTTGATACCCCTGCATACGGCTTAAAGACACCGGAAGGCATGGATATTACCACTTCCAGTCTCTGATTTTCAACAATTTCTTTTCTGATATCCTTATGTGCCTTCGATGAACCGAATAATACGCCATCCGGTACAATACAGGCACAACGTCCCCCGATTTTCAGAATCCGCAGAAAAAGTGCAAGGAACAACAGTTCTGTTTTCTTTGTCTTACATACTTTCAGTAAATCTCCGGAAACAGATTCTGCATCAAGACTTCCTTTAAATGGGGGATTCGCTAGTACAAGAGAATATTTTTCCTTATCCGTATTCTGATCCGACAGGCTGTCCCGGTACTCTATAAAAGGATTATCGATTCCATGCGTCATCATATTCATCGCACCGATACGCAACATAGTACGATCCATATCATACCCGTGAAACATATGATTCATATAATGATCTTTTTTCTGTTTGTCATAAAAGATTTCTTCTTTTCTCTTTTCTTTTAAATATTCTCCAGATGCAACAAGGAATCCGGAAGTACCGCAGGCAGGGTCACAAATCACTTCATCACTCGATGGATTCATCAATTCCACCATCATCCGGATGATATGCCTCGGTGTACGAAACTGTCCGTTTAATCCCGACTGGGCAATTTTTGAAAGAAGATATTCGTAAACATCACCCCTTACATCTGCCGTCTGGAGTTCATTCATCATCTGATAGATTTCATCCAGTGCGTCTACGACCTTTGATAATACAAGTGGCGTTGGAAGTTTAAAGATTGCATCATCCATATACTTCGAGTACGCACTGTTTTTATCACTGTGCAATGTTTTTATAAATGGAAATACCCATTCCTGCATGATGGTATACATCCTGTCAGCCGGAAAATCATGAAATACCGACCACTTCAGCTGCGAACCTGCTATAGTTCTTTCTCCGATTTTTACTTTCTCTGAAAAGATACTCTGATACGAAAGCCCCAGCATTGCACTCTCTTTCGCTCTCATATTATCCGAATCATCTAAATCATGAATAAACATCAGATAAGTAATCTGCTCTATTACTTCCAGTGGATTTACCAGTCCTCCCGCTGCAAATATATCCCATAAACTGTCAATCTTGTTTTTTAATTCTCCTGTTATCATTTCTCTTTCTCCAATCCTTCATTCCATATATATTTTGTGTATCTTCCGCCACCGATTTTTTTTATCACTCCTGACTTTGTCAGATCAACAAGTGCCCTTTGAACTGTAATCTGGCTGATATTCGGACATTTTTCTAAAATTTCACTCTTTGTAATCGGTCCGGATGTTGTCCGGATTATTTCTTTTACCCGGTCCGGTTTTGACATTCCGGCTGTTGTAAGCAGGCTTACCTTTGAGGAAAAATCTTTATATGCGGCAATAATAATTCCCAGCATATATCTTACAAAAGGTTCATAATCATTTTTATTTCCATTCCAGTTTTCAGAACTTTGCTGTAGAGATTTATAGTATTCTGCTTTTGTATTCTCTATCAGCTGTTCTATACTGATATACTTTCCAACAATATATCCGGCACGTTCTAAAAGCAGCACTATTAATAACCGGCTCATTTGTCCATTTCCATCCTTAAATGGACGAATACA
>OLSL01003837.1_pt1 | contig 10188 bp, 6 predicted proteins | sample 1672511 | NCBI WGS metagenome assembly OLSL01 (sample SAMEA3136694, study PRJEB25190) | human gut metagenome | biome: human gut; feature: human-associated habitat; material: faeces | place: Austria | collected 2013
TTATTCTTCTTTTCATTACTCCATCCTCCCGAATTTCATTTCTTCACCTGATTTATCGTATTTTTTTCGTTTGCCTGTAAGATTTTCTATCCTTATTTTCCATACGGCAGTACGATCAAGGCTTTTTGCAATGGCATCTTCAAAGTTTTCCATATTGTCAGGTGTGTATTTTTCGCATATGAGTCTTAAAGCCTTTATTTTTTCCTGTATGTCTGTAACCTCGCAGGCGGTTCCGGAAAAAGCTGCGGATTCAAACTCGGTTGTGAATCTGTCTGCGGCAGGAGTGACATCTCCGACACAGCTGACATATACTTTCGGATTTCTTTTAAGAATATCTGTAATTTTTTCTCCAAGCACTGCTTTAGTATTTGGAATTCCATGTTGGTCTCTTAATGTAATACCAATTTGACTTGTACTTTGTCCTTCTTTATGTAATTTTACTATTAATTCTTCAATTTCTTCTGGGCTTTGTTCTACCCATTCAGGTTTTGCTGCCATATTTTTTTACTCCATAAATTTATTTTTATAGTATTTTATATTATTATTTAAAAAAATCATAGTTTCTTTTTTATAATTTCAATAATATAATAATTGACTATTCACAAATTAGAATACCAGTTAGCAAATTTCTCCATTGATAATCTTCTATGTGAACATTCATTTTTTTCATCAGTAGTAAGCTCTCCATATGTTTTATCATATTTTTCAACATAAAAGAGTGGATCATATGCAAATCCATTGTTACCTTTCTCTTCTGATAAAATTTCTCCAGAAACAACACCTAAAAAAGTCTTGGGTTCACAATTGGGTGCACAATAACCAATACATGACCTGAATTCGGCATATCTATCTGGCTCATCTTTCATTAATTTTAAAATACCCTTATTTGTTATAGTATCTTGGACATAAGATGAGTATGTTCCAGGAAAATCATTAAGGGCTCTAATAAACAATCCAGTATCATCTACTATAACTGGTTTTTGAAGTAAATCTGCAACATATTTTGCACCAAATGCTGCTACTTCTTCAATTGATCCTTGAACTTCAGGATAACCTGGATTTTCATGATCAACTTCTATACCAAATTTTTCAAAGATACCTCTTGCCTCTTTAACTTTATGTTTATTTCCAGTAATAAATGTTACTCTCATTTTAATCATTAATAATATTTTTTTTATAAAAAAAAGTGGAATGGAATGATATATTATTCCATTTGAGCTTTAGCAATTTCTTCTACTTTTGCACGGTATTCATCAGCTGTTTTTCCATTCAGGAGTGCATAAAGTATAGCTCCACCAGCTCCTACGCCTTCTTTTATAGATCCTTTTGTATATCTTGCTAATCCTTCATTTTCTGATTTTTCAAATTCTGGATCTGCTGCATAAACAGTTAAGTTTTCATCGATTTGATTTGCAATATCTAACATGTTTGATGTTTCATCATTTACAACATATACAGTTGTTGCAATAGCAATTTTACTAAAGTCAAAATCTGGTTCAATAGCTTTTATTGCTCCACATACTGCTAACATTTGTGTTCCACCAGCAAGTGTGACTGGTACATCACTACCAATAGCAAGTCCTGCTATAGCAATGATTGTAGGATCTCCTGCAACTTCAACAGCTTTAAAAGCATCGTCTTTTAGATCTCCTGGTTTAAGATTATTTTTTGCTAATGCTGCATCTACAACACTGTTTTTTAATTCATGTGGATTTATTTGCATACATCCACTGATTTTATCTCTTACATCGTATCCTAATGCTGTTAATACACCTTGTGCTGTTGTAGTACCTGCAGGTGTGGATTCAGCAATCATAATATGACTAGTTAATTTAGATAAAGTTTTTGCAGTTATTAGAGCATTGTCAAATATTTCTTTAGGATTTGGAACACCACTACCTTCTCTTAAGTCTCCTCCAGGTTGTCCATTAAGTTCAATGTATGGAACTTTAGGAGTAACTTCAAGTCCTGCATTTATTGCAATGAACGGAATATTAAGTAAATCAAGGGTTGCTTTAGTAAGTACTCCTGGAGTAGGTGTAGGATCTCCATCTTCAACTGTCATAGCAATTTCTGGAAGACTCAGTGCCATATTTTTCATTATAAGTTCTGCATCTAATGCAGGAGTGTATGGTGTTAATTCTGGACTTCCACCAGCACCACTAATACCTGGTATTTTAGATACTGCTGTATTTGATAAAACACATGCGAAAATAATATCATCATTGTTTCTAAGTCTTTCTAGTTGTTTTTCTGATCCATATATTTTTATATTTTCTGTCATTTACATCACTAACTATAATAATTCATTACTTATCTATACGATTATATTATTAAATATAGTATCAAGATATAATAATAGTTATTAATTAATTTTAAAGAATAATTTAAATGGAGAGAACATTAATTGATTTGTCTAGGAATAGAGGGTACAGCAGAAAAGTGTGGTATTGGTATTGTGGACTCTGATGGAAATATATTAGCTACTTGTGGATGTCAACTTTATCCAGAAGTAGGTGGAATTCATCCAAGAGAAGCAGCAAATTTTCATGCAGAACACATTGTACCTTTAATTAGAGAGGCACTTGAAGAGTCAAATTTATCTATTAATGATATTGACTTAGTGTCTTTTGCAAAGGGTCCTGGTCTTGGACCAGCTTTAAGAACTGTTGCAACTGCTGCAAGAAGTTTATCTCAAAATATTGGGGTGCCGTTAATCGGTGTAAATCATTGTATAGGGCATGTGGAGATTGGGAAATTAACAACTGGAGCTAAAGATCCTTTAACATTATATACAAGTGGTGGTAATACTCAAATAATTAGTTATGAATCTGGAAGATATAGGATTATTGGAGAAACATTGGACATTGCAATTGGTAACTGTTTAGATCAGTTTTCAAGGGATATTGGTTTAGGACATCCTGGAGGACCTATTGTTGAAAAACATGCAGAAAATACTAATAAAACAATAGAATTACCCTATGTTGTTAAAGGTATGGATTTATCCTTCTCTGGAATTTTAACTAGTGCTATTAATAAGTATAAACAAGGTGTTGACTTAGATGTAATATGTAATAGTTTTCAACAAACATGTTTTGCAATGCTTTGTGAGGTAACAGAAAGGGCAATAAGTTACACTGGAAAGAATGAAGTGTTGTTATGTGGAGGTGTTGCTGCAAATAGTAAGTTACGTCAGATGCTACAAGTTATGTGTGAGGATCATTATGTTGACTTTTACATGCCTCCTATGAAGTATTGTGGTGATAATGGTTCTATGATAGCAAGAGTGGGTCTTTTATCATATGATGAGAATAAATGTGGTATAGAAAATAGTTATATTAATCCAAAGTATAGAACAGATCAAGTAGAAGTTACATGGATAAAAGATAACTTTCAGCATAATATAAATCTCCCTGATAATATTAAAGAAAAAGGTGCTGAAGCCGATATAATTGAAGGTATTTGGGATGAGAGAGAAGTTATTATAAAACATCGTGTTAAAAAGAACTATCGTGTAGATAAACTAGATGAAAAATTAAGATTAGAGAGAACTAAAGAAGAAGCAAAATTACTCTCTGATTGTAAAAAATATGGAGTAACAACACCCTATATCTATTCAATAGATCTTAATAGAAAAGATATTATTCTAGAAAAAATAGATGCTCCTAAGTTACATGAAATAATAAATACTGATAAAGATATAAAGAAAATATTTACAAATATCGGAGAAATGGTTTTTAAAATGCATGAAGGTGAAATAATTCATGGGGATCTAACAACAGCTAACATACTCATAAAAGATGATAAACCAATATTCATTGATTTTGGACTAGGAAAGTATAGTAATCTCTTAGAAGATAAAGGAACAGATCTACTTGTATTTAAAAAATCATTAAATACAATAATTCCAGAAAAATCAGAAGAACTATTTAATTACTTCTTAAATGGTTATGATAATGAAGATGTAATTAAAAAAATAGATGAAATGGGGATTAGGGCGATTGAATAGTTATTCAATAGGAAAAAGGAAAGTATCTGCCTGATTGAACTGACGGAATATAAAATTTGTACAGAAATTCTAGTATCTTTACACTGTTTTTCTTAATGAACTTTCCAGTATACTATTTATTAATAAAATAGTATTGGGGAGGAAAAAGAATGCGAAGAAAAGAATTTTTAAGGAGAGCTTCTGCAATCAGTGTAGCAGCGCTGCTTACCATGAATCTTTGTGCCTGTCAAAAAGAGGAGGCTGTGATTTCTGAGGAAGAAAAGGCCAGTAACTATCAGGTTACGGAAGAAAATGAGAATAAGGAACTGGTAATGAACCGACAGCCGGAGTCCTCTTATTGGTTTCCGGAGGAGTTGCTGGAATGGAATCCGGAAGAAGATCAGGATTTGATTTACAATATCAGTAAGATACCATTGGCAAAGAGGGTGGATTATGAATATCTTACTCCGGTAAATGAAACGCAGAACAAAGATACAAGAGTAATGGCGATTTCGATCATGAATTCCAGCACCAGTGGTAATGCTCCTCATGGATTGAATTCTGCAAATTGCAATGTTTTTACATACTGGCAATATGTGGATGAACTTGTATATTGGGGCGGTTCATCAGGAGAGGGATTGATTGTTCCTCCAAGTCCGGATGTAACAGATTTAGGACATAAAAATGGTGTACCGGTAATAGGAACTGTATTTTTTCCACAAGGTGTAGCTGGTGGAAAAATGGAATGGCTGGATACGTTCCTGAGTCAGGAGAAGGACGGAAGCTTCCCACTGGCGGATAAGTTGATTGAGGTTGCAAAAATCTACGGGTTTGACGGCTGGTTTATTAATCAGGAGACAGAGGGAACAGAGGAGCAGCCTTTAACGAAGGACTATGCGGATCAAATGCAGGCGTTTATCAAATACTTCAAGGAAAAGGCACCGGAGCTTCGGGTGATTTATTATGATTCCATGACTGCCGATGGTGAAATGGACTGGCAGAATGCACTTACTGATCAGAATGAGATGTTCTTGCAGGATGAAGACGGAAATGCTGTTGCCGATGAGATGTTTTTAAATTTCTGGTGGACAGAAGAAGAACTGGCGGATCAGAAACTTCTGGAACAATCTGCTGAAAAGGCGGAAACTATGGGAATTGATCCTTATCAAGTTTATGCGGGAATAGATATCCAGGCAAATGGCTATAATACTCCGATTCGTTGGGATTTATTTGAGTCCGGTGAAAACAGTACACACACTTCTCTTGGAATTTACTGTCCGAGTTGGGCCTATGCATCGGCGTCTACATTAGATGAATTCCATCAGAAAGAAAATACAATCTGGGTAAACAGTAAAGCTGATCCGTCAGAAAAAATGGAATATTCCAAAGCAGAGCAATGGCGTGGAGTTTCTGCATTTGCCATAGAAAAATCTGTATTGACTTCTGTTCCTTTTGTTACGAATTTTAATACAGGAAGCGGATATAGTTTCTTTAAGGAAGGAGAACAGATTTCTAAGCTCGATTGGAATAACAGAAGCATTGGAGATGTTCTGCCTACTTATCGTTGGATGATTGACGATGGGGAAGGAAATGCGCTCACAGCAGCTTTTGATGTAGGAAATGCATGGTATGGTGGTAATTCTCTGAAACTTTATGGAAATATGGAAGAAGGAAAATCTTCTATAATTCATCTTTACAGCGCAGACTTACCGGTAGAAGAAACTACATACTTCTCTACCACTGTAATGGCTAACACAGAGACGGAACTGAATGCAATATTATTATTTGATGATGGAAGCCAGGAGACAATTAAAGGAGATCATAAGGCAGGTGACCAGTGGACTGCTGTTAATTTCGATATTTCCAAATATTCGGGGAAAAATATAAGAGCGATTTCTTATGAATTGAAGCCAACAGAGCAGAGTACGTTCTATCAATTCAATTTTGGAAATATTACAATTGCTGATTCTGCAGAGGAAAAGATTGCCGAGATTACAAATCTTACAGTGGATGATGCAGAATTTGATGAGGATGCTATGTATGCAGGGGTACGTCTTTCCTGGGAAAGTGATTCAGAAACATCCAATTATGAGATTTACAGAATAAATCAGGATAATAGTAAGTCTCTTCTGGGGGTATCCAATACGGAATGTTTCTATATCAATACACTGCCCCGCACAGATGAAACAAATAAGTCTGAATTTAAAGTGGTACCTGTAAATAGATTTCTGAAAGAAGGAGAGGGTGTTTCTGTATCTATGGAATGGCCGGATAACAGTCTGCCAAAGGCTGGCCTGAAAGCTTCTCAGACACTGATAGGTCCTGGCAGCACAGTGAAGTTTTCAGCTGCCTGTTCACAGAATACAGAAGAAATCACATGGTCATTACCGGGATCCAGTTCAGAGAGCGCAGAAGGTGATTCTGTAAGCGTTACTTATGATAAAGAAGGTGTTTATGATGTTACAGTTACGGCAAAGAACTCATCTGGTGAAGATACCAAGACAGTAGAGGGACTTGTGTTTGTAACTTCAGAACTTGAAAAAGATGGCGAATTGTTGCTGCTGTCTCAGGATAAAGCAACAGAGGCAACTGCTTATGTAAATGAAAATGAAGCTCCTCCATTTGCAGTAGATGGAGACGTGACTAAAAAATGGTGTGCGACAGGAACGCCTCCTCATGAACTGATCATTGATCTGGGAGAAGAGGTAGCTGTCAGCCAGGTGGCAATAGCTCACGCTGAGGCTGGTGGTGAAAGTTCGGATATGAACACCAAAGCATATACAATCTCTGTAAGTACAGATGGAACCGAATATACATCTGTTGTATCGGTTACAAAAAATACATTAGCAGATACTTTGGATACATTTGCACCGGTAAATGCGAGATATGTGAAACTGTCAGTTGTGAAACCTACACAGGGGTCAGATACAGCAGCACGTATCTATGAAGTGCAGATATATGGACTCGAAAAAACATTAGTGGCAGATTGATAATTGGCAGCAGGAGCAATTACTCCTGCTGTTTTTTAAGGAGGAATACTATACTATGAAGCAAATAGAAAAAATACCGGAATCAATCAGAAACATTCTGGACAAGGTAAAGACATTTTTTCCCGAAAATCCCCAAATTTATGAGATATTTAAAAATTGTTATACCAATACATTGAATGCAGCAGTACATTCAATGGAGGATGATACGGTTTATGTTGTAACAGGAGATATTCCTGCCATGTGGCTGAGAGATTCAGCAGCATCTCTTCGTCCTTATCTTATCCCGGCGAAGGAGGATAAAAATATTGCTGATATTCTGGTGGGAGTGGTGCATCGTCAGTTCCTGTATATCTGTATTGACCCCTATGCAAATGCATTTAATCAGAAACCCAATGGAAATTGCTGGGAGAAGGATGAGACAGAGATGAACGATTGGCTCTGGGAGCGGAAATACGAAGTGGATTCTCTTTGCTATCCCATTCAGTTGGCTTACTTGATCTGGAAAAATACGGGACGTACAGATCAGTTTGATCATACATTTGTAAAAGGGGCATGGAAGATTCTTGATGTATTTCGCACGGAGCAGTACCATGAAGAAAAGTCTGCTTATCGGTTTATCCGCAGAAATACGTATTATACGGACACCCTGTCCAGAGACGGAAAGGGGGCTCATGTTAAGTCCGGAATCGGTATGACCTGGTCAGGATTTCGGCCTAGTGATGACGCATGTACCTATGGTTATCTTGTTCCATCAAATATGTTTGCAGTAGTAGCATTGGGATATCTGGAAGAAATTGCCCGGTTGATTGTGGAATCTTCTGATTTGGCAAAAGCTGCAGCCGAGTTGAGAAAAGAGATTTATGATGGGATTGAAAATTTTGCCATCACCTGTAAGGAAGGATACGGAGAGGTCTATGCTTATGAGGTGGACGGCTATGGTCAGTTCAATCTGATGGATGATGCCAATGTTCCAAGTCTTCTTTCTATGGATTATCTGGGATATGAGGGAAAGAATCCTCAGGTGGCAGAGAACACAAGAAATCTGATTTTAAGCGAAGCCAATCCATTTTATTATAGAGGAGCCAAGGCAGAAGGAATCGGAAGTCCTCATACACCGGTAGAATATATCTGGCATATTGCCTTGTGCATGCAGGGATTAACAGCATCCACAAGGGAGGAAAAAAAGAAAATGATCGATCTTGCAGTATCTACAGATGGCGGGAAAATGCTGATGCATGAAGGTTTTTGTGTCAAGGATGATACGCAGTATACCAGAGAATGGTTCGCCTGGGCAAATGCCATGTTCAGTGAGCTTGTGATGGACTACTGTGGATACAAAATTGAAAGATAATGTGTAATTTGTACACCAAATGTAGAATTCTCCAAATTGAGACTAGGAACGTTACATAGTAAAATGTTTTTAAAACAATAGAGACATAGCCACAAGGAGGAAATTATGTTTTTAACCGATAGAAAATTGGAACGGCGAATTGCAGAATTGAAAGAATACAGATATAGAGATATTATAAATCTCAATGAATTTACAGTACAGGAAGATACTCAGGGAGTTGTGAATCCGGTACTGCCGGAAGTCTTTACAGGATGGGATACATTGCGTGTAGGGGATACATGGAAAGGACGTGATCTTTTTCTGTGGATGCATAGAGTGATTCAGGTACCGGCTGAGTGGAAAGGAAAGAAAATTGTAGGTATTTTTGATTTTGGTAATACAGGTGCCGGTAATAATGCCGGATTTGAGTCCATGTTGTACCTGAATGGTAAGATGTATCAGGGCGTGGATGCCAATCACAAAGAAGTATTTTTCGATGATACATATTGCGGTACAAATATGTATGTAACCTTTCGCCTTTGGTCCGGCCTGGAAGGCGGCGGGGTACCTACACCGCAGGAACATCGTATTGCCAGAGCAGATCTTGCCTGGCTGGATGAAGAAGTGGATGATTTTTACTATTTGGCTTCTATGGTCTGGGAAACTATTAAGGAACTGGATGAATTTAATCCGGTACAGCATGATCTTCGCAAGGCACTGGACACGGCCTGCCATTGTATTGACTGGGCATATCCGGGAAGTGATACCTTCTATGAGAGTGTCCATGAGGCAGATCATTTGTTGAACGAGTCGATTGACAGTATGGATAAAAAGTCATCTGTAAATATCCGCTGTGTAGGACATACACATATCGACGTGGCATGGCTCTGGCGCCTGAAACATACACGTGAGAAATGTTCCCGTTCTTTTACCACGGTTCTGCGTTTGATGGAACAATATCCGGAATATGTTTTTCTACAGACACAGCCGCAGTTATATGAATATATGAAAGAGGAGTTCCCGGATATTTATAAAAAAATAAAGGAACGTGTAGCGGAAGGCCGCTGGGAAGCAGACGGTGCTATGTGGGTGGAAGCGGACTGTAATCTTACCAGCGGAGAATCTCTTACAAGGCAGATTCTTCTTGGAAGCAAATTTATCAAGGATGAATTCGGTAAAGATGTAGAGTACCTGTGGCTTCCGGATGTGTTCGGATATTCCTGGGCACTTCCACAGATTCTGAAAAAAGCCGGGATTAATACTTTTATGACAACAAAGATCAGTTGGAATCAGTATAACCGTATGCCTCATGATACTTTCAAATGGAAAGGAATTGATGGCAGCGAGGTTCTGACACATTTTATTACTACACCAGAACCATGGAATGAACCGGGATCCTGGTTTTATACCTACAATGGAAAGCTGATTCCAAAAACTGTCAAAGGAACCTGGGATGCATACAGTGAAAAGCAGATGAACAAGGAGCTGTTGATTGCTTATGGATTTGGTGATGGCGGCGGCGGGGTCAACCGGGATATGCTGGAAAACAGACGTCGTATTGATAAGATACCGGGACTTCCGAACCTGAAAACTTCCACGGCAGCAGAATATTTCAGAGATTTGCAGGAAACTGTGAAAAATACAGACCAGTATGTGCATACATGGGATGGAGAACTGTATCTGGAGTATCATAGAGGAACCTGTACAAGTCAGGCATATAATAAGCGTATGAATCGAAAAATGGAGCTTCTGTACCGCAATACAGAATGGCTGACGGTTATGAATGCTCTGAAAATGGGAGGGCTTACATATGCCAGACAGGAAGAACTGACAAAAGGCTGGAAACACATTTTGACAGATCAGTTCCATGATATTATTCC
>OLSL01003840.1_pt1 | contig 10176 bp, 5 predicted proteins | sample 1672511 | NCBI WGS metagenome assembly OLSL01 (sample SAMEA3136694, study PRJEB25190) | human gut metagenome | biome: human gut; feature: human-associated habitat; material: faeces | place: Austria | collected 2013
GGCCGTTTGCCCGGCCTGCGGGGCGGGCGCAGCCGTCCGGGCAGGGCGGCGGTAGACTTTGCGTTCTTCTGGCACGGTGCGTTACCTCTCTTGGGCAGATTTTATGCTGTGGATAGATAGTATTAGTGTAGCATTTTGTCGAAGAAATTACAATCGGAAACGCGGGATATTGGGGAATTTTTACAGAATAAAAAAGCAGCGGCCAGTTCCCTGACCGCCGTTCTTTGCCTTTCCCCCTCGGGGGAAGCCTTATAACTCCCTGCACGTCCAAAAATAATACGGCACCTCAAACGCCAGCATGACGCACCAGCCGAAGGCACAGGCAAAGGCGATGCCGGGCAGACCCACCCGCGGGGCCAGCACCGCAGCAGCGGCAGCGCGCAGCCCCGCCTGTAAGCAGGTGCCGATCAGCGTCGTCGTCATCTTGCCCATGCCGCGGTAAAAGCCCTGGAAACCGTTCGTTAGCGCGGGCAGGGCGTAGAACACCGCCATCCAGCCCAGATACTTGCTGCCCAGTGCAATGACGTCGGCGGCCCCCTCCCCTGCCACAAACAGGGACAGGATGCCCCGGCGCAGCAGCAGCGTCAGGCTGCCCATCAGCAGCCAATAGCCCAGCTCCAGCCGCAGGCCCACCGCAAAGCCGCGGCGGATGTGGGCGGTCTGCCCGGCGCCGCGGTTCTGGGCAATGTAGGTCGTAATGGCCGTGGCAATGCTCTGCTCCGGCGTGAAGGCAAAATCGTCCACCCGCGTGACCGCGTTGAACGCCGCGATAGCCCCGACCCCCAGCGCGTTGACCTGCCCTTGAATGAGCACCTTGCAGATCGGCTGCACGGCCTGCTGCACCGCCGTCACCGCGCCATAGCGCAAAATCGGCCCCAGCAGGTCGCGGCGGATGCGCCACTGCCCGTGCCCGGGGCAGAGCTCCGGCACGCGGCGTGCCATGTAGACGGCGGCCAGCAGCGCGCTGGCGGCCTCGGCCACGACAGTGGTCACAGCGCTGCACACAATGCCAAAGCCCAGCCCGCCAATTAAAATGAGATCCAGCACCGCGTTGAGCACGGCGGAGAACGCCAGGAATTTCAGCGGCGTTTTGCTGTCGCCGACACTTTTCAGGCCCGCCGCCAGCGCGTTATAGAAAAACGTGAACGGTGCGCCCAGGAACGTGATGCGCAGGTAGATACCGGTGATGCCAAAAATTGAGTCCGGCACAGCCAGTGCGCGCAGGATCCACGGCGTCAGCGCACAGCCCAGCGCCGCGGCGGCACAGCAGAGCGCCGCGCCGAACAGCAGCGTCGTTGCCAACGTCTCTTTTAAGCGGGCGGTCCGCTTTGCGCCGAACGCCTCACTCATCAGTACGCCCGCGCCGATGCACAGACCGCTGATGGCCAAAATTACCAGATTCATGACCGGCCCTGCCACGCCCTCGGCGGCCAGCGCGTCCTGCCCGATGAACCGCCCTGCGATGATGGAATCCACCGCATTGTACGCCAGCTGTAACCAGTTCCCCAGCAGCAGCGGCACCGCATACAGAAAGAGGTGCCCCAGCGGGGCACCCTTGGTCATATCTCGCATGATTATCAGCTCTCAAAACGGAAAATCTGCCACCTTCAGCGTGACAACGCCGTCGATGGTCTGGATACAGCCATCTGCCGGGTAGTTGGGCATGGCCTTGAACGCGTCGGAATTGCTGATGGTGCGGACAGTCTCGTCCGCGCATTCGTTGAGCTGGACGCCCAGCTCGTCCCACACCAGCACATACCAGCCGTGGGCGTTGAACGTCGGGTCGAAGGAGAGCGGGCCGAACTGCGCCAGTTCCCCGGCCATAGGCTTGAGCGGGGATTCCTCCGGGTACGCGCCGCGCTTCGGCTCGCCCAGGATCACGACCTCGGCGCCGTTCTGGTAGTCGGCGTTTTCTTCCAGCCGGGTACACAGGCGGTTGGCGAGGTTCACAACTGTGGTCTTTTGTTTCAGCATGACCGCCGCGTCGTTGTTGACCTGCACGGCAAACCCGCGCAGCAGCACCGCGCAAAACGCCGTGCAGAGCGCCATTCCCCAGGAGAACGCCCGTTCCGTCAGTGCGGGAGCCGCGTCGATCACGGCGATGGCAAACGGCACCACGATGGCCAGCGAGCCCGCCATCCGCAGCGCCACAGTGGCCCCGGTGTTGATAACGTCGGTCACATTGGCTGCGGCGGGCAGCAGGGCCACCAGTACCACCGCCGCAGCGGCGGCCTTGCGGTCGTGCAGCACGACGAGCCACCGCAGCCCGGCCAGTGCCGCCAGCACAAACAGCAGCAGGTAGCCCGCGATCTGCCCATAGTGGTTTTGGGCAATGCCGTGGGTGAAGAAGTAGGCGTAAAAATCAAAGTAGGCGTTTTTCAGGCCTAACGGCAGATTGCGCAGTGTCCCCATTCCCACGGTGTTGATACCGTTGATGCCGGATAGGCCCACATCGTACAGCCGCAGGAACATTTTTAAAATCAGCATATACAGCGCCGCACCGCTGCCGCCCATCAACACCATGCGCAGGGCAGTCAGGCCGGTGGCCTGCCATTCGCCGGGGCGGCGCAGAACGGCCAGAAGCAGCAGCATGACGCACAAGCCCGCCGCTGTGCCCAGATTGGCCTGATACATTCCCAGCGCGAACGCCAGGCAGACCGTACCCATCAGCCAGACAACCCGCACGCCGCAGACGGCGGATCGCACGGCCAGCACCGCTAGCAGGAAAGACAGCGCATAGGACACACTGCAATAGTGGTAGGTTTCAACTTCCGCTACATAGGGCGCACAGACCAGTGTAAGCGGGATAAGATATTTTGCCACACGGCTGCGCACAGCAAACAAATCCGTTAGCAGCACTCCCGCCAATGCGTAGAGGAACAGCATCAGCAATGCCGAAAGCGCAGGCTGATTGATGCCGCCGCGCAGCATATCCACCAGGCGCAGCGCCCAACGCCCCTGCTGTGTCTCCCAATACAGATGCTCGGGCCAGCCATCGGCAGTGTACAGTGCACCGATGTGCACGGCATCAAAATTGCCGAGTTGGTTAGCATAAATCGTGTAATGTACGCCGCAACCGACCAGCAGCGCCACGACCAGCGGGCGGAAGTTTTTCGCCCACCACAGGCTCACTTTTTTCTGCCAGTCCATCGTTTACTTTTTGTCCTCTTCGGTCTCGGCGACGATGTAGATGGGGCGGTGCTTGACCTCCAGGTAGGTCTTGGCGAGGTACTCGCCCACAATGCCGGTGCAGAACAGCTGGACGCCGCTGCACAGCAGAATGATGCAGACCATGCTGGGCCAGCCGGAGGTCGGGTCGCCGAACATCAGCGCACGGACGACGACAAAGAGGATGCCGATGAACGCGAGGATGCAGAACAGCACGCCCGCCCCCGCCGCGATCAGCAGCGGCGTGGTGGAGAAGCCGACGATGCCCTCGATGGAGTACTTGAACAGGCCCCAGAAATTCCACTTGGTCGTACCGGCGACGCGCTCGATGTTCTCATAGTCGAACCACTTGGTCTTGAAGCCGACCCAGCTGAAAATGCCCTTGCTGAAGCGGTTGTACTCGGCCATGCTGAGCACAGCGTCGGTCATTTTGCGGCTCATCAGGCGGAAATCACGCGCACCGTCGACAATTTCCGTATCGGACATCTTGTTGATGATCTGGTAGAACTTGCGGGCAAACCAGCTGCGCAGCGGCGGCTCTCCCTTGCGGGTCGTGCGGCGGGTGGCGGCGCAGTCGTACTCGCCGGTCAGCAGCGTGTCCAGCATCTGCGGCAGCAGCGCGGGCGGGTCCTGCAAATCGGCGTCCATCGTGGCGACGTAATCGCCCTTGGCGGCCTGTAAACCCGCGTAGATACCGGCCTCCTTGCCGAAGTTGCGGCTGAACGAGACATACCGCACGCGGGGGTCCTGCGCGTGCAGCTCACGCGCGACGCGCAGCGTGCCGTCGCGGGAGCCGTCGTCCACAAAGATAAACTCAAATTCCGCGCCGTGGCTGGCTTTCATCTCCGCCGCCACGCGGGAGGCTTCTTTATAAAAAAGCGGCATCGCTTCTTCTTCATTGTAACAGGGTACGATCAGACTGATGAGCATGGTAGGACCTGCTTTCGTCAAGTAATTTAGTATCTTTTATTATACCGTAGTTGACGAAGTTTGTAAACAGAGACTATTGAACCACATGCGCTTTGTTAGGGGCGGCGAAATATTTGCATCGCAATAGCGGCAGCGTCATCGGAGGGGTCAAGACCCCTCCCTACAGTACCGCGTTCACGGGTGCTTTGTAGGGAGCGGTCTTGACCGCTCCGGGCGGCTTTGCGGCAGCCGCCCACCAAAAAAGGCAGAGCCTTCGCTCTGCCTTAGAGTGCTTATAAAATTTTAGCCTTTGACCGCGATATTGACCAGCTTGCCCTTGACATAGATCTCCTTGGCGATTGTCTTACCGGCAATCGCTTCGGCTACGGCGGGCTCGGCCTTGGCGGCGGCGATGGCGTCCGCGTTCTCGATGGCGGCGGGCACCTTGATGCGGGCCTTGACCTTGCCGTTGACCTGCACGGCGATCTCAATCGTCTGCTCGACGCACTTGGCCTCGTCGTAGGTCGGCCAGGCGTGGTAGGCCAGCTGCTCGGTGTGGCCCAGCTGCTGCCACAGCTCCTCGGTCATGTGGGGGGCAAATGGGTTCAGCAGCTGCAGCAGCAGCTCGTACTCGGCCTTGGTCGCACCCCCCTGATCGCTCAGGGCGTTGACGTAGATCATCAGCTGGGCAATGGCGGTGTTGGCCTTCAGCGCGTCAATGTCCTCGCCGACCTTCTTGATGGTGCGGTTGGCAACGGCCTCCAGCTCGGGGCGGACGCCCTCGCCGGGAACGAGCTTCTCGCTCATCGACCAGATCTTATCGAGGAAGCGCTTGCAGCCCTTGATGGAGGAGGTGTTCCACGGGGCGGCCTTCTCAAAGTCGCCGATGAACATCTCATACAGGCGCAGCGTGTCGGCGCCGTACTCGTTGACCACATCGTCGGGGTTGACGACGTTGCCGAGGGACTTGGACATCTTGACGATGGGGTGCTCGGCCATCTCGCCGTACTTCTCGACAAGGGCCTTGCGCGCGCCCTTCTCGTCGCCGTACTCGGCCAGCAGGCGCTTGCGCTCGGCATCGGGCTGGTTCTCAAAGGCATGGGGGTTCAGGCCCAGGATCATGCCGTGGGAGGTACGCTTCTGGTACGGCTCCTTGGTGGGCACAACGCCGATGTCATACAGGAACTTGTGCCAGAAACGGCTGTACAGCAGGTGCAGGGTGGTGTGCTCCATGCCGCCGTTGTACCAGTCCACGGGGCTCCAATACTCGAGCGCCTCCTTGCTGGCGATGGCGTCGTGGTTCTTCGGGTCGCAGTAGCGCAGGAAATACCAGCTCGAACCGGCCCACTGGGGCATGGTGTCGGTCTCACGCTTGGCGGGGGCACCGCAGCAGGGGCAGGTCGTGCTGACCCACTCGGTATGGCGCGCCAGCGGGCTTTCGCCGTTCTCGCCCGGCTCAAAGTCCTTGATCTCGGGCAGGCGCAGGGGCAGCTCGCTCTCGGGCAGGGGCACCCAGCCGCACTTGTCGCAATAGACCATGGGGATAGGCTCGCCCCAGTAGCGCTGGCGGCTGAACACCCAGTCGCGCAGCTTGAAGTTGACCTGCTTGTGGCCCTTGCCGTTCTCCTCGAGCCAGGCGTACATCTTGTTCTTGGCATCCTCAACGGACAGGCCGTTCAGGAAGTCGGAGTTGACAAGCGTGCCGGTGGCCACGTCGGTGAAGGCCTCCTTGTCGAGGTCGCTGGGGGTATTGCCCTTGACGACCTCGATGATGGGCAGGCCGAACTTTTTGGCAAACTCCCAGTCGCGGGTGTCGTGGGCGGGCACGGCCATGATGGCGCCGGTGCCGTAGGTTGCCAGGACGTAGTCGGAGATAAAGATGGGGATCTCCTTGCCGTTGACGGGGTTGATGCCCTTGACGCCCTCGATGACAACGCCGGTCTTTTCCTTGTTCAGCTCGGTGCGTTCGAAGTCGGACTTGCGGGCGGCCTCCTCCTGATAGGCGGCGACGGCGTCGGCGTTCCGGATAAGGCCCGCGTCGACCCACTTTTTGATGAAGGCGTGCTCGGGGCTGATGACCATGTAGGTCGCGCCGAACAGCGTGTCCGCGCGGGTGGTGTAGACCGTCAGGGTGTCGCCCGCGGTGGTGTCGAAGTTGATCTCGGCGCCGTGGCTGCGGCCGATCCAGTTGCGCTGCTGGGTCTTGACGCGGTCGATGTAATCGACGTCGTCCAGGTCGTTGATCAGGCGGTCTGCGTAGGCCGTGATCTTCAGCATCCACTGGCTCTTGTTCTTCTGGACAACGGGGCTGCCGCAGCGCTCACAGACGCCGTTGACGACCTCCTCGTTGGCCAGAACGACCTTGCAGCCGGTGCAGTAGTTGACGGTGGTCTCCTTCTTGTAGGCAAGGCCCTTCTTGAACAGCTGGATGAAGATCCACTGTGTCCACTTATAGTACTCGGGGTCGGTGGTGTTGATCTCGCGGTCCCAGTCAAAGGACAGGCCCAGCGCCTTGAGCTGGCTCTTGAAGCGGGCCACATTCTGGGCGGTGACGATCTCGGGATTGATGTGGTTTTTCAGGGCGTAGTTCTCGGTAGGCAGGCCGAAGGCGTCCCAGCCCATGGGGTACAGGACGTTATAGCCGCACTGACGCTTTTTGCGATCAGCTCGTCCACCGGCAGCGTGCGGGCCAGGCGGCGGTATTCGGTCAGAGCGTCGGTGAACAGCGCAAACCGCTGCGGCTCGCTGTAGAGCACCGCGCCGTACAAACTGCCTGTGGGCCGGGCGCGGCGCAGCGCCACAAGGTCGTCCGCCGTGTAGGGGAACATCGGGCTTAACAGCACCGCCGCCAGCGGGATGTCCTGCGCGGGGTTGTCGATGACGCGCAGCAGCGCTGCAAATGGGCGGATGTGCGGCTCGTCCAGCAGGTCGGTGGCGGAGTCCGCAAACACCGGGATGCCCGCGGTACGCAGCGCACCCTCGTAGGCCGCAAAGCCCTTGCGCCCGCGCAGCAGAATGCAGAAGTCATCGTACCGGCAGGGCCGCGGGCCGTCCTTGCCGCGCACAAGGAAGCCCTGCCCGACCATCTCGGCAATGCGGCGGGCAATGACGGCGGCGTCGCCGTCCACGTCTGCACCGTCGATGACGTCGATCTCGCACATGCCCTGATAGGCCGCGTCCTTATCGCCGCCCACCACAAGCCGCTGGCCGTCGCCGTAATCGACGCCGCCCAGCCCCCGGGAGAAGAAGGTCTCAAACAGATAGTTGATGCCCGCAATGACGCCGGGCGCACTGCGGAAGTTCGCGTCCAGCGCCAGCGTGGACGGCAGCGGCGCGGGCTGCGGGTGGGGCTGCCAGCGCTGCTGCTTGTCCACAAAGATGCCGGGGTCGGCCAATCGGAAGCGGTAGATGCTCTGCTTGATGTCGCCGACAAAGAACAGATTGTCGGCCTCGGGCCGCGCCAGCGCAAAATAAATCGCGTCCTGCAGTGCATTTGTGTCCTGGTACTCGTCCACCAGCACGGCGGCGTACCGTGCGCTGACCGTGGCGCAGAGCGGTGTGCGCTCGTTGGTCTCGGTCAGCAGCAGGTCCAGCGTCAGGTGCTCATAATCCGCGTAGTCCAGCACCTTTTCGGCGCACTTGGCCGCAAAGCAGCTGTCGGCAAACGCCTGGGTCGCCCGCACCAGCGCGGCCACCAGCGGCGCGGCGCGGCGGCGGTCTGCGGCGAACTCCTCCGCCGTGCAGAGCAGCACGTCCTTTTGCAGGCTCGTCATCTGGTCCTTGGCACGGTCCCGCAGCTGGGATGCGGCGGACGCACACTGGTTGGCATCCTTGCCGCCCTTGACGCTGCCCGCGCGCCGCCAGCCGGTCAGGACGGCGTCCAGCGCGGCCAGGCTCTTGTCCCAGTTGCCTTCTTTTAGATAGTAGCAGAGGTTTTTCACCCGCGCGGCGTCGTCCTGCATGACGGCGGTGTAGGCCCGGTCTGCAGCCTCGTCGCGGGCCGCAATGGCTGCGCCGCTTTCCAGCAGCGTTTTGGCACCCTGTGCACGGGCCAGCGCAATGCCCAGCAGTTCTTTGCCCCAGAGCGTATCCTTCGGCGGGGCGTCCTGCTGCCACATTGCGGCAAAGGCCGCCAGCGATGCCGCCGGGTGGGGCAGCGCGCGGGTAAAGTGGTAGAGGTCGAGGATCGCGTCCCCCGCCGTGTTGTCGGTGCGGCCCCGGTCATACAGGTCGGCAAAGGCGCGAAAGTCAGGGTCCTGATAGGCAGTCTCCAGCGTCGCGGCCAGCGTCTCCTGCTCAATACGGGCCAGATCGGCCTCGTCCGCCGTCTCAAAATCCGGCGGTACATCGAGCATCGCAAAGTGCTGCTGCACAAAATGCAGGCAGAACGCATCCACCGTGCCGATGGACGCACGCTGCAACAGCAGCTGCTGGCTGCGCAGATGCAGATCGCCGGGGTGGGCGCGGACCTCCTGCGCCAGGCGGGTTGTTATGTCGGCGCGCAGCTTGGCCGCGGCGGCATTCGTGAAGGTCATAATGAGCAGCTGGTTCGCGTCCACCGGGTGGACCGGGTCGGTGATAAGCCCGACGACGCGCTCGACCAGTACGCGGGTCTTGCCGGAGCCGGCAGCCGCCGAGACCAGCAGACTGCCGCCCCGCGCGGAGATGGCCGCCGCCTGCGCCGGGGTAAATTGAATTTTGGGTTGTTCGGGCATGGGGGTGTCTCCTTTATATGAAAAGGCTTTCCTTGCGGGGGAAGCTGTCGCCGCAGGCGACTGATGAGAGGCAGCCTTGCCGCGGCCTCCCATTCACGGGCTGCCATGGCCGCGCCGCTCCTCATCCGTCTGTGGTCGGGGCCGCAGACACCTTCCCCAAGGGGGAAGGCGTTCTCATTCCGCAAACGGGTCATCCTTGATGTTGATCGTTCTCTCGTGCTCACCGTCGCGGTGGGTGCAGGCGCAGCGGAACTCACAGTAGGTGCAGGGGGATCTGCCGCCGGTGCAGAGCGGCTCGGCGTCAATGCGGCCGCTGTACAGATTCTTCGCCATATCGATGAGAAGTCCGTCCAGATGGTCGCGGATGCGGCCCAGCTTGGCCGTGTCGGCCAGCGTGCTTTTGGCGTTCAGCGGCTTGCCGGTCTTGGCGCTGAAGGACAGCGGCACAAACTCGCCGGTGCCCTTCGTGTCCATGGCGCGGTAGATGCTCTCCTCATCCAGCAGCAGGCCGTTCATCGGGTAGGTCGGGGCGGGGTCGGCATCGTCGCCCAGCTCGCTGCGGTCCACGCTCTTGGGCGCGGGGTCGGCCAGCAGGTATTCGACGCCCGCCGCCGTCGCGCCCGGGAACTGCCGCTTGGCGTTGCGCTCCAGCGTGAAAAGATACAAAAGCATCTGGCAGTCGAGGCCGCAGTAGACCTCCTTCAGCTTAAACTCCTTGCCGCCGGTCTTGTAATCGACGACGCGCAGATAGGTGCGGCCCAGCTTTTCCAGCGGCATGGCATCGACGCGGTCCACCGTGCCGACGATGCGCACGGTATGACCCGCGCCGTCGTCCAGCTCCACCGGGTCAACGCGGGGCGCGTCGGGGTCGTCGGCGTCGGGACGGTCATCAATGCGCAGCTCAAACGCGACGGGCTGAAAGCCCGACTGCCGCAAATCGCGCTGGATGAACCCCAGCAGCCCCACCAGATTGCGGCGGATGCGCCCGACAAGGTACTCCATCCGCAGTGTCATGCCGGGCAGGTTGGCTGCGGTGTACTCGTCCACCAGATCGTTGACGAGCGTCTCCAATTCCTCCGGTGTCAGGTCCTTAAACGCCTCACCCTGGCGGCGCAGGGCGTTTTCCAGTACCCAGTGGGTCAGCGTGCCGCTGATGTTGGGGGCCAGCTCGGCCTTCTGGCGCGGCGCGGCCTTTAAAATGTACTGCAAAAAGTAGCCGAACGGGCAGTATTGGTATTTTTCGAACCGGGTCGGGCTGATGTGCAGCCCCGGGCCGAGCAGGGTCTCCAGCGCAGCGGTGTCCTCGACGCGCTGCTCCGCACCGGCGGTGTCGGCGGCGCGGCGGACGGCCTCATAGCCGGGGGCCAGATTCGGGCTTTCGTCC
>OLSL01003844.1_pt1 | contig 10171 bp, 8 predicted proteins | sample 1672511 | NCBI WGS metagenome assembly OLSL01 (sample SAMEA3136694, study PRJEB25190) | human gut metagenome | biome: human gut; feature: human-associated habitat; material: faeces | place: Austria | collected 2013
ATGCTGACGCAGTACGCAAAGGAGCATGGCTTTCTGATAGTGGAAATCTATGTGGATGATGGGTATAGCGGATTAAATTTTGACCGTCCGAGTTTTAACCGTATGCTCGATGACATCGAGGCGGGAAAGATTGATGTGGTCATTACGAAAGACTTATCCCGTCTGGGGCGTGACCATCTGAAGGTCGGACACTTTACGGAGATTTACTTCCCGATGAAGAATGTGCGGTATATTGCAGTCAATGACGGCGTGGATACCGCCAATAAGAACAACGATATAGCGGCTCTGAAAAATGTGATGAACGAATTTTACAGCCGGGATAATTCCCGCAAAATCCGTTCCTCAATACGAGCGAGGGCAAAGGCGGGGCTGTACCGTTCTTCCTTTAACCCTATCGGCTACCGCAAATCCCCCGACAACCACAACAAGCTGATCGTGGACGAGGAAACAGCGTGGATTGTGAAACGGATCTTTGCGCTTGCCAACGCAGGCATGGGAGCGCATAAAATCGCTGCCGTGTTCCGCAGGGAACAAGTACCCTGCCCGTCATGGTGGCTGCACAGCAGGGGCGAAAAGGACTACTCCAAGCGGTTTGAAAATCCAGAGAACAAGTATGAGTGGTCGCACACCGTCATACGCAATATCATTTCCAATCCCCTCTATCTGGGGCATTGCGTGATGTGCAAGACCGAGAGTATCTTCAAGGTCAACGCCTCAAAGAAAGTACCGCAGGAGGACTGGATTACCGTGGAGAACACCCATGAGCCGCTTGTGACGCAGGAAGTCTTTGACGGGGCGAATGAGAAGATTTTGAGCCGCAGGCGGGATACCGCCGACAACTTTGTCTCTCCCTTTGCGGGGCTTGTGAAGTGCGGTACTTGCGGAAAGGCGTTAGGCTTGCGCTACTGGACGGGAAAAAGACACAGGATTTATGTGTGTACCACTTACGCCCACGACACCAAAGCCTGCACAGACCACCGTATTTTCTATGAGGATTTATATAAGGCGGTGCTTGCGGATATTCAATATCATGCCCGACTTGCCTATGAGGACAGAGAGAAAGCGGTGGCTCTGGCAGTGAAGATGAACGCCAGAGCGGACGGGAGCAAAGGAAAAAACAATGCTGAAAGGCTGAAAGCGGCAAAGAAACGGTATGAGGAAGTGACGAGACTGTTTGACCGTCTGTATGAGGACAGTGTGTCGGGGCGTATCTCCCATGACAATTTTAATCGTCTGATGGATAAGTACCAGACCGAGCAGGAACAGCTTTTAGAGCAGATACAGACATTAGAAAACGCTATGCAGGAGGTCAGGGATAATCAGCAGAACGCTGTCAGGTGGGCGGAGTTGATGGCGCAGTATGTGGGGATACAGGAGTTGACTGCGGAAAACCTCAATCTCCTTGTGGATAGGATTGAGGTCTATGACCGCACGGAAACCAATGCCGGGGCAGAACAGATGATTAAAATCTGTTACCGCTTCGGCGGCTACATAGGGGAACGGATATTTTCCGCAAAGGTGCTGAAACATCCTTGCAGGAAAAACGCCTGCCCTCTCAAAGAAAGGAAAGGCTATGGGAAAATATCGCTTGTATCTTAGCGAGGAAGAAAGGCAGCTTGTTTTCCACGCTCTGATTGATTTCCGCAACAAACTGATTGCGGCGGGCAGATATACGGACTGCGTGGACGAACTGCTGATAAAGGTCATGTACGCAAAGACGAAAAAGATAAAAATACGGTAACGGAGGAAATGACAATGACAAAATCAATCTTTGAACAGTTGGGCGGCACTTATGAACAGCAGGGGGATTATCTTCTCCCCTGCCTTACCGTGCCACATGAAAAAGAACAGCCCTTAGGCGTATGGGGGCAGAGGCACTTGCGGTATCTGAAAGAGTACCGCAGAGCCACCTACATAACCCTGCTCACAAGCGGCAGGCTGAACGCCTACCTTGCCGACATCGACAAGCAGGCGCAGGAGCGCATGGATGCCATGCTACCCCGCATAATGGAGGCGGCAGGCGTGACCGAGGAACTGAAAGCCCGCAACCCCATGCGCTGGGTGGGGCTAATGAACACGCTGAAAGCACAGGCGGAGGAAATAATCATAGATGAGCTAATTATTGGATAGTGATAGTAAGAAGGCGGAGTTTTCTTCGCCTTCTTACTATTAACAGATATATGTTAGAATAAGGATACATATTGCCCTTGACAGCAAGCGGATAAAGTAGTATAGTTAATACCATAAGCTAATGCCATTAACATGGAGGTGGACATAATACCCAAGGACAAGACGGCTACATATTTGAAACTGGTTTCATGCATGAAAAAAGAGTTCCTTGAAAAAGGATATGAAAAAGCCTCTCTAAATTATATTGCCAAGGTAGCAGGAATCACTCCCGCAGGCGTATACAGACATTTTTCCAGTAAAGATGCAATGTTTGAATCGCTTGTACAACCTGTGCTGGACGAGTTTGAAAAGATATGCTCCAGTTCAATGGATGAAACTTTACAGCATCTTGATGATGAAAAATTTTTGAAAAATTACAATCCGTTTGAAGAAGGATGGGCCGATTGGCTTATTGATTTTATGTACGACAACTTTGATGTATTCAAACTGCTGATCGTCTGCTCCCAAGGAACTAAATACGAAAAATTCGAAGATTATCTTGTTGCGTTAGAAGAAAATTCGACAAAGGATTTCTTGAAAGAATTAGATTACAGGGGTATACCACATGAGCGTGTCAGCGATGAAGAATGGCATATTATCTCGACAACATATGTTACTGCTGTGTGTGAAGTAATCCGACATGAATATCCCAGAGAAAAAGCACATAGTTATATGCACTTTATTGGTCGGTTTTTCTATCCTGGATGGAAAGAACTACTTGGTGTAAATGGGAAAAGTAAATAGTGAATCAGAAAGATTTTAGGGCACATGTGTCCTAAAATTTTTCGATTTTATGGGTTAGTTAATACTAACTAAAATCATTTACTAAAGAGTCAGTGAACTCACACTAACCAAAGGAGGCACTTATGAAACAAAAATCCACTTTGCGGCGCATTATTGAATTTGCCTATGATTGCAGAGGGAAAATGATAATAAGCATCGTTCTGGGCATCATCGGAGTAATATGCGGCCTATGCCCTTATTACAGCATTATACGGATTGTTTCCGCACTGTATGACAAGACCGCTGATGGAGCAATCATATTAAAATATGTAGGTCTTGCGTTTACTGGTGAGGCGCTTAAATATCTTTTGTCAACGAAGTCCATGATGATGGCACACGATTGCGCCTATACGATACTGGAATCTATAAGACAGAAATTGTCCGCCAAAATGATGAGAGTACCATTAGGGGCTGTGTCAGATACTCCTTCCGGCAAACTAAAGTCAATGATAGTTGATACCGTTGAAAAACTGGAAAAGCCTCTGGCTCATATGCTCCCGGAGATAACTGCCAATGTGATTACCCCGTTTCTTATCATTGTTTACCTTCTGATTTTAGATTGGCGCATGGCGCTGGCATCGCTCATCTCTCTTGCCGTTGGAATGATTGCTATGATGGGACAGATGAAAGACTACGAAACCCACTCGAAAACTTATATGGATGCTTGTGCTGATATGGATAGTACTTTGGTCGAATATGTAAATGGCATTCAGGTCATCAAAGCGTTTCACCAGTCTGCGAGGTCTTTTCGGCGTTTTACTGATGTGGTGAGGCATTATCATGATACTACCCTTTTATGGTGGAGAAACACAACTTTCTACTCTGCGCTTGGCGGAACCATTATCCCCTCAACACTCATTGGCACACTCCCTGTGGGGGCTTACCTCTACATGACAGGCGTACTGTCACTTGGCAGTTTTATCGGATGCATAGTCCTGGCAATGGGTATTGCAGGACCAATCATGCAGGCAACATCTTATGTTGACCAGTTTGCGATTGTTGATGCAAGTGTGAAACAGATTTCAGAGTTTCTCGAACAGGACGAGCTCAACCGGACTAATGACAGAGCAACGCTTGACGAAAAAGGATTCGAAATGAATGGAGTCAGCTTCGCTTATGGCGAAAAAGAAGTTCTTCATAAAGTAACTTTTCGTCCTGCACTAAAGGGTATGACCGCTATTGTAGGGCCTTCCGGTGGTGGAAAAAGCACCATAGCAAAACTACTTGCCGGATTTTATGATCCAACAGAAGGAGAGATTCTCTATGGAGGTATCAATCTGAAGAACATCCCGTTCTCACAGCTTATGGAGGAGATTAGCTTCGTATCACAAGATAATTATCTTTTCGACATGAGTATTATGGAGAATATTCGCATTGGCAGAAGAGATGCCACTGACGAAGAAGTTATCGAAGTCGCTAAACTGTCCGGCTGTCACGATTTCATAATGAAGTTGGAAAACGGATACGCTACTAAGGTTGGTGATGTAGGTAAATTTCTCTCTGGAGGGGAACGTCAGAGAATTACCATTGCAAGAGCTATGATGAAACCGGCTAAAGTTATTATTCTGGATGAGGCGACCGCCTACGTTGATCCGGAGAATGAACAGATGATACAGCAAGCTATCGGTAAACTTGTAAAGGACAAAGTGCTTATCGTCGTAGCCCACAGGCTTTCCACAATTGTAAATGCAGAAAAAATAGTGGTTGTAAGGGACGGATATATCGAAGCAGAGGGAACTCAACAGGAATTACTGGACAATTGCCCACTTTACAGGAGTATGTGGGAACAACACATTGCAGGTAGAGATAGTACTGACGAGAAGGAGCGTGAATAATATGATAGACACACTAAAAAAGATAGTAGGGATGTTGGGTGAGAAAAGCAACAACATCAAAAAAGCGGTATTGTATCACCTGCTTCATTCCATATTTGCAGCGTTTGATCTTTTCGCTGTGCTTTACATAATCATTAACATTGGCACCTTGACTGGAACTAAGATATGGGTAGGAACCGCTATCCTGCTTGTCGGAGTTCTGGGAAAGTTCATCTGTAAGTGGCGCACTCAATTGCTAGTTTCTGGAACTGCCTATGATGTTTTCATGGATAAGCGCCTTTCTATTGGTGAAAGTCTGAAAAAAGCGCCTATGGGTTATTTTAACGCCAATAATTTGGGTAGCATTCAGACTGCTGTTACTACCGGAATCAACGAACTTGAAGCCAATGCAGTTGCCGTACTTGAATCAATGATAGGCAATACTATCTATGCGATAGTGTCTACAATTTTTCTTGCACTTTTTAATTGGAAGATAGGTCTTATAACCCTTGTCGGAATCATCCTAAATTTCTTTGTCCTTACTTGGATACAAAAAAAGTCTGATCTGTTCGCCGTAAAGCAGATAAACTCAAAGGAACTTATGACTACAAGAGTTATGGAGTTCATCCAGGGAATCATGACCATGCGTCTTTTCTCATACGGTGAAAATGATCTGAAACGTGTGAATGAGGCGTTCAGGGAGAAAAAAGAAGCTGACCTGCTAGTTGAGAATACCGTTACATGGCCTGTTAATTTCTACAGTTTCGTGTATAGGGTAGCGGGGTGTGTAGTAATACTTTCCGCATCACTTCAATATCTCAGCGGTGAGTTAGAGTTCTCTTATTGCGTAATGTTTCTGTTCTCAGCCTTCCTTTTGTATGCACAGATGAGTTCGATGGGCGCAAACATTGCCTTGCTGAAAGTAGTGAGAGTTGCGTTGAATCACTTTGAAAAGGTGTATGATATGCCTGTCATGGAGGGCGACAGCGAAGTCAGGGAGAACGATGGTTTTGGCATAGTCGTTCAAAACATATCCTTCGGCTACACGCCTAGTAAACGTGTTATTCATAACGTGTCGATGGAAATCCCGTTTGGCTCATCAGTTGCGATAGTAGGGCCGTCCGGTGGCGGGAAAACAACTATCTGCAACCTTATCGGACGGTTCTTTGACGTAGATGAGGGTAGAATTCTGATTGGCGGTCGGAACATTAAGGAGATTATGCCGGATTCGCTCATGGAATATATGAGTTTTGTTTTTCAAAATGTTTATCTTTTTAGCGACACTATCGAAAATAACGTGAAATTCGGCAAGGTGGACGCTACTCATGAAGAGGTAGTAGAAGCCTGTAAAAAGGCTCGCTGCAACGATTTTATTGAAGCACTTCCGGATGGCTACAATACGGTCATAGGTGAAGGCGGGGCAACACTTTCTGGAGGTGAAAAGCAAAGAGTCTCCATTGCAAGGGCGATTATAAAAAACGCTCCAATTATTATACTTGATGAAGCGACATCAAGTGTCGATCCTGAAAACGAACATCTTCTTGTTGAAGCGATTGAAGAACTCGGAAAGAATAAGACCGTTATTTCTATCGCACATAGGCTCTCCTCCGTGCGAAAGGCAGATTGCATATACGTCATTTCTGACGGCTTTGTAGTTCAGAAAGGTACACATTCGGAGCTTATAAAAGAGGATGGGATTTACAGGAAATTCATTGAAACAAGAACGAAATCCCTTACATGGGGGATAAACACATAAAATTTAATCTCTCCGGGTATAATTCCCCGCAGCTCTGCTGCGTAACAAGCTAATACTGAGCAAAGCGAGGTTAGGGTTAATACCCCGCAGTTCTGCTGCGGGGAAGTTTATTCAGGTATCTTAAGCAACAAGATGGGTAATTCCTTACTGGCTGTAAGGAATATTAACCATAAATATATTGTAATAGAAAGGATAATCAAAATGGAAAACAAGAAAAAACTGCAAGTAAAAGATCTTATGACAGTAGGCATTTTTGCCACAATTTATATTGTGGTAAAAGTAATTGTTGGATTTGTCGGCGTTCTGCCAATACTGTGTGTAATTCTCCCAATGATTACCGCTATTGTGTGCGGCACCATTTATATGCTCTTTGTTACCAAAGTTGAAAAGTTTGGTATGATAACGATTCTTGCTACGGTAGTCGGCGCAGTTATGATGATTGCCGGTTATGGCTGGCCCTCTCTGGTAGTTTCTTTTATCTGCGGCTTGTTTGCAGACCTTATCTCTAAAAGAGGAAATTACAAAAAGTTCAGTACAATATTGATTGGTTATTGTATATTCAGTGAATGGGGTGTCGCTCCTCTGGCCCCGATTTGGATGCAAGGTGACGCTTACTTTGCGGATCTGTCCGTAACAATGGGCGAAAGTTTTGCGGAAAGCTACCGTGCGCTAACGCCTCCGTGGATTATCCCTGCTCTGATGGTTGGCATTTTTCTTGCTGCTGTCGTTGGCGGTTTCTTTGGCAAAAAAATCATGAAAAAGCATTTTGAAAGAAGCGGAATTATTTAACTGTGGACGATATGAAACATAATCGAAAAGTTAGTTCAAGCCATTTTCGTTTAAACGTAAGAAGTGAATTGTTGTTCATGCTCGCGATAAATGGTGTACTGATAGGCAATGTAAAGGCTTTAGTTATTTTAGCGCTAGTATTTTTCATCGGATTACTACTTGTTATTCTAAAACGATATGAAACTGCTTTTAAGTATGTGATTTCATATTGTGCTATGTACGGCGGAGAGCGCTTGCTGATGCTGTTGCCTCCGAATGAAATATGCGATTTTATAATCGTAATTAGCTCTGTTATGAGAAAGTTTATCCCTTATTTTATGGTAGGCAGTATTATTCTGGAAACTACTACTGCAAGCATGTTTTTGGCTTCGCTGGATCGTTGGCATATACCGAAAACATTTAGCATTCCATTTGCAGTAATCCTACGCTTCTTCCCTTCTGTCAAAGCGGAGTGGAACAGCATCACTTCAGCAATGAAGCTACGCGGTATTGGCTTGAGCGTGGGGAATGTACTTACGCATCCCATGCAAACTGTAGAGTACATATTGGTGCCGCTTCTGTCAAGCAGTATAAAAATTGGGGAAGAACTTTCAGCGGCATCTGTTGCCCGTGGGCTTGGCATGGATCGAGAAAGGACAACGATTCATGATGTAAGGTTATGTATATGGGATTATATGTTGCTTGTAATGGCCGCTGTCTTTTTTGCGTTAATTACGTTCGTATAGGGGGTGTTCTGGATGAAGATACAATTTGAAAATGTTAGTTTTCGCTATGAAAGCCGTAAAGAAACCGAGAGCGTCAGCACACTCAACTTTACAATAGCCAGCGGCGAATTTATTTTGATATGCGGTCCTTCCGGTTCCGGAAAATCAACGATTGGACGTATTATCAATGGACTAGCCCCTAATTTTTATAGAGGGGCATTGACCGGAAAAGTTCTTTTGGACGGAATTGACATAACAACGATTCCGCAAGCCGAGCTGGCAGGAAGCATTGGATCGGTATTTCAGAATCCACGCACACAGTTTTTTGATACGAACTCCACAGGAGAACTGGCATTCGGTTGTGAAAATATGGGGTATCCTGAGAGAAAAATCAAAGAACGAGTCCATAGAACTTCACAAGAATTTGGTCTGGAAAATCTTTTAGATCGGGATATTTTTAACCTGTCAGGTGGAGAAAAACAAAAAATTGCATGTGGAAGTATTTATGCGGTTAACCCCGATGTTTACGTATTTGACGAGCCATCTTCCAATTTGGATTTTATTTCCATAAATGAACTTGCAGAGATTATGCAAAAATTAAAATCAGCAGGAAAAACGATTATCCTGATTGAGCATCGTATTCACTATGCTGCGTCAATGGCTGATCGTATTTTTTATATGAAGGCAGGCCATATTACAAGCATTTTTGATAACAAAGATTTTTTGGCTTTGAGCCAGGCAGAACTTCATGGTATGGGGCTTCGATCTATTGGAAAATCAGATTTTGAATCCGCATTTTGTAAAACGGATACTCCCCTGTTACCTGCGATTCAAATTGAAAGTCTGGAGTTCTGTTACAAAAAGAGATACAGAAACAGAAACCATGCTTTGAACATTCATGAGCTACAAATTCCAGAGAAAAAAATTATCGCTTTGATTGGAAAAAACGGTGCAGGTAAATCCACATTTGTAAAGTGTATGTGCGGCTTGGAAAAGAATGAAAAAGCAGAAATCAGGGCAGGCACAGAGAGTTTTTCACGCAAGCAGCGTTTGAAAGAGAGTTATCTTGTGATGCAGGATGTCAATCATCAATTGTTCTCAGAAAGCGTTGAGGGAGAACTTCTTATGAGTGATCCCGACTTATCAAAAGAAGAAATTGCGGCGTATTTAAAAGATTTCGATTTGTTGGATTTTGCAGGAGATCACCCGATGTCACTATCCGGTGGGCAAAAACAGCGTGTTGCAGTTGCCGCTGCCTGCGCTGCAAAAAAGAAGTATCTATACCTTGATGAACCTACAAGTGGACTAGACTATACTCAAATGAAAAATATGGGAAAAGCAATTGAGAAAGTCAAGAAAAATGTTTCATATGTTTTGATTATTACACATGATCCTGAATTTGTTTTAGAATGCTGCGAATATGTAATAGAACTTGAAGAAGGTATGGTAAAACATACCTACCAGCTTGACTCATCAGGGCAAGAAATGTTGTATGACTTTTTTAGTACAGGACCATAAATAAAAAATATTGCTGAAAAATTCCTTCGATTTTTGGATAGGACAAAGCATATTAAATCTCTGTCATAAGAAAGGGGGTGCACCAAGATTTTTTCTTTAATTGTCCGTGAAGCGATTGCGGAAATGCAAAAAAAGCAGGAACAAGAGCGAAAAGAGTTTATGAAGCCAGTGATAACCCCGTCCGGGGAGGACTATCTGGAGGCCATCCTTGTTCTCCATAAAAAGATGGGTATGGTGCGCTCTGTAGATGTTGCCCGGCACATGGAGGTGTCAAAGCCCAGCGTGTGCCATGCGGTGGCGACTTTGCGGGATGGTGGCTTCCTTATGATGGACGAGAATCACTTTCTTCATTTGACCGATCTGGGACGCAAAGTTGCTGAAAAAATCTATGAGCGCCATTGTTTCTTTACTGAGCAGCTTATTGCCGCAGGCGTTGATCCCAAGATAGCGGAGTCCGACGCCTGCAGGATTGAACACATCATCAGTGACGAGAGCTTTTCGCGGCTGAAAGAGGCAGCCGCACAGGAGCAAGACTAAACTGAATATGCCAAGCTATCCTGCCCCGCCAGACGGGGAAAGAAAAAAACCGTTGCAGGGCAGGTAGCTTTGTGCGCCTAAAATGGATTTTCAGGGTACTG
>OLSL01003850.1_pt1 | contig 10158 bp, 8 predicted proteins | sample 1672511 | NCBI WGS metagenome assembly OLSL01 (sample SAMEA3136694, study PRJEB25190) | human gut metagenome | biome: human gut; feature: human-associated habitat; material: faeces | place: Austria | collected 2013
TGGCTACCAAAGGTGCTAATTGGTCAAAAGAGCTTATTCTGGGTTTTAATTCTCCGAATTCTGTAAGCTTGCTTGGTTTACCTGCTTTGTTATGATTTCATTGTCTTTCTCCGTATTCAGCATTCGCCGGTATCACAAAAAGAAAAAGCATATCAATTCGTTGAGGCTGGTAAGGTTTACCACTGAATGAGAAAGGCCCCTAGGTAGAAGATAGAACGTTTGTATGACCATTTCCAGATGTTTTAAGGCATGTTTGCCGCCCCCTGATACGCGTAGCAGCGTACGAGGAACAACAAGACAGCGGGGAGTCTTTGTGACGGAGAAGAGCCGTGCATTAATTTGGAATATTTAACCCCGGCATCCACTAAAAGAAATTCTATGCAATAGGGGGGGCGGGTAGTGGTGAAAGTCTGTCTGATTCATTCCCATCCCTCGCCTATGCCGGAGGTGGGGAATTAATGGTACGAGTGATGCTTTGATGCCAGGGATAGCCAACTAACTCATTCCCCGATACCAAAACCTTCTCACTCCAGTTCGAACCACTCCGATCCGACCCCGAGGGGATGAAATCAATCCACATGAAATCGAGAGAGAAACCGACAAAGTCGAGACTCACCTGGTTCTGTCATTAACATCAGAAATCCATCCTAACAGGAGAGGATGGCAACCTCGTCGAATCGACATACCCCTTTTGGGACCCAGCGTTAATCTGGATCTAATATGGCGGACCATGAAGATCCAGAAGGCATCGGATTGAAGTGGAGCCTTTAATTCGCTGGTAGCAACGTTGCGAGTTAGTTCCGTGCTCTCGACCGGTGGGAAGAAAGAGCTGGGGTGTCCCACCGTGTCTTCGAGTTAATCGCCCTTCGACCCGCTCAACCTGGATCTACTGGCATGGTTAACTGGAGCAAAGCCTGCCCTCGACTTTGTCATCTCATCCATCTTACTAAAGCGCTTGTCTTCGAGGCCTTCTCTTCACGGAACTGGAATGAACCAACTTCACAGCCAAGCTATCCACTCGAGTCAACAATTTAGATTCCTGTTATCGCAGATGAGTCTCTTGAGCCCTTCCCTCGGACTCTTTATCATTATCCATTCGGTGGGAGAGCTCCAATGAAAGCGCCGGGTGTTGACAGATAGACCTTCTCTCTCAGTGGTCCTTTGTTCGCTACTGCTTTAAAGAATGGGATGAGGCTACCTGATCGTCTCCTACTTCTAACTAAAGTTATTAGCCACCTCGCCTTCTCGCGACAGGAGAATCGAAGCCAATTCTATTCTATTTACGAAATTAGAGTCAGGCTGCACAGAAGGGGAGAAAGCCTCTCACGACATTATGAGAGAGGGAAAACCCAACGAAGACAGATCGAGGGAAAAAAAAGTACTTCGACCTAAGATCACCAACGCCAGCCCCCAATCCTTCCTTCCAAACCTTACCGAGCTCCTTTAGCGGCAACTCAATCTCAAATTCAATTTCAATCTAAGCCCTCTTTATCTTTTTAGTGGTCGAGAAAGTGAAGTGAAAACTTTATGGTAGAGCGTATCCCTACAGGACGTTTGCCTGCGGCCTTCGCATCTGGGTCCCTGTTAGTTTGAGACCTCACAAGCAAAACTAATGCTCCGAAGTGTAATGACTAGCTATCGGAATGGGTCGTTTACGCAGGGCTAATTGGATCTCCCCAGTTCACCTGTCTACCATGTTAGATGATAGGGCGCTGAGGGGGCATCCTGGGGCTAGGTACCCCCCCATTAAGATCTCCGCGTTCAGCCGTGATCTATATGCCAAGAAGCTAGTAATATGCTGTGGGGTAGCTCTTACTCCAGCTCGAATCATCTTCATTCTAGTAATTATTATCGTGTAATAGACAAAGGCGTAGGCTTGACATCTCAGCTAATGGATACCATCAGAACATAAGACTCAAAACAATCCTCTGTCTGTAGAAAGCTGAGCCTTACAAAATAGATCTTCACGGAATCCATTAAAGAGAGAGTCATCGGCTAAGCTTTTGGAACAACCCTATAGAGTTGATCTTTTGAACCGCTTCAAGACAGGATTACTCCGAGGGTCACTTTAGCTGTAGTTTATGTCTAGATCTGGAAGCATCTGCTTCAGCAAGAATAGGATGATGTTCAGTCTGTGGCCAGAGAGACCACTTTCTCGGAATATCCTGATTCAATGAATGTCGATGCAGAAGAGATTCAATAAGAATGAATGGTTGAATAGTAGAGGGAAAACTCCATCAATAAAGAACCTTCCCGTTCGGAAATGTTATATCTATGCGCTTTAACACAGAAACAAAAGATCAGGCAAGCACTTTAACGCTCAGTGTGTGATACACCTTCTGAACCAAGAATAATGGCTAGAATAGTTCCGTGGCTAACTAATGCTAATGCAATCAGCTTAGTTCATTCCCGATATAAAGTAATACTGAAATCGATAAAGTAATACTGAAATCGATAAAGTGATGCCGGAAGAAAGAAAAGCTGAAGAGCGGAGAGCTCCCAAAAGAGAGACTGAAAGCTATTCACCGGATTGACTGACTTGCTTACCCCCTGCTAGGGAACCCGTGCTGGAGCAATGTAACTGTATTAGAAAAAGGATATATTTCCACTTAGCTATTGCTTGAAAGAGTCATTTCTCTCCTTTCTTCTTTTTAGTAGTTGAAGCTGAGTGAACTCATACCCTTAGGGGGGTCACTGAACACAGACTTACTCGGTTCTTTTATCCGTTTTAACTACCGTGTTAGAACTTGGGTTTAACTCCCGTCGGTTGAAAGAGTAAGCCAAGCCTTCTTTTTTTTTCAGAGTCAAGTAGACTACCTTTTCTGTTAGGAGCTAGAAGCTTAGAAGCAGCTAGGAGCTAGGAGTTAGAGAGGGGAAGAAGTCACTCGTATGAGTAGTTGTTACGGTTACGGTATGCAGTGCTGGAACGAGTTACATACTTGGAACGAGAGGAACGCAGTAGCTCCACCGATAGGGGATGGATGTTTTGGACTCTACCGATAGTCACAGGTCGTTTAGAGAACGAGCTACATAAAAGGAGCGAGAGAGGCTGGAAAGTACGAAGCAGGTTCTATGCGGAAGATTTCTGACTTACGAGCTACATACTTTCAGTGAGAAGGAGATAGGTACGTAGCCTTGCACACTAGGAGTTTGAAAGTGCCTCTCGTCCATTAAGGTCTAAGTTGCGCTGTACTCTGGGCATCTTCACTAGTAGCCCCCGGCTTTGAGAAGAAGATGAATGACAATGTGCCATTTTATTGGGATACTATAGGCTTAATCTTCTTTTCCCTAGTTCCAATCGTTTTAGGCATTCTTAGTGGAAAGGAAAGGACTTATACCATGAACGGACTCTTTGCCTTGGGTCAATCAGTTCCTTGGCTTACTAATGACCACTTCGAGAATAACCTATTTGAAAAAAACAGTCTAATGCCACATCTGACTCAACAGCTCCTTCTTCCTTTTCTTCTTCATGTGCACAAGCGGAAGATTAGACTGGCATCTGCCTTAGCCCTGTCTCCCTCTCTAGCTAATTGAATACCAGCTTCCTCTTCTATTAGTATTATATGTAACTTCTTTGTCCTATTCTTTTAGTATGCATGGTTGCTTTCTTTGATCTTATCTGCTCACGAATGGTCTGCTTAAGCCAATAAGATAGAAAAGGCTATCTCCGAGTGCGGAAGGATGCAAAGTAATCCAAGGGAGCCACTCTAGTGACCTTTGAAAAGGGTCCGTACTAACCTTACCAGTTATTACAGCCAAACTGATTAGAGAGTTGTTGAATAAGCTGTTTACAGTTACGGAAAGAAGAGCAGTCGTGTGGAAGGTCTTTGCTTCCTCTTCTTAGCCCCATATCTAGAAGACTAAGTGGATATATCAGGATTAAAGTCATCTGTATTCATAAGTTCGCGGGGTACGGAATAAGGCTGGTTTACTTACTTCTTCTGTTAATTTAATATAGTAGTCCTATCTATCCACCTCTCAAGATACAATATCTTTAGTCTTACGTATAAGGTAGCCAGAGTTCCAGGAGCATATATATTATTTAGTAGACGACTAAATGGGCGGTGCAAAGCAAAAGGAGAAGTCTTTCCGCTGCTTTAGCTCGTTGCTTAAAATCATATGTAATGTATCTCACTCAACCCTGTAACTCAAACTAATCTTGAGGCTCCGGAAGCTTCTCAACTACTAAAAAAGAGGGAAGGTTCTGAAAGAACAGAACTTGTTACTATCCAAGAAAGAACCTTTTCTGAAGATACCTCGACATGTTGAAACGGATGGTAATGAAGCCTTCCTAAAATATATACCTTTCTGGGTCAACTCAACCTACAAGGGGAGAGGATGAAGCAAAGCAAGAGCTATAATACATCTATATGCTATTCCGGTGCCTGAAGAAAGCCAAGAGGAAGCCTAAGCAAGTGAAACTCTCGCGAATAGGTCTAGCAGCTCAAACTGAGAAGGAGGGGTGATAGCTCCTTGCCTATAGATGAGCTTTTGTCAGACTTATCTATAGATAAAAAACCGGCTTTCGCTTCCTTAGCACAAGCGCTAAGCGAGAATAATTCCTCTCCTTGTGCAGAGCCCTTCGCTAACTCGCCTCTTAAACTTGGGCCTTAACTAAATCAACGTTCAATCCGTAGCAACATCCTTATAACATTGGGCACATTGTAAACACAGAGAGGGGACACCTTTTCCCAACTGACATCGTAGATCCAATAACACTTGCTACTTGGGAAGATCAACTTGTATTTACCTTTTAGTTATCATACCATGAGGACGAGCAGTCGACTATGGTCTTTGTTCATAGACCCTATTCGTCAGCCTATATCTAATACACTTTTATGCCCCTGACTTTCATGTAGGGAAATCTCTCCATCTATAAAATTGCTTATTCAAGTACGGCTGCTTTCAGGTTACTACTATAAAGAGGCAGTTTGCTCCTAGCCATACTCGACTACCTTATACGTCTTCGATGTCACTGACTTTCTCACTTGAATCGGCGAAGAACCGAAGCCTTGTCTTTGTGAACCCCTTCTCTCACCTTTCAGTACAAGGAAGGTGTCCGGGCAATTAATCCTAACAAAACCAAAAGACCTACTTTAAACGGGATCCACGAGAAAGAAGAACAAAGGCACATCACTACATATAAGATAAGAAATCGGGCAGGAAAGAAAAAGAAACCTTATTGAGTGGGCAATCCCATGCTGCAACAAAGGAGATACCTCGGGGAAACGCCGGACTCTATTCCGGACTTTATGCAAGGCCCGGGTATCGCTACATAGGCTAATAGGCCAAACGGGAGGCAAAGCAACCAGACTTCAGGAGCTAACAGGCAATTACGGGAAATCCTAAATCCCAACCGAGCTACGAGAATCCCTCCTACTCCGCTCTTCTCAATTACTTTAGATAGGAAGCCCAGGCAAAAGACCTTAGGCAGCTAGGAGCACAGAGAATGGAGGACATCAACAAAGGTGGGCGAGAAGGTGCTTCCAGACCTTATTATACCAATGGCTATGGCCGGACCTTGGATTCCTCCGTCACCCAGGGGAAGAACCAAAGACGCCTACTTATTTCTTTCGGGGTCAAGCCGCCTATTATTTCTTTATTTGTTACCAGATTTCTTGACTGACTTTCATTCATCCGAAAAAAGTGCTGAAATCCTGGGACCCAGAATTCCAAAACAAGTTCTGAAATAAGTAGCTTGACTGACAAGTCGCAAAAGGCGACGAAGTAAGGGCGCTCGGAAGAAGAGGTGCCCGCCAAAGGCAGCGGAGGCGGGGTGCAGTAAACCACAAATCGGGGCTACAAAGTCTCAATTGATTGAATATAAGGACATTAGGTTCTGAAATAAACGAAGTGAAGAAGTTACGCACCGCCGGGTAAAAGAATCGTTTGAAACGAATGCATTCTTCCTTGATAGCTTTGCTACGTGAAAGAAAGATAGTTTTGAAAGAAAGTTTCCGTCGTTAAGTGTGGAAATCGAATAGAATGGATTGAAATCCGTGGATTCTAACGAGCTGCCGGAACGGTAGAATCTCTTCTCGAGTCGCCGCCCATTACTACAGTTGGGAAAGACCATTCCTATCTGGAGCACTATAAATTGACTTTCCTTTGCACCGAGAAACAGATGGATTTGAATTCATTACGTAACTGTTCTTGATCGCCGAGCTCTGATGGAATGACATTGCAAGCCTTCTGCCTCCCAAAACGAATATTGCGAAAGCTTTCCGAGTATAAGGACGTGCCAGAAAATAAGCTCCATCCGGGTGGAGAAATAGCCCAATTCGTAGAATATGGCTAGTCCACTTTGACTCATAAAGATGTATATGGATCGGCTTCCACTAGTTACTCTTTCCGTTGCGTCGAGCTCTGATGGGATGATAGTATGATCTGACCATCCTGTTATCGATTCGACGAAAGCACTCCCCTCTCTATTGTTCGAGCTACTTCATCCCTTTTCCAAATTTTTTCTTGGCTTGACTTGCATCCAAGTTCCATGGATGGGAGAGTCATCAGCTAAAGATTTATCCTTACTAGTCCCGTTAATGGGCTCCACATTCATAGTAGTATCATCTTCCCGGGATCTCAGTAGTGTCAGTATAAACATCCTTATGCCAAGGACACTGATCTATTTGATGCCCATATCTGCCACACTTGAAACGAGTCTCAGGCATCCCCCCATATTCTAAATTATACCATATGTTATTAAGTTGAACAAAAGCCTCCGGTCAGATCTAGTTCAACACAGATCCTAGCAAACTTACCCCTAGCTCGAGCATTTGTGAGAATATCAATTTTAAGAACCTTTCCAAGCATATTTCCAACCTTCTTCATAGCCCAAGGATCAAAATACTCCAATTGAGCCCCAGTAACTCTAATCCAAACAGCCATACGAGTGACAGTTTCCGTAGCAGGGCAAAACCCAGGCCTCCAATTCTGTATGGTTAAGTATTGTCCCGCAATGATCCAGGGTCCACCAGTGAGTACAAACTCTCGATCCTCATCCAGATCAAAATGAACAACAAAGAAAGAATTTTCGAGATCAATAAGCCCTGAAGCTTTGTATTCTGATCGAACAAAAAAGGAGTCTACGGGAAGAATTTCATGTCCAAGTTACTGATGATTCCGTAGAACTTGTGACAAAGGAAGCAATGGGGAATTGCCTGAAGAAGTTGACAATAAAGAGGTGATGCCTTTATAGAGGAGCGTAGCTAAGGGTGTGGATGAAAAATGAGAGATAGACAGGCCACTTCACCTCAGGATACATCCAACAATGCACAAGAATCAGATTCTGACCAACTCTGGAACTCCAGAGAACCAAACAAGGCCCGCTTTTCCGATCTTTAAGTACGGTTACCTATTTCCACATCCTGATTGGGTTAACAACATCTCTTATCCACCAGGATATGTAATTCCCTATTTTCAAGTGTACGACGGAGAAGGAAAGCCATACGAACATTTGGTACTCTTCCTTCATCGATGTGGAGATAGAGCCAGAAGTGAGGCTTTGTGCCTTCGTCAATTTCCATTATCATTGACAGGTGCTGCTCTTACATGCATGGCTTACGCCATAAAACCATTCCTACTTGGGATGCTATGGTCACAGCATTTCTAAGAAGATTCTTCTATAGATATTTTTTAGAAGGGAACCACGGGATTAGAAATGTTGAATACATCGGAAATGGTCAGGAAGAAGAGGAGCTGTTAGGAATAGAAAGGGACAAAGGGAAGATGAAGTCAATAAGCGTGAAGATACTAAAAACCAAGATGAATTTGACGAAGTCTCCATGATAAATTTTTGTTGATTCCACAAGCCTTGAAAGTCCCGCTTATGTTGAATTCGGAACACATGGCTTCCTTATCCAGAATGGATGGAACATGTCCCATATCCCCCTTCATACCAAATCCCTAACTTTTTCCGCCGGAGATGACGCATTGGCTTATTTGGTGTATTTTCAACAAGAGTGTGGGGTAAGAGCTGCTGTCGAGGCTCTCTGTTGCAAACTATTTCGTTACTCGCTTATGGGAAGAACCCCTATTTGGTATGATTACTTCGCCTGGGGATCCATACCCATACGGGAGCTATGGTGTTTTCTCCAAGAGTTAGGAGCCCTCAAGGATGGAATATTCCAAATCATGAATGGGGTGACTCCGATGATGATTGGGACTTCCAATCTGAACAAGACCGATGGTTCTCATACTTCTTTAGTCTCAGGGGATGTGGGGAGTGCAGCACCTGACGGCTGGACCTCTGAAGTTGATGAATTTTTTTAAGGTAGAGTCTAGTCTTATCATGGCAAATGGATCAGATTTCTGAAGAAATAGCCCAAGTCAACCAGATGGAGTTACGATCTGGCAAGAAATTACCTCCCGTTCCGAATTATGGTTAAAATCTTGTGCAAGAGTTGTCTCAGTCTAAGAATAGATCATCCCCCAATCCTGAAAGTCCCGTCCAGGATCATGGTCTAGCGCAAAATAAAAACCCAGGGGGGCATCCCTATAGACCGAGGTGCTGGGGGCACCCTCTCGAGCCAAAACGCAGTTACCCAACGAGGGAGACCACGAATGCTTGCTGGTCAAACATTAGCGGCTAATGGACAACATGTTCGCTATGACATATTAGCTCATCTCAAAAAGATTCCTGCACTCCTCAGCGTATACGATGCATTGAAGATGTCTGCAGAACTAAGGATGTCCCTAGTATACGCATTAACGAACCCAGAGGACTTTTCTAATGAAGTTAACCAAGTTGAGATGAGAAATAGTGAATCAACTTATGCCGGCTTTGATCACGTTTACGGACGATTACTTGCAACCAGGACTCATTAAGCATAACAGGCCTTTGTTCATTTCAGGATACCTTAATGGATTGGAGATAACAAGAATCATGATAGATGGGGGTAAACTAATGAGCTCGGATATTAATGAACTCTATAGAAGAGTTATTTATCGGAACAATACTCTTATCGATCTCTTAACAACAAGTAGATCTACGCCAGGGGAATTAGTAATGTGTCAGGAGAAATTGGTACAAGAAGCTGTGGATACACTTCTTGATAATGGAATCCGTGGACAACGGACGGTCATAATAAGGTTTATAAGTCGTTTTCAGATGTAATTGAAGGAAAAGAGGGAAGATTTCGTGAGACTCTGCTTGGGTCGATTATTCGGGGCGTTCTGTCATTGTTGTAGGTCCTTCACTTTCATTACATCGATGTGGATTGCCTCGCGAAATAGCAATAGAGCTTTTCCAGACATTTGTACTCTACTGCTGTTGGTATCGCCTTCCGGATATGCTTCTGCTTTTACTGATGCTTATGGATCACTTTATGACTCGAACAAAAAAAGGGATAGGTTTGATCGGCCTGGCCTCGGATGGTGGATCGAATGAAGACTCAACCGCGTCATCACGGCAGCGATGGATGTCCAACCTTTATATCTATTCCTTCTCAATAAAGGCGGGGATGGATTCTTTCTTTCAGAACCTCCGATCGGTTCCGAAAGTCTTTTCTTCACCTTCTCTTCTCGGCATGATCCAGGCGTTCAATCTAGCAGATCAAATCATGGGTTCTCATCCCGGAGAGGCAAGTGAGTCGGTTGGTTGAAATGCGGTTATGCCGGGTGGACTAAAGTAAAGTGGGAGGTGGCATCGTCTAACGTATAATAAAAGCACGCTTGCTTTTATTGTTTCACTCTGCTTATTAGTTGAGGCACTGCTGCGTCTGCGTGTTCTCATCTAAGAAAGATGTACAGTTCTCGCGGAGCGCACTTGCGAAGGACCAATGACGAGCCATATAGAGGATAAGAGAAGGAATCCCTTATAGATATTTATATAAAATAAAGTGTCTGGGGGTTGAAGTTAAGTTTTTTTTCGTCAGGGAGCTAAAACCATTCCAATGCTCCCTTTCGCCATGCATAAACTAAGCTAATACGGAAATAATGTATATAAATAGGGAACGGATACGTCCAATACATTATAAACTCATTGCCCATGGATAAAGACATAAAAAAAAATGACTGTAATCTGTAATAGTGGATTCGGAATTGTGTAACCTCCCATTGCTCTATCGGAGATAGCATGCAGCCGATAATGGAGACAGATATATAGAAAGTGTCAAATGGGAGATCTTTATAGGTAGTCAGTCTTTACTTAACTCAGAA
>OLSL01003851.1_pt1 | contig 10155 bp, 13 predicted proteins | sample 1672511 | NCBI WGS metagenome assembly OLSL01 (sample SAMEA3136694, study PRJEB25190) | human gut metagenome | biome: human gut; feature: human-associated habitat; material: faeces | place: Austria | collected 2013
GGGAGCTTCTGGGCACATGGGCCGAGAACGCCGCCGCCTTTACGGTGGGCGAGACGGTGGTGGGCATCGTGCGAAGCGTGGAGGAATACGGCACCTTCGTCGAGATCGCGCCCAACCTCGCGGGCCTTGCCGAGAGCTGCCCCGACCTGCATCCCGGGCAGGCCGTGAGCGTCTACATCAAAAACATCCTGCCCGAGAAGATGAAGATCAAGCTGGTCATCGTCAATCATGCCCTCAGCCAGAGCCACCGCTTCGAGCTGCGGTACTTCATCACCGAAGGGCATCTCGACCACTGGCTCTACTCCACCCCCGAGAGCCGCAAGCGCATCGAGACCGATTTTGCGGACATGGCTTGCAATCCGGCCTGAAACCCTTTATACTATAGATATACTATAGAACACGGGAGATGGGAATAACAATGGCTGCCAACGATGCTTTTACCGCCGGTGTTCGTCCCGGCGGGCTGACCGACAGCACGGAGATCCGGTTGCTGTTGTGTTATCTGGTAAAGAATGCCGGGCCGATCACCCGGACGGAGATTGAGAACGCGCTGATGGAAGAGCAGCTGGTCAACTATTTTGAGATCGGCTCCTGTCTGGATGATATCACCCGCCAGCAGCTGGTCACGCTGAAGGAAGACCGCTATTCCATCACCGAAAAAGGACGCAAGGTCGCGCAGGAGCTTGCCTATGACCTGCCCCGCAGTGTGCGGGAGCGCGCGGTGGCGGCGGTTCTGCGCAGCCAGACCTGGGCCCGCAAAGAGGCCGAGTACAGCGCCCGCATCACCGAAAAGCCGGACGGCCACTGCTCCATCCGATGCACCATCAAGGCACTGGATCAGGAGCTGTTTTGTCTGGACATCGGCACGCCTGACCGGCTGAGTGCCGATCTGGTCAAGAAGCAATTCATCCTCAAGGGCAACGAGATCTATCAAATGCTCATCACAAAACTGACAGAGTAACAAAGAAACGGGGCTGTTGCAAAAACAGTCCCGTTTCTTTTAGTTCCAGCACGCTGCGGCGATCAGTTCCAGCACACTGCCCGCAATGCAGCGGGCCTTATCCGAGATGAGAAAGCAGTTTTCCAGCTCTGCGCGACGGGGGTCCACATCGGCTACCTTGAATCCTTTGGTCACCGGGTAGCCATCCCGCAGCAGCCCCCGCAGGATGCCGGAGATCTGTGTAACCACCGGCAGACGCTGGCCGTCCGGTGTTTCGATCTCGGCCACAGCCTCGCCCGCCTCCACAAAATCAGCGATAGAATGCAGGTTGCGGAAGATACCCGCGGCCTGTGCATGGAGCACACGCTCGGCACCATAGCCACCGATGATGCCCGGCACGCCGGAGTTTGGTGCGGCAGCCCCTTCCCGGATGATACGGCCCAGCTTGTGGCCGCGCTTGGTCTCCACCACCACGTCCACATCCTGTCCCGCCGCAAAGCCGGGGCCAAGGGCAATGGTCAGCGGAGCCATCTCCCGGGTGGTGCCCAGATTTTTCTTTGCGATGATGGCATCCACCAGAACAGCTGGCCTTGCCTGCGGCAGACACGCACCTGTGGGGTCTATCAGAATCGGCACTGCGTTCTGTGCCCAGACGGCATCGGCATCTGCCAGCGTCTCCACCCGGATGCCCCGCATTCCTTCCACAGCGGTCTCGCCTTCGTAAACAGCCTCACAGAGAGACACCTGCCGACGGATGGCGGCGGGATGGGCTGTTTCCAGCACCAGCACCCGCAGCCCCGCCGACCAGAGCCGATGCACAACGCCAGTGGCAAGGTCTCCCCCACCCCGGACAACGATCAGGTCATCACGCTTCATGGCTCATTCCTCCGGTTCCAGACGCTGCAAAAAGACTTCCATGGAGCCGCCGCAGGCCGCAATGGCTGCGGCATCGCTGGCTCCCTCTGTGGTAAAGGCGGCCAGCCTGCACGGGGCAGCCCCCGGCTCCAGCAATTCCCGCGCCAGCTGCTGGGTGCGGTACTCCATGATGCCGCCGCCCACGCTGCCCACGGCAGAGCCATCGGACAGGACCAACATCTTGGAGCCTTCCTCCCGTGGCGTAGAGCCATGGCGGCCTACGATGGTCGCCAGCACCACCGGGGCGGTCTGCTGTTCCAGCGCAGCCAGCAGCGCCGGGGAAAAGCCCTCAGTCTGCTGGCGGCTGTTTTTAACGGAGACGATCTCCGCAAGAATAGAAAGTGCGATCTCCTGTGCGGTTTTTGCGCCAATGGAAAGCCCAATAGGCGCGTGCAGGGCATCAATGCGCTCTTGCGGCAGCCCCAGCTCGGCCAGCTGTGTGTGCACCAGAGCCGCACGCTTCCGGCTGCCCATCATGCCCACATAGGCGGCGGGCTTTTGCAGAATGGAACGCAAGCAGGCAATATCACAGCTGTGGGCACGGGTCACGACCACAAAGTATGATTCCTGCCCGCCGGGGATCTGCGCAAGCCCCTCTGCAAAGGGCAGGCAGAGCACAGCATCGGCCCCGGCCTGACGCAGCTCCTCCGCAAACTCGGGGCGGTCCTCCAGCGCTGTGACCGGCAGGCCCAGCAGTTTTGCCAGCCGCACCACCGACGCGCCCACATGGCCGCCGCCGCAGACCACACGCTGCGGGGCCGCGCCAAAGCGCTCCACAAAGATGCGCTGTCCAGCTGATTTCAGAATTCCACTGGAGGTCACAGCGGCCAGGCCAGGCAGATGCTCCCCCCAGAACGCAGGCAGTTCCTCCGGCCAGACCGGTGCTGTGTTCCGCAGCAGGACACGTTCCCCCTGCGCCGGGCCTTCCAGCACCGTGGCCAGCAGAAAATCCCCCTCCCGGTCATGGAGTGCATTGAAAAAAGAACGGTTTCCCATCCAATTCTCCTTTATTTGTTATTGTTCTACCACCGCTACGGCATCATAGGCGGCGGGGTCGATGCGGCTCTGCCACAGCTGCCAGTCCTCGGGCGGCATCCGCCACGCAAGGCCGCACCCGGCAGAGAGCTCCCGGGGCAGCGGAATGAGCCGCCCGGGGATGTGTTCCGCTTCGCAGTGTTTTTCCCATGCCATCGCTTCCACTGTGGTGCGGAAGGATAACACGATATAGGGTCTCTTTGCACGCATTATTTATTCCTCCGCAAGGCTGCGCACCGCACGGGCAGCGGCAAGTGCCTCCTCCCGGGTGTTGGTGTGGGAGAAGCTGAACCGCACCACACCCTGCTCCACGGTGCCCAGCGCCCTGTGCATCAGCGGAGCACAGTGCGCACCGGCCCGCACACAGATGCCGTACTCTTCCCAGAGCGCATCCGCCACACGGGCGGAATCCTCGCCTGCCAGGTTCAGTGAGACGATGGGCGCACGCGGCGCAGTGAAGTCACCATAAAGCCGCACACCGGGAATTTCCCGGACAGTTTCGTAAAACAGGCGTGCAAGCGCATTTTCTTTTGTTTCCAACGCTTCCACGCCCTGCGTCAGGAGCCAGCGCACCCCGGCCCCCAGCCCGGCGATTCCCGGCACATTCAACGTTCCGGCTTCCAGAGCAGTGGGCATTTCGACGGGGTGGCGTTCATCAAAGCTGTGGACTCCGCTGCCGCCCACCACAAGGGGGGCAACCTGCAGCCCGGGCCGGACATACAGCCCGCCGGTGCCCTGCGGGCCCAGCAGCGCCTTGTGCCCGGTAAAGCAGAGCACATCGATCCCCAGTGCCTGCACATCCACCAACATGGCACCCGCTGTCTGGGCGGCATCCACGAGAAACAACAGGCCGTGCTTTTTTGCAAAAGCGGACACGAACGCCAGGTCCGTGCGGTTTCCGGTGACATTGGAAGCACCGGTCACAACCACTCCCTTGGTGTTTGGACGGAGCAGCTGCTCAAACTGCGCATAGCAGAGCACACCGTTTGCGTCCACATCCACAAAGCTCACCTCAACCCCCTGCCTTTGGAGGCGGTAGAGGGGCCGCAGGACGGAATTGTGCTCGCAGACCGTGGTGATGACATGATCCCCCGGGCCAAAGAGCCCGTTGATGGCCGTGTTCAGCGCCTGGGTCGCATTGGATGCAAAGGCGATGCAGGCCGGGCCTTCGGCGTGGAAGAGCTGGGCCAGCGCTTCCCGGGTCTCGTAGACGACACGGGAGGCGTGCAGGGTGGGCGCATGGGCCCCACGGCCCGGGTTGCCCGCTGTCTGCAGAGCATCCAGCATCGCCTGCCCCACCTCCGGAGGCTTGTGCAGAGTGGTTGCGGCGTTATCAAGGTAGATCACGGCTTGACCACGTTCCCGGCGTTCAGCATCTTTTCAGCGATGACATACATATTGGTCACGCCGCCGACTTTCAGTTTCTCTGTCAGACCGTAATGATTCAGGCAGGTACCACATGTCAGGATTTCCACACCATTTGCTTCAAGCGACATCAAATCTTCCAGCGTCGGTGCCTCTTCACATGTCAGTTTGGCACCGCCATTATAGAAGAGTATTGTTTTCGGCAGTTCATCCTGCTGAGACAGGGCATAGATGAAACCCTTCATCAGAACAGCACCCAATTCATCATCCCCGCTGCCCATATAGGAAGATGAAATAACAACGACTTTATTGCCCTTTCTTCCGTCCGGTATACAGGTTTCTTCTGTTCTTACCTCTTCATCAGCTTCAACTCCTGCCTCATCCGCTGATTCTCCGATGGTCATAATCACTCTGTACTGGTTCTCGCCCAGTTTTTCTGAACGGACGCCATAGTTCTTCTGCTGTGCCATCTTTGTCAGATTCTGGACGGCAATTTCATTGTCTACCAGTGTTTCTACCATTCCTGCACCACTTAATTCTTTAATGGCATTTTTTGTCTTAACAACAGGGATCGGGCATGCATCACCCATGGCATTAACGACTTTTAACATAATAGTTTCCTCCTTGATTAGCTCATATTGGCCTGATGATTCATTCTACGACTATTTCAGGCGCCTCACTATTCTTTTCCAATAATGTTCCGACAATCTTCGCCGGAAGGCCTGCATTTTGTAATTCAGCTTCCAGTGCCTCGGCCTGTTCGGCTTTGACGGCTGCCAGAAGGCCTCCTGATGTCTGCGGGTCGAACAGGATTTCTTCCATAGAGAATGGAATATTTCTGAACTCGACAAATGGGCCTGTGTGATTTCTGTTGCGCTGACCGGCCGCTGTCAGCAGAAATTCGTCCGCATGACGATGGGCCTCTTCAATGACCGGTACTTCTGAAGCGTCGATACAGCAGTTCAACTTGCCGTCCAACATTTCATGCAGGTGTCCCAGAAAACTGAACCCGGTGACATCTGTACAGGCATGCACATCGTATTTTCTACAGATCTCCGACGCATATTTGTTCAAGGTCGTCATGGACCTGATAGCTTCATGCATGGCTGCCTCAGATGCTTCGCCAACCCGGTTAGCCGTACAGATAATGCCAACACCCAGCTTCTTAGTCAAAATCAGCTTATCCCCGGGCTGACCCTGATTATTGGCCAATACTCTGTCCGGATGAACCACACCCATAACAGACAAGCCGTATTTCACATCGCTGTCTGCGATAGAATGACCTCCGGCCAATGTGCCACCGGCTTCTATGACCTTCTCTGAACCACCTCTCATAATCTCACCCAGAATATTCAAATCCATCTTCTCAGGGAAGCAGACAATATTCAGCGCTGTCTTGACCTCCCCGCCCATGGCATAAATATCGCTGAGCGCGTTAGCAGCAGCAATCTGTCCGAATGTATAAGGATCATCCACCATCGGTGGAAAGAAATCCAATGTCTGCACAATGGCCGTATCATCGGAAATCTTGTATACCGCAGCATCATCCCTGCTGTCATACCCCACAAGCAGAGATGGATCCTGTTCACCCCTTGGAAGTTTTTCCAGTACACGGCTCAGAACCCCCGCACCGAGCTTGGCGGTACATCCGCCGCCTTTGCAGAAAACAATTTTTTCTTCCATATTAATAGCCACACCTTCTCCCCCTTCAGGCACGCATTTAAAGACATGCCAAAGGGTATTCTGCTTAAGATAAAGGAACCGCATGCATGCAGTCCCTTTACTCTGTTAATTAAAATAAACTAATTCATCTTCCGGTGCTGCACATTCTACAACCTCTGTTGCATAAAGCACAGGACCTACACCGCCGTATTCTCTTCTGCGTTCATAATGCATATTGGCTGTCAGTGTCACCCAATCACCATTCTTTAAATTATCAAGTTCAGGGTATTTACACAAAAAACCGATAAAGCGGATATCCTCCGCACAGCATGTCATGGCTTTACGGCCTGGTACACAGAAATTCTTCGGCAACTTACGGTTCTTCATGATCCTTGCTGTAAAGCGAACGGTCTTGCCTTCATAGCGATCCTTGTCATCTGCTGCATCCATATACCAGATGCCGTAATCATCATCTGTAATGTCAATGATCGGTGCATTCAGATCATATGGCGGGATATCCTTGCCCAGTTCGATCATTCGGCCGTCCTTGTGCTCAAACATCATCTGGACATTGGAATTCAAAGCCTTCAGATTTCTTCTGAACATCGGCAGATCCTGTTCTTCAGAACATCTGTTGAAGATAACCAGCTCTGTACACTTGATCATATTGCCGATAATGGACTTCATGTTGTTCAGATAAACAGCAAAGGTACTTGCATCAATCATAGTCACGATCTGATAAATCTCCCATCCTCTTGGCATATCCACGCTGAGAATTGTATCCGGGTCCCACATGCCGTTGTATTCCACAAAAACCCGCTTCGGTTTGTAAACATTCTTGCAGTTCTCAAGAAAATCTGCCGTCAGTTCCTCTTCTTCATCCAGTGTCACCGTATCGATCTTGCAGGCCAGTGTTGCCTTCTCATCAAGTTCAACTTCGCCTTCCTCGCATGAGATCAAAAGGCCTCTTTCACCATCCGCGAATTCACCGCTTTCAAAGATTTCCTGAAGGAAAGAAGTCTTGCCACTCTCAAGGAAACCTGTTATCAGGTATACCGGTACTTCCAGTTTATCCATCTCTATCACCAAACTTTCTATTTATTCGTATTTCTTTTTCTATTCATTATCATATCAAATAAATCTATGAAATTCAAGTCGAAAAGGGCTGCTGCAATGCTAACTGCAAAACCCGCCCCCCATTTTAACCAACAATAAAATACCAAAAGCCGAATCAGTGAGCAAAATCATTTGCCTGCCAATTCGGCTTTCCCGGATAAATTCAAATATTTTACATTCTGATTTTATTTCTTCGCACAGGCAGTGGCTACCCGTACCATAATTGGCAAAGAAATAAAAATAGCAATTGTTCCTACCGCCAAAAGGATTGGAAACTTCGCCGGCCAATATACAATGTTCCCCGAATTGTACATACACCATACACTATTGAACAGAATTTCAATAAATGAGAAAATCAACACTCTTACAACATATTCCAATGTTTTATTCTTAATTCTTTTTGTCCATGATGCCACCCAATCCATCACCGGTGCAAAATAGTTAATGGCTACCGCAATAGCAAAGGCCCCACCCAGGCAGGAAATACCGTAGCCGGTGTCATTGGAGCTCCTAATAACTACATTGCCGATGTATTCAGGACCCATGACATGATAAACCCCATACCTGTTTCAAGAATTCTGCCAAATTTCTTTTCATTCATAATAGACATCCCCCATCCTTCTCTACTGTTATCCCAATAAAGCACGCACTTCATCCACCACATAATCAGAAAATACATCATACTGTTTGTCCGCATTTTCAGCTGTCGCAGCTGCCGGATCACCAAAGTAAGCATCCGGTGCACCACATTCAATAAAATCTTTTGCCCCCGCACCAATTCTCTCAAAAAGGAACTCGCCTTCATAATTCGGCTTCAATGATGCGATCTGCGCTTTATCCAGTAATTCCGGATAACGCATCAAACCAAATCCTGTTTCTGATTCACCTGCATGGAGGTCATATGTTGGATGAATACCATTAAAATATGCTGCTGCGCCACCTTCAACAACGCCTTTGTCAAACCACGCCGAATAGGTACCATTGACCTTGTTGTTTTTCTTTTTCGCATTCTCAATACCTCTGACAACTGCCGCAGCATTACCCGGGTCAGCATGTCCAGATACAACCATGATATTATAAAAGCCACTCCTTGCCAGGCTGAGACATATATCCTCTAACAGCATCTCGACAGTCTCCACCCTAAGAGATGTATTTCCAGGAAATACATTTGTCACATCTGCTGCACAGTACGTCACCGGCGTTGCAATGATAGATTCAATCCCCTCTTCCTGCAGCTTTCTTGCTGCTCTTTCGCACAATTCCAATCCGCTGCGAAAATCTGTCATCAATGGCAGATGCGGACCATGCACTTCCGTCGGTCCCAATGGAATAAATGCAAGATTGCATTTTGGCTGTAATTCCTTAATTTTTGTAGATGTCATTTTGTAAAGATAATTCAGTGCCATACGCTTTCTCCCCTACTTTATGATTTTGTTTTGCCTGGTTATATTCTTTCGATATACCATTATGCCGATATATCGGTATAATGGTATATTACTTTATTGTTATAACTATGTCAATTAACATAACTGCTAATAAGTTGTAGATGTTTTTGTACAATATAACGATGAATTTTCAAAACACTTCAATCACGTTGAAACTCTCTGCCATTTCGTTTATAATAAACACAGTATGTATAATTAAGGAGGCTATTCCTATGTCACTTTTTCTTAAAGATGAAGCCTATGAACAGTTAGTCCAAATGATTGACGATGGAAAATTCGAATATGATAAAAAATATTCCCTGAATCAAATTGCTATAGAATTGAACATGTCTAAGACACCGGTACGAGATGCTATTCAGAAATTAGCCGATGAAAAGCGCATTGACATTCTGCCAAGCCGCGGTATTCAACTTCATATGCCAACCGCTGATGAAGTCAAGCAGCACTACCATTTCAGTAACGCCATTGAAGGTTATTGCGTGGCCGAACTCGCCAAAGCCTACGCCAAAAATCCCAAAAATATTTATGTCCGCAGATTGAAATATATTATGCAGGATATGAAAGCCTATCTTGATGAACAGACAGATTTCGGCGAATGCACTGGATCGTCAATTTCACATAGAACTGATTGACTCTCTTCAAGATCCTTATTTTTCCAGCTTAAAATCTTCAGGCATGGGATTTTTAAATCATCCCGAACTGCAGCTCAATGAAAAAGTACCTCGTCAAGATGTCTATGCCTGCCATGAAAAAATTCTGGATGCAATCTGTAAAGGTAATCATTCGGCTGCTTTTGATGCCATGATGGAACATGCACAGCTCATGACCAACCAATTATAAAAGCATTGTTACTGCAGTTCTTTATAACCAAAATAGAACATGCTTTGCAAATCTCGCATATTACCATACATCGATAAAAAGACCGATATTCCAGGAATCTATCTTCCTGGAATATCGGTCTTTTATTTTTATGCTATTCATCTTATATGTTATTTCATGTACACTTACAGCATAAACAGCTTCTCAAGCTTAGCTTCATCAATCTTGGAGCCGATGACACAAAGACGGCCTGTATATTCCGGCTGACCTTCACGGATCTCGTATTCTTCAGGAACCATATCGAAGTATATCCATGTACCGTCCTGGCTTGGCAGCATACCCTTTGCACGAAGGATAATACCGTATTCATTGTTGTCAGCGGAAAGCGCCTTCAGAATTGTCTCCACTTCTTCCTTTGTATACTTGCGAGGTGTCTCTTTGCCCCAGCTTGTGAAGACTTCATCTGCGTGATGGTGGTGATGGTGATCATGATCGTGGTCATGACCGCATCCGCAATGATCGTCATGATCATGGTCGTGATGATGTTCATGTTCATGATCGTGGTCATCGTGATCATGATGATGTTCATGCTCATGATCGTGGTCATCGTGGTCATGATGGTGTTCATGTTCATGCTCATGATCGTGATCATCATGGTCGTGATCATGGTGGCCGCCGCATACAGGACAGATTTCTTCTTCAGCCATCACCATATCAGCCAGAGACACCGGTTTCTCCATGGCAGCTAAAAGCTGTTCTCCTGTCAGTTCATCCCAAGGTGTTGTGATCACTGCCGCATCCTTGTTGTGTTCTCTGATCATAGCAACACAGGCTTCCAACTTGTCCTGCTTCATATTC
>OLSL01003855.1_pt1 | contig 10148 bp, 7 predicted proteins | sample 1672511 | NCBI WGS metagenome assembly OLSL01 (sample SAMEA3136694, study PRJEB25190) | human gut metagenome | biome: human gut; feature: human-associated habitat; material: faeces | place: Austria | collected 2013
AAGCCCATGGTGCCAAAGCCGCCGGAGGTGAGCAGCTGACCCGGATAATCGAAGTGGAAGTGCTGAATCGCCCACATCTGATGCTGACCCACGTCGGTAGAGACGATGGTATCCTGCGGCGTGAGCTTGGCGAGGGAGAAAAGCACCTGGCTGGGGGTGAGGTGGTCGTCCGCCTCGTCGTACTCCGTCTCCGTTTTGAAGGAGAAAACGTACTGCTTCCAGTCGTCGTGCTTCATGCTCGGCACGCGCTCCAGCAGCAGTTCCAGTACGCGCCGCGCATCGCCGATGATGTGGTGGTCGGTCTGCACGTTCTTGTTGATTTCGCTGCGGTCAATGTCAATTTGGACGATTTTCGCGTTCTGGGCGAAGGTGGCGGGTTTGAGCGCCACACGGTCGGAGAAGCGGCAGCCGACGGCAATCAGCAGGTCGCATGCATCCACCGCCATGTTCGATGCTTGTGAGCCGTGCATACCGATCATGCCTGTCGTCAGCGGATTGCGCCCGCGGAAGCCGCCTGCGCCCATGACCGTGATGGCAACAGGGGAGTCGATGCGGTTTGCAAGCGCCTCGAATTCGTGGTGCGCCCGCGCGCGGACAACGCCGCCGCCGCAGATGAGCAGCGGCTTCTTCGATGCGGCAATCATCTCGACCAGTTTGTCGATGTCGCGGTGGTCGGGTTCGGGCGCCTTGAAATTCTGGCTTGAACGCTTCATCAGCTTGCCCAAACGTCCGGACGTGCCGTGCGCCGAGCGGGGCAGCGGCTCGTAATCCGCCTTCTCCGCCGTCACGTTCTTCGGAATGTCAATCAGCACCGGGCCGGGGCGGCCGCTGCGGGCAATTGCGAAGGCTTCGCGCACCACGTCCGCCAACTCATCCACCGAGCGCACCAGATAGTTGCACTTCGTAATCGGCATCGTGATGCCGGTGATGTCCACCTCTTGGAAGGAATCCTTGCCCAACAGGGACGTGCCGACGTTGCAGGTGATGCAGACAATCGGCGAGGAATCCATATACGCCGTGGCAATGCCGGTGACAAGGTTGGTGCAGCCGGGACCGGATGTGGCGAAGCATACGCCGACGCGCCCAGTCGAACGCGCGTAGCCATCCGCTGCGTGACACGCGCCCTGCTCGTGCGCGGTCAGAATGTGCTTGATGCGCCCGTCACCCTCATAGTTGTACAGCTCGTCGTATACATTCAGAATCGTGCCGCCGGGGTAGCCGAAAATGGTATCGACACCCTGTTCGACAAGGCATTCCATCAGAATCTTTGCGCCGGTACACTGCATGAAAGAACCTCCTTCGCTGTTTGAACGGCTTCATTGCCGCATAAGATTGATTCAGGTATATAGAAAAGCCTGCCGCCGAGAAGTTTGGCAGCAGGCTTTGCAAGAACTTGTCCATCCATGATGCGGAAATCCCATGCGCCTTTGCAGGGTTCAGGAAAGTCCATCAGCAGGTTTGGCAATACTGGCAAGGCAGTGCGTAACTTTCAGCGCGGAGAGACGGCTTCGTAATCATAAGTCGTACCAGCAGGCTAATCAGCAGCGCAATCAGAACCAGTAGTGCCAATACAGCATTCATGGTAACAAGCTCCATCCTTTCGTTTTGTTCCACCAAAATTGTAGCACAGAAATCGGGTCATGTCAATGTTTTTTCAATGTACTTCCAAATTCGATATTCTTCGTCTGTGAAAAGCTCGAAAAAGCGGGAAAAATCATGCGATACGGGAATTCTATGAAATCATCAAATAATGATGAAAACAGAACTAAAACTTGTGGAAAATCCATCCGGTTTCCGAAAATATGGCATATGCTGTAAATTCGGATTCATCCGAACAATTTGCGCGGAAAGGGGAAAATCCTACGCCAATATGTCAAGGGAGAGAACACAGACCCCGTCTGTTTTCATCGCCTACTTGTCGCCTATACAGAGGCGAACCCCAGTGCAAAAGCACAATTTTGTAGAAAAAGCATATTGACAAATACCCTCACTGGGTATATAATCAACATACCCCACGAGGGTATCTTATCACAGGAGGAATCAGTCTATGGATTGCTGCAATCATCAGTGTGAAGCCTGCCATAAGCATAAAGAGCGAACGCCGGAGGAAATGAAAGCCCTCATCAACCGCCTGAACCGCATCGAGGGGCAGGTGCGCGGCATCCGCGGCATGCTGGAAAAGGATGCCTACTGCGTGGACATCCTTGTGCAGGTGGCGGCGGCGAACTCGGCGCTGAACAGCTTTTCCAAGGAGCTGCTGGCCCAGCACATCTCCACCTGCGTGGCGGACGACCTGCGCGCGGGCAGCGAGGCAAAGCTGGACGAGCTGGTGAATCTGCTGCCCAAGCTCATGAAATAAGAAGCCCTTTCCTGTGCATACTCAACGTAGGAGTGATATTTTATGGAACAATACAACGTTACCGGCATGAGCTGCGCAGCCTGCTCCGCCCGGGTGGAGAAGGCCGTGAGCAAGGTGCCCGGCGTTGCCAGCTGCTCGGTGAGCCTGCTGACCAACTCCATGGGCGTGGAGGGCACCGCCAGCTCTGCCGAGATCATCAAGGCCGTGCAGGATGCCGGTTACGGTGCCAGCCCCAAGCGTGCGGGCGCGGCGGCTGCCAGCTCCACCAGCGCCGACCTTGACGCGCTGGCCGACCACGAGACCCCCAAGCTCAAGCGGCGGCTCATTGCGTCGCTGGGCTTTCTGCTGGTGCTGATGTACTTCTCCATGGGCCACATGATGTGGGGCTGGCCCCTGCCCCGCTGGTTCGACGGCAACCACATCGCCATGGGCCTTGTGCAGCTGCTGCTGGCGGGCATCGTCATGGTCATCAACCAGAAGTTCTTCATCAACGGCTTCAAGGGGCTCCTCCACGGCTCACCCAACATGGACACGCTGGTGGCCATGGGTTCCATGGCAAGCTTTGTGTGGAGCACCTACGCCCTGTTCGCCATGACCCGCGCGCAGGTGGACGGCAACAGCGAGCTGGTCATGCATTATATGATGGAGTTCTACTTCGAGTCCGCCGCCATGATTTTGACCCTCATCACGGTGGGCAAGATGCTGGAGGCCCGCTCCAAGGGCAAGACCACCGACGCGCTCAAGAGCCTGATGAAGCTTGCCCCCAAGACCGCCACCCTGCTGCGAGACGGTGCCGAAGTGACCGTGCCCATCGAGCAGGTGCAGAAGGGGGACGTCTTTGTGGTGCGCCCGGGCGAGAACATCCCCGTGGACGGCATCGTGCTGGAAGGCACCAGCGCCGTGAACGAGAGCGCCCTGACCGGCGAGAGCATCCCTGTGGACAAGGCTGCGGGCGATAAGGTGAGCGCTGCCACCACCAACCAGTCCGGTTTCCTGCAGTGCCGGGCCACCCGCGTGGGCGAGGACACCACCCTTGCCCAGATCATCCGGATGGTCAGCGATGCCGCCGCCACCAAGGCTCCCATTGCAAAAATCGCCGATACGGTGTCCGGTTTCTTCGTGCCTGCGGTCATTACCATCGCGGTGGTCACCACCATCGTGTGGCTGCTGCTGGGCCGGGAGCTGGGCTATGCGCTGGCCCGCGGCATCTCCGTGCTGGTCATCAGCTGCCCCTGTGCGCTGGGTCTGGCAACGCCGGTGGCCATCATGGTGGGCAACGGTCTGGGTGCAAAGAACGGCATCCTGTTCAAGACCGCCGCTTCGCTGGAAGCCGCAGGCCGCACCCAGATCGTGGCGCTGGACAAGACCGGCACCATCACCAGCGGTGAACCAAAAGTGACCGATATTCTGCCCGCCGAGGGCGTTTCCGAGACGGAGCTGCTCACCCTTGCCGCCGCACTGGAGCGCAAGAGCGAGCACCCGCTGGCAAAGGCCGTGCTGGCCTGCACCGACGCGCAGAAGCTCACCGCCCCCGAGGTATCCGGCTTTGCCGCCCTGCCGGGCAACGGTCTGGCCGCAAAGCTGGACGACGTGGAGATCTTTGGCGGCAATGCGTCCTTTATCGGCACCAAAGTCACCGTGCCCGCACAGCTGCAGGAGAAGGCCGCAGCCCTTTCCGCACAGGGCAAAACGCCCCTGTTCTTCGGCGGAGCAGGCCGTCTGCTGGGCATCATCGCGGTGGCCGATACCATCAAGGAGGACAGCCCGCAGGCCATCCGGGAGCTGCAGGCCATGGGCATCCGCGTGGTCATGCTCACTGGTGACAACCAGCGCACTGCCGACGCCATTGGCAGGCAGGCCGGTGTGGACGAGGTGATCGCAGGCGTGCTGCCCGACGGCAAGGAAGCGGTCATCCGCCAGCTGCAGGCATCCGGCAAGGTGGCCATGGTGGGCGACGGCATCAACGATGCCCCGGCCCTGACCCGTGCCGACACCGGCATCGCCATCGGCGCAGGCACCGACGTTGCCATCGACGCGGCGGACGTGGTGCTGATGAACTCCAAGCTGTCGGACGTGCCCGCCGCCATCCGCCTGAGCCGCGCTGCCCTGCGCAACATCCACGAAAACCTGTTCTGGGCGTTCATCTACAACATCATCGGCATCCCGCTGGCCGCCGGTGTGTTCATCCCCTTCGGCCTGACCCTGAACCCCATGTTCGGGGCTGCGGCCATGAGCCTTTCCAGCTTCTGTGTCGTGAGCAATGCCCTGCGGCTGAACCTGTTCGACCTGCACAGCACCAAACACGACCGCAAACCCAAGTCTGCCGCCCTGCCCGCTGCCCCCGTGCAGCCTGCAGCGGCTGAAAATACTGCCGAACCCGTTTCGGTTCCCGTTGTCAAGGAGGACAATGCCATGAAAAAGACCCTGCATGTTGAAGGTATGATGTGCTGCCACTGCGAAGCCCGCGTGAAAAAGGCGCTGGAAGCCCTGCCCGCTGTGGACGAGGCCGTGGTCAGCCACGAGGCCGGTACCGCCATCGTCACCCTGAACGCCGAAGTTTCCGACGCAGACCTGAAGAAAGCTGTTGAGGATCAGGATTACAAGGTGACCGGCATCGAATAACGGATGCGCAAAAAGCAGCGCCCTGTTTCCCATTGCGGGAGACAGGGCGCTGCTGCTTTTTCTGGATTCTTTGGGGATTGGGATCACACCCAGCTGAGGATGCTTTTGTGTTCAGACTCGTACCGCTTCAGCGCAATGGCCTGCTGGTAAGCATCCAGCACCTGCTGAGCGAAATGCTCTGCCGAGTAGCGGGCGGCGGTGGCCAGAGCGTTCTGGTGCAGCTGCCCACGCAGGGCGGGGTCCGAGATGATGGTGTTCAGTGCCGATGCAAACTCGGCTTCGTCCTTCCACTGCCAGCCGTTGAAGCCGTTTTCCACCACGCCATCCAGGCAGGGGTCCGCACGGCAGAGCACCGGCAGACCACAGGCCATGCCCTCGAAGTAGGTCAGGCCCTGGGTCTCGCTCTGGGAGGCGCTGACGAAGATATCGCCCACGCGGTACCACCGGGGCACCTCATCGGGCTTGACCATGCCCACAAAGCGGACACGGTCGGTCAGCTTCAGCTCCTTTGTCAGTGCTTCCAGGTCAGGCCGGGCGGGGCCGTCGCCCACAAACACCAGCCACGGGCGGTTCTCCTCCGGCTGCGCGGCCAGCAGACGCACCAGCTGGGCGTGGTTCTTCTCGGCAGCCAGACGGCCCAGCGAGAGCAGGACGGTATCCCCTTCCGGGATGCCCAGCTCTGCCCGCATCCGGGCCTTTTCCTCGCCGTTGTCCTGCGCCGGGCCAAAGGCGGTCAGGTCAATGCCGGTGGGCACTGTGACCACCGGGCAGCTGACCCCGTAGCGGTTGAGCATGGCGCGCACCTTTTCGGTAGGGGCCAGCATGAGGCTGCAATAGCCCGAGAGGATGCGGGTGGCCTTTTCGGCGGTCATCCGGCCCAGACGCTCACTGAAGAAAAGGTACTGGGTATAATCCTCGTAGACAGTATGGTAGGTATGTACCACCGGGCAGTGGCACCGGCGGGCCACCCGCTGTGCCAGCATAAAGGTAGAAAACTCGCTTTGCGTATGGATGACCTCCGGGCCCCAGGCTTCCAGCTCGTCCAGCCAGTGGGAGATGGGCAGCGCGCCCGCCGCACTGATCCGCACGCCCGGGTAGACCCGCTCCGCGCTGATGCTGCCCACATACAGGATGCCGTTTTCCTCATGGGAATGGCCATTCTGGGCAAGGGTCACCACCCGCACGTCATGGCCCAGTGCCAGCAGCTGGTGGTACAGCAGCTCCACCGAGCGCACCACACCGTTGACCATTGGGGACCATGTATCTGATGCAAGAAGAATTTTCATTGGAACACCTCAGATTACCGCATAGAATAGGGGTTATGTTCTCTGTTCTATCCTTAATACGTTTCAGAGCCGCAGAATCTTGCAAATCCGCCCTGATTTTTCAAAATTTTTCCGGTTTCACCACCGAGACCGTCTCCACGCCGTAGGCTGCGAAAAGCTCCAGCGCCGCCGGGCCGATCACCTCGCCGCTGACCACGATGGGAATGGCGGGCGGGCAGGACACAGTGGGCAGAGCGCAGACCCTGCCCAGCGCAGACCCTGCCGGGATGGTCTCCTGCGGGGCAAACACAGCCTGCCGCACGGTCAGGCGGGGCTCCGCCTGCCGGGCCAGCGCACAAAACGCCTCCCGGTGCTCGGCAGGGGGTTCTGCCGGGGGGATGCCCCGCGCACAGAGTTCTGCCAGAGCCGCCTCCAGCCGGGCCATGTCCTCCGCCGGGTTCTCTGGGGTGAACATCAGCACAAGGTAACGGGGGTCGGCATATTCGCACTCCATTCCGTTTTGCCGCAGATGGTCGGCCAGTGCCTGCCCGGTCAGGCCCAGCGCCGCTGCGTCCAGCGTCAGCTTCATGGGTTCCCGGGCGGGACCGTCCAGTGCCAGCGGCAGGGCCGTGCCCTGTGTGGCAGCCAGCGCGTTCAGGCGGGCACGCAGAGCCGCCAGCCGGTCACAGCATTCCTGCAAGCGTGCCGGGTAATCGGTGGAAAGCAGCCGGTTGCAGGCATCGAGAGACTGCAGGATCAGATAAGACGGGCTGGTGGAGCCGAACAGCGCCAGTGCGTTGCGCACAGTGCTTTCCTCCTGCACGGGGGCCTTGGGGCCCAGATGCAGGTAGGCTCCCCCGGTAAGCACCGGCAGAGTCTTGTGGCCGGAGTCACAGCAGGCCGCCGCGCCCAGGTCGATGGGGTGGCGGCTCCCGCCGGGCAGAAAGCGCAGGTAGGCCCCGTGGGCGTTATCCACCAGCAGGGGCACGCCGTGAGCATCGCAGACGGCAGAGAGGGCCGCAATGTCCTGCATCCCTCCCAGGTAATCCGGGCTGGTCAGGTAAACGCCGAAAGGTGTTCTCCCCTGCCCGGCCAGCTCCTCAAGGGCGGCGGAAAGGGCCTGCACCGTTACCGGGCAGCTGCACAGCGCGCCGGTATCCTCCGGTGCAGGCCAGAGCCACCGGATGTCGAAGTCCAGCAGAGCCGCTGCATAGAGCAGGGCTTTGTGGGCATTGCGGGCCGCCAGCAGCACCGGACGCTTGCCGGTGCGGGGCGCACCCTGCAATGCAAGGCAGAGCATGGCCCGGATGCACTGGGAAGAACCCTCGGTGCTGTAATAGGTGTGGGCCGTGCCGAACAGCCGTGTGGCGTTGGCCTCGCTCTGCGCGATGATGCCCCCGGCCTCGTAGAGCTCATCGGCCCCCCGGATCTCGGTGATATCCCACGGCTCACAGCCCAGCAGGCTCTGCCCCTTATGCCCCGGCATGTGGAGCCGGGCGGTGCCGGACTGGGCGTACTGCCGCACAAAATCGACGATGGGGGTGGTCATTTATTCGCAGGCCTCGCCGTCGGCACAGGCATTGCAGGTGGAGCCCAGCTGGATGGGCACTTCGATGCCCTGCGCGGCCAGCTCCTGATTCTGAGCCACTTGGATCATAATGGCGCACTCCATCCGCTTGCGGAACAGCTCACAGCCGTACTCGTACACGCCGGTGATGCTGCCGGTTGCGTGGTAGGAGTTGGCTGCACAGCCGCCGGAGCAGTAGAGCTTTGCCCAGCAGTCCTGGCACTCCTTGCGGGCGTAGGCGTTGCAGTGCTTGAACTCGTCCCGGACTGCCGTGTTGGTGACACCCTTCCAGATATCGCCCATCAGGTACTTGGGATCGCCCACGAACTGGTGGCAGGGATACAGATCGCCCCAGGGGGTCACAGCCATATACTCGGTGCCGGAGCCGCAGCCCGAAATGCGCTTGTAGATGCAGGGGCCGCCGGTCAGGTCGATCATATAGTGGTAGAAGGTGAAGCCGCGGCCCTCACGGTTCCGCTTGATCATCTCCTTGGCCAGGATCTCATACTGCTCCTTCAGGATGGGCAGATCTGCCTCGGTCAGAGCGCTGGGGTCACTGGGGTCGCAGACCACGGGCTCCATGCTCAGCTCGGTAAAGCCCAGATCTGCCATGTGGAAGATATCGTTGGTGAAGTCGGTGTTGTAGTGGGTAAAGGTGCCGCGCATGTAGTAGCCCTTATCGCCGCGCTTCTTTACAAACTCCTGGAACTTGGGCACAATGGCATCGTAGCTGCCATGGCCGGCGTAGTCCTTGCGGAAGCGGTCGTGGACTTCCTTGCGGCCGTCCAGGCTCAGGACCACGTTGTGGCACTCCTTGTTGCAGAAGTCGATGACATCATCGTCAATGAGCATGCCGTTGGTGGTCATGGTGAAGCGGAAGTTCTTATTGTGGATCTTCTCCTGCTCACGACAGTAGGCCACCAGCTTCTTGACCATATCAAAGTTCATCAGAGGCTCGCCGCCGAAGAAGTCCACCTCGAGGTTGCGGCGGCTGCCGGAATTCTCGATGAGGAAATCCATTGCCCGCTTGCCCACCTCAAAGCTCATCAGGGCACGCTCGCCCTGATAGCGGCCCTGCGAGGCGAAGCAGTAGGAGCAGTTCAGGTTGCAGGTGTGGGCCACATGCAGGCAGAGGGCCTTGACCACGGTGTTGCGGTTCTTGAAATCGAACGCGAGATCCTCATAGGTATCGGGGCTCCACAGCTTGCCGGATTCCTTCAGGCTTGCCACATCATCGATGCACTGGCGCAGGTCGGCCTCGGTCACGTCCTCACGGTCACCGTACTTTGCCATCATCGCGGCAACGATCTCGTCGGCGGTGTGGTCGGGGTACATGGCAATGACATCATACGCCACCTCATCCACCACATGCACCGAGCCGCTGCAGGTATCCAGCACGATGTTATAGCCATTCAATTGATACTGATGTACCATTTTACTCTCCATTCCAATTACACAAAAAAATGCCGCCCGGCAAAGGCGGCATGGGGTTTGCAAAAATTACTTGTTGCTGTTCTCGCACTGCTGGTTAGCCACGCCGCAGGAGGTCTTGCAAGCGGACTGGCAGGAAGTCTGGCACTCGCCGCAGCCGCCGGTCTTAACGCTCTTGGTCAGGTCACGAGTAGCAATGGTCTTAATACGTTCCATAATAGAAAACCTCTCTAGCTCTCAAAATTTCATCGCGCCGGACAAAGCCCGGTACACATTTATCTTTGCTTATGATAACACGCAAGGGGCTTTCTGTCAAGATTTTTATGCTGCCAACCTGTTCAAACCTGTCCAGCAGGCTGATACTTCGTCAGGACGGTGTGCAGCCCCAGCTCCCGCGCCCTGGCCAGTAAGTACCGGTAGCGGCACAAAAGCGCCTGCCGCTCGTAAATGCGCTGCTCGATCAGGTCTGTATCTACCTCCAGATCAAACATCATCTCATTGCGCCGCAGGCAGAACAGACATTCCTTCAGCTCTTCTTCCAGTTCTGGGTGATAACGTTCGTGCTCGGTATCCCGCGGGATGCGGCTCGAAAGCAAAGTTTGGGTGTTCTGGGCATGGGTTCGTTCCAGCATAGGCCGTCCTCCTCTTCTTTGTGTATCTTGAAGGTTTGTACATTTTAGTATATGAAGAGACCGGTGCAGAATATGCCAGTTTATGGTAAAGCAGAAACTTCTCCGCTGGTGCGCGCATTTTAAAAAAGTTTGCAATTTTTTCAAAATCACGCTTGACAAGTATCACTTTTCCGCGTATAATAGCACACGTTGAGCGGCTCACACTGCGAAACGCAATCGAATATTGGGGATTTGCATAGTGGTAGTGCGGTAGACTCTGACTCTACTTGTGG
>OLSL01003858.1_pt1 | contig 10146 bp, 5 predicted proteins | sample 1672511 | NCBI WGS metagenome assembly OLSL01 (sample SAMEA3136694, study PRJEB25190) | human gut metagenome | biome: human gut; feature: human-associated habitat; material: faeces | place: Austria | collected 2013
GGAAGCTGGGTCGGGCTGCGTGGAAATTTGAAAATGTCGCAGAAGGAATCCTCTGCTTTAACTGGCAAAACAGAAACGGCAAGCCAGGAGGAAAGCCCTGAAATGGGAAAGTCAGATTATGCTGATACAATAAGTGGAAACGTGGATGCTTCGGATACGCAGGAGAATGAATCTAATGTTTTAAATGAGGATAAGAAAGAAACAGAAAGCAGTCAGGATTCGGCGGGCACAGAGGAAGACGCATCAGCATCTACGGGGATGCTTGCACAGAATGTGGATATAAAAGTGCTGGAAGTGACACCAACATCCCTGAAAGTAAGATTGACAAATAACGGCGATGAAGATATTAGTTTTGGAGATGATTACGAAGGTATAGAAGTTTATGATGAGACGACAGATACATGGATGGAGTGTCAAAAGCAGTATGAAATCGCATGTTACGATATTTTACATTTTGTGAAGTCAGGGGATAAACAGAATTGGTTTGACTGGTATGTGGACTGGGCAAATGTATATGGTTCTCTTGGGGCAGGGCATTATCGCCTGCAGAAAAATATTTCCATTGGAAATATCGATGGTGGCGACCAGTATGTACAGCTAATTCAGATTGAATTTGATGTCAGATAACAGCTACAGCCAATTCAGATCGAATTTGATGTCAGATAACAGCTAGAGCCAATTCGGATCGAATTTGATGTCAGATAACAGCAGTGATTGCGGGAGGAGAAGAATTATGAGAGAAAAGAAAAAAGCGGGAAAATGTTCTGTTTTTGGAAAATGGATACTTTGTATGCTGTTAGTTGGATGTATGCTGTCCACAATCGGATGTGGAAAAAGCGCGCAGTCAAGTGCAGACAGCAGTGCCACAAATCACAGTGAAAGTGGTTTTGGAACTTTTCAGGCAGAAAGTCAGAAAAAAGTCAGTGCGGAAACAACGGCTGAAGGTGGTGCCACAGAAGCAACAGTAAATACAGACGATACCGTGGAACAAAGTGCACAGGACTCCGGAGAACAGGGAGCAGATACGAATGGAACAGAATTTGAACAGGTGGAAGGGGTTAACACAGAGCAAAAACTGATCAAAACAGTCAATATGTCAGCGGAGACTACCGAGTTTGATACATTGGTAGCGGATGTGCGGGCAAAGACTGAGAGTGCCGGCGGTTATGTGGAAAATTCAGATGTTGGCGGGGATTATGGAATGGATATGACACGCTATGCATACCTTGTTCTTCGTATCCCGGCAGATAAACTGGATGATTTTGTGGGCGAGGTGAAAAATGCGTCTAATGTGCGAACCTTTGGTGAAAGTACGGAGGATGTTACGCTGCAGTATACAGATCTTGATACTCATATCAAAGCACTGCGGGAAGAATTAGATGCACTGTTTTCCATGATGGAGCAGGCCACATCAATGGAAGATATTCTGGCTATCCAGTCTCAGATTACAGAGGTTCGTTATGAAATTGAAAATTATGAATCACAGCTTCGTGTTTACGATAATCAGGTGATTTACAGTACCGTATATCTGGATTTGTACGAGGTAAACCGGGAAAGTTCCGCGGCTGGAACAACTTTTGGTGAGCGTGTGAAAATAAAATTTAACGATAATCTGTATCAGATGGGACAGGGATTTCAGAACTTTATGGTTGGATTATTGGGCGGACTGCCAATATTGCTCCCGATCGTTGTCATTTGTGTGGCCGTTATTGTTGTGCTTCGCAAATTTTGGAAAAAGAAAAAAAGTGGCAGACAGGAAAAAACAGAAGAGTAAGAAACGACAGCTGTAGTTGACTGTAACGGGAATCCACCTTGCGGGATTCCCGTTTTTGTGGTAAAATAGAAAAACTTTAGTGAACATTTGTTCACTGACTTGAAAGGATGAAAAAATGGCAGATAAAGTAACATATGACGCGGGAAGTATTTCCGTACTGGAAGGCCTGGAAGCGGTTCGTAAGCGTCCGGGTATGTACATCGGAAGTGTGTCCCGCAAGGGTTTGAACCACCTGATCTATGAAATCGTAGATAATGCGGTGGACGAGCATCTGGCAGGAGCCTGCAGTGAAATCAGGGTAACACTGGAAGCAGATGGTTCCTGTACCGTTGAGGATAATGGACGAGGTATCCCGGTTGGAATGCATGAAAAAGGAGTTCCGGCGGCACGACTTGTTTTTTCAACGCTGCATGCCGGAGGAAAGTTTGATGATTCTGTATACAAGACAAGCGGAGGTTTGCACGGTGTTGGATCTTCCGTAGTAAACGCATTGTCCACCTATCTGGATGTACAGATCAGCCGGGACGGTGCAATTCACCATGACCGTTATGAGCGTGGTGTGGCAGTAGAACCGCTGGTGAATGGTTTGCTTCCGGTGATCGGAAAGACAAAAAAGACCGGAACAAAGATTAATTTTCTTCCGGATCCGGAGATTTTTGAAAAAACAAGATTCAAAGAGGATGAGGTAAAAAGCCGTCTGCATGAGACAGCATATCTGAATCCGAAGTTGACGATTATTTACGAAGATCTGCGTGGTGAGGAGCCGGAACACATTGTTTATCATGAAGAAGAAGGAATCATCGGATTTGTCCGTGATCTGAATAAAAAAGCAGAAGTATTGCATGACGTGGTTTATTTCAGGGGGGAGAGCGAAGGCATCACCGTGGAAGCTGCATTTCAGTATACAAATGAGTTTCATGAAAATATTCTTGGTTTCTGTAACAATATTTACAATGCGGAGGGCGGTACGCATATCACCGGTTTTAAGACGATATTTACAACGGTGATGAATCAATACGCCCGCCAGCTTGGAATCTTGAAGGAAAAGGACGCAAATTTTACCGGCGCAGATGTGCGTAACGGTATGACTGCAGTTATTTCCATCAAGCACCCGGATCCGCGTTTTGAGGGACAGACCAAGACAAAACTGGATAATCAGGATGCGTCCCGTATTACGGCGAAAGTAACCGGCGACGAGATTCAGCTGTTTTTTGACAAAAATCTGGAGACACTGAAAATAGTATTATCCTGCGCGGAGAAAGCGGCAAAAATCCGTAAGACAGAAGAAAAGGCAAAGACAAACTTGTTGACAAAGCAGAAATTTTCTTTTGATTCCAACGGAAAACTGGCAAACTGTGAGAGCAGGGATGCTTCCAAATGTGAGATTTTCATCGTCGAGGGAGATTCTGCCGGTGGTTCCGCAAAGACCGCCCGTGATCGTAATTTCCAGGCGATTCTTCCAATCCGTGGAAAAATTTTGAATGTTGAGAAAGCAAGTATTGATAAAGTGCTGGCCAATGCGGAGATCAAGACCATGATCAATGCGTTTGGATGCGGTTTTTCCGAGGGATACGGCAACGATTTCGATATTTCCAAATTGCGTTATGATAAGATTGTTATTATGGCAGATGCCGATGTGGATGGTGCGCATATTTCCACACTGCTTCTGACATTATTCTATCGTTTTATGCCGGAACTGATTTTTGAGGGGCATGTATACATTGCCATGCCGCCACTTTATAAAGTGATTCCGTCAAAGGGAAAAGAAGAGTATCTCTATGATGATGCAGCTCTGGAGCGTTACCGCAAGACGCATACAGGAAGTTTCACATTGCAGCGTTACAAAGGTCTGGGTGAGATGGATGCAGAACAGCTCTGGGAGACCACACTGGACCCGGAGACACGTATGCTGAAAAAAGTAGAGATCGAGGATGGACGTATGGCATCGGATGTGACAGAAATGCTAATGGGTACGGATGTACCGCCACGAAAAGCATTTATTTATGAGCATGCGAACGACGCAGAATTAGATATCTAATGAATGAAAATGAAATAAGTAGGATAATTAGTCTGAAAATGAACGATGTAGAACCAGATATCTAATAAAGTAATGTAAGCGGATGATATAATGATCCGATAAACGAATAGAGTAGAAAAATCCGGATCAGAAAAAAAGAGTATTAGTCTGATCCGGATCAGGATTTGCAGGTGAATCCTGAATAGTGATTGTAGGAGAAAAACATGGCAGAAAACAGAGAGCAGATCATCCGGACCGAGTATTCGGAGATCATGCAGAAATCATATATTGACTATGCAATGAGTGTTATCATTGCCAGAGCCTTGCCGGATGTGCGGGACGGATTAAAGCCGGTACAGCGCAGAACTCTGTACGATATGCATGAACTGGGCATCCGTTATGACCGCCCGTATCGTAAGTGTGCGCGTATTGTCGGTGATACCATGGGTAAATATCATCCTCATGGTGACAGTTCCATTTACGGAGCCTTGGTCGTGATGGCGCAGGACTTCAAATACGGTATGCCGCTGGTGGATGGGCATGGAAACTTTGGATCCATAGAGGGTGACGGAGCCGCAGCAATGCGTTATACCGAGGCACGTCTGCAGAAAATCACACAGCAGGCATATCTGGCAGATTTAGATAAAGATGTGGTAGATTTTATCCCGAACTTTGATGCGACAGAGAAAGAACCTTCCGTACTTCCGGTAAAAGTACCGAACATTCTGATCAATGGTGCAGAAGGAATTGCGGTTGGTATGGCAACCAGCATACCACCGCATAACCTTGGTGAAGTCATTGACGGTGTGATTGCCTATATGAAAAATCCGGATATTACCACAGAAGAAATAATGGAATATATTCCGGGACCGGATTTCCCGACCGGTGGAATCGTTATTAATAAAGATGAACTGGTTTCCATTTACGAATCCGGAAATGGAAAGATCAAACTGCGCGGAAAAGTAGAGATTGAGCCGATGAAGGGCGGAAAAGAACGTATCGTTATCACTGAGATTCCATACACCATGATCGGAGCAAATATCGGTAAATTCCTGAATGATGTATATAGTTTGGTTGAAACGAAAAAAACATCCGATATCGTGGATATTTCCAATCAGTCCTCTAAAGCAGGCATCCGTATTGTCATTGAACTGAAAAAAGGCGCTGATGCGCAGAATCTGTGTAACCTCTTATATAAGAAGACACGACTGGAAGATACTTTTGGCGTAAATATGCTGGCAGTAGCTAATGGAAAACCGGAAACTATGGGACTGGTATCTGTGATTCGCCACAACGTACAGTTCCAGTATGAACTTGCAACCCGCAAGTATACAACCCTGCTGAAAAAGGAACAGGATAAGTGTGAGATTCAGGAAGGTCTGATCAAGGCTTGCGATGTCATTGATCTGATCATCGAAATCCTGCGTGGAAGTAAAAATATCAAACAGGCGAAAAAGTGCCTGATCACCGGAGAAACAGAAGGAATCAAATTCAAGTCAAAACTTTCCGAAAAAACCGCTTCCATGCTTCATTTTTCTGAGCGTCAGGCTACCGCAATCCTGGAAATGCGTCTGTACAAGCTGATCGGACTCGAAATAGAAGCACTGATGACAGAGCATGAGGAAACATTGAAAAATATTGCACGGTATGAGGAAATTCTTGGAAGCCGTTCGGTCATGGCTAAAGTCATTATCAGGGAACTGAAAGCATTGAAAAAAGAATTTGCACATCCGCGCCTGACTGTAATAGAAAACGGAAAAGCTGCTGTATACAAAGAAAAAGAGATTGAGGCAGTTCCGGTTGTATTGTTGATGGATCGTTTTGGATATGTAAAGACCGTGGACAATTCTGTTTACGAGCGCAACAAAGAAGCGGCAGACAGTGAAAATAAGCAGATTGTTCCTTGTATGAGTGACGGAAAAATCTGTCTGTTTACCGATGACGGGCAGCTGCATCTGGTAAAAGTGTCAGATATTCCATATGGTAAATTCCGCGATAAGGGAATCCCGGTGGATAATATCAGTAATTATGACAGCAGCACAGAAAATATTGTATACATTACAGCACTGGAATCTATCATGGACAAGAAGCTGCTTTTTGTGACAGAACAGTCTATGTGCAAACTGGTGGCAGGCAGCGAATTTGATGTTTCAAAACGAACTACTGCAGCTACAAAATTGCAGGAAGGAGACAAAATCCTGTATCTGGCAGTCGCAGAACTGGAGACAACATTAGTACTCCGGTCACAGAAAAACTATTTCCTTCACTTTGCAACCGAAGATATTCCGGAAAAGAAAAAAGGCGCTGTCGGTGTCCGGGGCATGCGGCTTGGTGATGGGGAACTGCTGACGGATGTATGGCAGCTGAACAATGAAAAAGAAGAGATTATTATGATAAAAGAGAAAGCCGTGCATCTGAACCGGCTAAGAATCGCGAACCGTGATACGCGTGGTGTGAAGAAGTAATATATAGCGAATTCGATACAACAATAGAAAAAAGTGTGTGTTTTATACTCGAGCATGTTGTAAATAAAATACCGATTTCTCGATGATGATGAGAAATCGGTATTTTTGCTGTGTAATGTGAAAAATATACTTTTGCTAACAGAAAAATTCCTGTGCCGCGCGTACAAGATATTCGGTATCTTTCACTCCGGCTGTCTCATATGGTGAATGCATGGCCAGCTGAGGTAATCCGATATCCACTGTATTGAGTGCGACCTGTGTATTGGAAATATTGCCCAAGGTGGAGCCACCGGCGATATCAGAACGGTTGGTAAAGGTCTGAACCGGAACATCAGCCTGGTTACAGATATCACGAAACATAGCTGCTGATACGGCGTCTGTGCAGTACTTCTGGTTTGCATTGAATTTAATCACAATACCACCATTCAGGTACGGGCGGTTTGTCGGGTCTGCCATATCGGTGTGGTTCGGATGGACCGCATGTGCATTATCTGCAGAGAACATCAGGCTGTTAGCCAGATGAATGCGGTAGTCTTCGCGGTCGTATCCAAGTACTTCGTGGATCCGCTGCAGGGTATCACGTAAAAAAGTAGATGCAGCGCCCTGCTTGGTACCACTTCCCACTTCTTCGTTATCAAATACACAATGTAGAGCCAGATAATTGTTTTTTTCTCCGTACAAGAAGCCTTTCATGGATGAAAATGCACATTGTAGATCATCAAGCTGTGGAGCAGAGATGAATTCTTCATCAGCTCCCCAGATGCTGGCTGATTCTCTATTATATAAGAAGAGATCGTGGCCGAGAATGTCATCAGTGGATACATGAGCTGCGCCAGCAACTGTTTCCATAAAGGTGTCTTTTGCTGTACTCATGCCGTAGAGTGGAAGCATGTCTTTCTGCGCATTATATTTGTAGCCGCTGTTTACTTCACGATTCATATGGATGGCCAGGTTTGGAATCATGACCAGATCACGGTCTACATTGACAAGTCTGCTTTCGAGTGTTCCGGTAGATGGATTTTTGATGATCAGACGTCCGGCTACGGAAAGCGGACGGTCAAACCAAGGCGCAAAAATCATGCCGCCGTAGCGTTCTACATTGAGTTTGATATAGTGTTTTTCCACTTCCATTTCTGGATTTTCCTTAATTTTAAAGGAAGGAGAGTCACTGTGGCTAGCCATGATGCGCATACCGTGAAATCCATTTTCCGGAATAGAAAAAGCAATGATGGATGAGTCATTGCGTGTGATAAAATACTGTCCGCCGGCTTTCAGATTCCAGCGCTCATTTTCTGCCAGAGCGGTAAAACCATTTGCTAGAAACTCTTTTTTCATTGTGTCTACTGCATGAAAAGCAGATGGACTTGTTTTTATAAACTGTATTAATTCTGTTGCGATATTTGACTGCATAAACATTCACCTCGAATAATATAATTAGTAAAAAAGCATTAATAATGCCATGCATTATTGTATCATAAAACATCCATTTATGGAAAATGAAATTGCATCTGATTTGTTCTGAAAAATAGTGATTCTTGAAAAAATGTAGAAAAAAATGGAAAAAACACATGGAATAATGACGAAAAGAATGGCGTAATCAAAGATATAATGGTTGAATTTGCACAGAATAGATTGATAATTGCATAACAATCGTTGACAAGCCCGTTTTGCATATGCTAGTATAATGCCTAGACAATTTTTGCAGGCTTTTATAGTCGTGGCATCATTTTTAACATAAAATAAGAATGTATGGCATGAAATATGAAAGATGCAGGGATTGACTATTCACAATGAAGTATGAATATAAGGACATACTTTATGACTATCGAAGGGAGAGTTAATACATCATGACTTGGACTATTATTATTCCAATCATCGGCATCATCGCTTTATTGGTTGCCGCAGGATTAGCTGCCAATGTAAAAAAACAGTCTGAAGGTACAGACCGTATGAAAGAAATTGCAGCAGCAATCCATGAAGGTGCTCGTGCGTTCTTATTCGCTGAGTACAAAATTCTTGCAATCATTATTGTCATTGTATTTGTGGCAGTAGGATTTGCAATTGGCTGGACAACAGCTTTATGTTTCTTAATCGGAGCGTTTTTCTCTATTATTGCAGGTTTCTGTGGTATGACAGTTGCTACAAGAGCAAACGTCAGAACTGCGAATGCTGCAAAAGAGAAAGGTATGGCAGCTGCTTTATCCGTTGCATTCCGTGGCGGTGCAGTTATGGGACTTTGTGTAGTTGGACTTGGTCTGTTTGGTGTCAGCATCATTTATGTACTGACAGGAAACTCATCCATCCTGTTCGGCTTCAGTCTTGGTGCTTCTTTCGTTGCTTTATTTGCCCGTGTTGGTGGTGGTATCTATACGAAAGCTGCTGACGTAGGAGCTGACCTTGTTGGTAAAGTAGAAGCTGGTATTCCGGAAGATGATCCTCGTAACCCGGCTGTTATCGCTGATAACGTAGGTGACAACGTAGGTGACGTTGCCGGTATGGGAGCTGACCTTTTTGAGTCATATGTAGGTTCTATCATTTCTGCAATCACACTTGGTATTGCAGCATCTACATCTTATATCGGAGCAGCAGGAACCATTGGAGCAGCTTTCTATCCGTTAGTACTTTCTGCAGTCGGAATCATCGCTTCTATCATCGGTATTTTCTTTGTACGTGGTAAAGATGGTGTTAATCCGCAGAAAGCACTGAACACTGGTGAGAATGTTTCTTATGTGATCACAATCGTGCTCGCTGCAATTCTTTCCCACGTTATGCTTGGTTCTATGAAACCGTTTGTTGCAATCGTTGCAGGTCTGATTGTTGGTCTGCTGATCGGTAAAATCACAGAGTGGTATACATCTGATCATTACAGACATGTACAGAAGATCGCAGATCAGTCTGAGACAGGCTCCGCTACAAACATCATCAGTGGTCTTGCAGTTGGTATGCAGTCCTGTGCATTACCGGTTGTTCTGATCGCAGTTGCAATTATCGTGGCTTTCATGATGGCTGGTGTATACGGTATCGCACTTGCAGCCGTAGGTATGCTTGCCACAACAGGAAGTACAGTAGCCGTTGATGCATACGGTCCGATCGCAGATAACGCTGGTGGTATCGCAGAGATGTCCGGTCTGGACGAGAGCGTTCGTGACATTACAGACTCTCTGGATTCTGTAGGTAACACAACAGCTGCTATCGGTAAAGGTTTTGCTATCGGTTCTGCAGCTCTGACAGCTCTTGCACTTTTCGTAAGTTATGCAGAAGCAGTTGATCTGATGGAGTCCGGTATCAGTATCCTGAACCCGGTTGTTATCGCTGGTCTGTTCATCGGTGCCATGTTACCATTCCTGTTCTCATCCATCACAATGGAAGCAGTTTCCAAAGCTGCTTACAAGATGATCGAAGAAGTTCGCCGTCAGTTTAGATCTGACAAAGGAATCCTTGAAGGAACAAGCAAACCGGATTACAAGACTTGCGTAGGTATTTCTACACAGGCATCCTTAAAAGAGATGATCGTTCCGGGTGTTCTGGCAATCATTGTTCCGATTGTCGTTGGTCTTCTGCTTGGTACAGAAGCTCTTGGCGGACTGCTTGCAGGTGCTCTGGTTACTGGTGTTATGATGGCTATCTTTATGGCTAACGCCGGTGGAGCATGGGATAACGCTAAGAAATTCATCGAGGGTGGAAATCATGGTGGAAAAGGAAGCGAGCCGCACAAAGCAGCCGTTGTTGGTGATACTGTAGGTGATCCGTTCAAGGATACATCAGGTCCTTCCATCAACATCCTGATTAAACTGATGACAATCGTGTCATTAGTATTCGCCCCACTGTTCTTACAGGTTGGTGGACTGTTAATTTTCTAAGATAAGAAAATAGATTGTTGACGAAGAATG
>OLSL01003859.1_pt1 | contig 10146 bp, 9 predicted proteins | sample 1672511 | NCBI WGS metagenome assembly OLSL01 (sample SAMEA3136694, study PRJEB25190) | human gut metagenome | biome: human gut; feature: human-associated habitat; material: faeces | place: Austria | collected 2013
CCTGTCGTCGCTGTTCGGGGGCTCGGCCGATGCGGGCGCGTTGGCTATGGCTATCTCGGTGGCGGTGATTGGCGGTTTGTTCCCCCGCATCGGCGCCGTGCTTGCGTTTGTTTCGCTTGCCGTCGGCATGGCGGCGAGCAGCTCATATGTGGCTGCCGCTCTGTTTGCCGCGGTTGTTGCGGCATGGTTTTTCACGTGCGGGCGCTTGAGCAAGGCGGCCGCGGTCGCCGGCTCTTCGGTTGCGGCGCTTTCCCTGATGGGGGCCCTGTCGGTTCTTCCGCTGCTTTCAGGGCTGTGCCTGCGCGTGCGAGATGCGCTTGGTACGACGCTGTTCGGCATCGTGGCGGCCCTCTTGCTTTCGTATTGCGGCATGGGGTCGTTCACGGGCGGCGGGTTGTTTGTGCCAGGGTCGCTTGCGGGCGGCGCGGAGCAGGGAGTCATTGCCCAGCTGTCTAATCCCTCAGTGTGGGCTGTGGCCGTATCCTGGCTTGCCGCGGCGACGGCGGGCGCTTTGCTTTGTTCGCGCGGCGGCAGGGCGCTGCCTGCGTTCGGCATGGCTTTGTCTGCGGCAATCTTGGTGTTCGGGCTGATGGCGCGCGCTTTTATTGAAAGCGGACTTGCTTCTTGGGTGCCCGACCCGGCCGATATTGCCGTGGTGATCGTATTTGGGCTTGCGGCGGCGGGAATTGCCGCATGGCTTGGCGCCCCTGCGCGCTCCAGCTTGCTTCGGACGAGCCCAAACAGGTTTGAACAGATTCCATCGGAAGGATACACGCGTGATTGACGATAATCTTCAAAACGGCCCAGGGGCAAGCAGCGGAGATGCCAAAAGCGCAGGTGTTGGCGGCAACAATGCGGCCGCCGGCGGCAATGGCGGATCGGCCGAAGGCGCGCGCGTGGTCGGCGAATCGCGCCGCGTCATCGACGACGCTCAACTCAAGCGTATGATGAAAGCGTCTAAAGGCACGTTCTTCCAGCGGAACGCATACCAGGCGGTCACGCTGGCGTTGATTGCGATCAATGTGGTCGTGTACGCTGTTGAAGTGTTTCTGTCGGGGTTCAGCTTCGACATCTCTTCGCGGGTGCTCGTTGGCATGGGGGCAATGTATCCGCCGCTCGTGCAGTCGGCGGCTGACCTGTATAGATTCGTCACGCCCATGTTTTTGCACCTCGACCTGATGCATCTTGCCTTCAACATGGTGGCGCTCTACAGCGTGGGCGCTTTGCTCGAGCAGGTGTTGGGCAAGGCGAACTTCGTGCTGCTGTACTTCATTGGCGGCATCACCGGCAATGCTGTCTCGTATCTTGTCGGCATGGCCGACGGCGGGATGACGGTGTCGGCCGGCGCGTCCACGAGCGTGTTCGGCCTGTTCGTGGCGACGGCGCTTTTGGGCGTGCTGCATCGCGAAGGTCGCGAATTCTTCGCCGAATACAGCAAGGGCATGTGGGGCGTGATTGCGGCCAACGTGGCGTATTCGTTCTTGGTGCCGGGCATTTCTATCAGCGGTCATTTGGGCGGCGCGCTCGGCGGAGCCATCGCCATGCTCATGGTGCCCGAGCCTGGGTTGCGCGTGCCCAATGCCGTGCGCATTGTAGTGGCGGTTGCCTGGGTGGCGTTTTTGGGATGGATGCTGGTGAGCAACGGGTTGATTTTCGCCTAAGGGTTCCGTTTACGCACTGTGCGGTATCAAAGAGAGGGAGGCCTCATGAACTATCGTCGTTTGGGCAAGACCGATTTGATGGTGAGCGAAATAGGCTTTGGCGCCGAATGGATGGAAGACAAGCCGGTCGAAGAAGTGGTGGGGATTACGCACCGCTTCGCCGCCGCAGGCGTGAATATATTGGATTGTTGGATGCCGAATCCTGAGGTCAGAAGCGCGTTGGGCGAAGGCATCAAGGGGCAGCGCGATCGCTGGATCATTCAGGGCCATATCGGGGCGACGTGGCAGGGCGGCCAGTATGTTCGTACGCGCGATATGGATAAGGTTCGTCCGGCGTTCGAGGATTTGCTTGCACGTTTGGGAACCGACCATGTAGAGCTGGGCATGATCCACTACGTGGACGACGTAGAGGAGTTCGAGCGGGTTGTGAACGGCGAGTTCATGACTTACGTGCGCGAATTGAAGGCCGCAGGTGCGATTGAACATGCGGGCCTCTCGACGCACAATCCGGATGTGGCGCTGCTTGCCGCCCGCCAGGGCGAGATCGAAGCCATCATGTTCAGCGTGAATCCCGCCTTCGACATGATGCCCGCCTCGGAAAACCTCGATGACATGTTCGGCGAATACGACGAGGGGCTAGAAGGCATGGAGCCCGTTCGCGCCGAGCTGTACGCGACGTGCGAGCGCGAAGACGTGGGGATGACGGTGATGAAAGGTTATGCGGGCGGCCGTCTTCTTTCCGCGGAGGCGTCTCCGTTCGGCGTGGCGCTTACGCCCGTGCAGTGCATTCACTACGCGCTGACGCGTCCTGCTGCCGCCAGCATCATGGTGGGCGTGACGACGTTGGAGCACGTTGACGATGCGCTCGCTTACGAGCGGGCAAGCGAAGAGGAGCGCGATTATGCGAGCGTGCTTGCCGGCGCGCCACGCCATGCTTATTACGGGCAGTGCACCTACTGCGGACATTGCGCGCCGTGCGTTTCAGGCATCAACACTGCACTGGTGAACAAGTTCTACGACCTTGCTGTCATGCAGGACGAGGTGCCAGCGTCCGTTCGAGCGCATTATGAGGCCTTGGGCGAGACGGCATCTTCATGCATTGCCTGCGAGGAGTGCGAAACGCGCTGTCCTTTCGGCGTGCCTATTGCCAGGCGCATGGCGCAGGCCGAAGAGCTGTTCGGGCGCTAGCGCGGAGTTGCGCTTTGGAATTGGGCTGTCGGTCTTTGGCTCTTGTAGTCCGACGATGCGGGCTGGCGTTGCGTGCGGTGTCATCATGTGCGGCCATGACGGGTGTCGCGTACGCTTATTAGCGTAAAGCCGCGCTTCGTTGCGGGCGTTTTCCCTGAACGTTGTTCGAAATGCTAGAGTCTACGGCGCTGCAGGTCGGCGCGTGCGGCTATCGCTCGCGGCCAAGACCACCGCAAAGCGTGTTTTGTTTAGTGTGGCGGTCAATTTGGTGCGGTTGTGCGACTTCTTGCACGAGGACGGAGCTTTTTAATCGAATTTTGTACGATATGTATCAGTGGGGCGGCGAGACAAGCGGTATGCATGTATTTTAATCAACAAATCAAAGAAATACGTTGATTAATTGAGTGCTAACGACGCTGTCTTTGTCGCCAAATGCTCGCTCGTTGATACGTTTCGTACATTTTTCGAGTCTGGGGCCCTGCCGAGCTGCATTTTGGATGCAAGGCGCGGTGGCAACCTCTCAAAACTTGCTTCCGGCACCTTGCCTGTCGATTTTCTAAGGACTTGGAAAGGGTTGTGATGCTGGGCATTCTTCTGATGAATACGGGCACGCCCGACGAGCCGACGCCTGAGGCTATAAGGCCGTATTTGAAGGAATTTCTTTCCGACCGCAACGTCGTGGACATGCCGCCGTTTTTATGGCGGCCTATTTTGAACCTTTTCGTTCTGCCGAATCGTCCGAAGAAGACGGCCGCGCGCTATCAGGCATTTTGGACTCCCGAGGGTAGCCCTTTCTTATTGGAGTCGCAAAAGCAGTGCGAAGAGCTGGAAAGGCGAATCGGCGAACTGCTCGGCGAGCCTGTCGCGGTGCGGCTAGGGATGCGCTACGGGAACCCTTCGATTGAGGTGGGGTTGCGCGAACTGCGTGAGGCCGGAGCGGGTCGCATTGTTGGCCTGCCCTTGTATCCGCAGCATACGCGCGCGTGCGCGGGCACGTGCTATGAGGAATTCCGTCGGCAGATGGGGAGCATTGCTCCGGGGGACGATCGATGGGCCTTCATCGACGAATATTGGAACGCCCCCGGGTACATCGAGGCGCTGGCCAAGTCCGTCCTTCGCTCGTGGCTTCCTCGGGCCTTGGCGTCTTCGAAGCTGGTTGTTTCGTTTCACTCGGTTCCCGTTTCGTTCGCGAAGCGCGGTGACACCTATGTCGAGGCGACGCGTAAGACCGCGCAGCGCTTGGCAAAAGTTCTCGGCATGGATGACGAAGGCGTGCTGGTGACGTACCAATCGCGGTTCGACAACAGGAAATGGCAGGGTCCCATGTTGGTTCCCGAGTTGGAACGCCTGGCGCGCGAGGGCGTGGACGATGTTGCTGTGGTCTGCCCTGGCTTTGCCGTGGATTGCATCGAAACGTCATTCGAAGTGGGCGAAGAGGCGGCCGATGCGTATTATGCCGCCGCACGCGCTGCAGGTCTTGACGGCGCGCGTTTTACCTATATCCCCGCTCTTGGGGCCGATGACGCCTGCATGGATGCGCTGTCTCATCTCGTCGCCAGGTGTTCTTAATGCTTGGAGGGCAGTGGGCGGGAAGGCAGTTCGGGCCGCTGCGTCCAACCGCGTAGCTAGCGTAGCGATAAGGCCGTGCGGCGGAGTGTCTGCCAGGTTGCTTGGATTGTGCTTGACTTGGAGCTGGCTTAAAGTGCTTCAATACGCATGGGCAAAGCGAAGTCGTTTGCGGCTTTGAAGCATCGATGAAGGGTCGGCCATGAAAATCGCCGAAGTGAGCAAGCGTTACGACATTTCCGCGGATACGCTGCGTTATTACGAGCGCGTGGGGCTGCTGCGCCATGTTCCGCGGAACGCGTCGGGGATTCGCGATTACGACGAAACGAGCTGTAAGGCCGTCGAGTTTTTGAAATGCATGCGTTCGGCGGGCGTTTCGATCGAGGCGCTGATCGAGTATATGGATCTTTTCGACGAAGGTGACCAGACGGCTCCTGCGAGAAAGGCCCTGCTCGAAGAGCAGCGCGAGTTGGTTCGCGAGCGCATTGCTGATTTGCAGGCGGGCCTCGACCGCCTTGACTATAAAATCTTGCATTACGAAACGGTGATTCGCGAAGCCGAGAAGGGAATGCGTCGTTAGATGAACAAGATTTTGACCTGGGAAGATGCCGTTTCTTCTCTTGATTCGCATCTTCGTTACGGCCTTGCGTTTTCGGGAGGCTGCGATTCGTCGTTTCTGTTGGCGGCCCTTGTGCGTGCTGGGATAGACGTTAAAGCCTACATGGTGATGACGGCGTTTCAAGCTCCGTTTGAGCTCGACGATGCGCGGCGCGTTGCGGAAGAAACCGGTGCAGAGTTCGAATTGATTAGGGCCGACATTCTCTCGCATGATGAAGTGTGTGCCAACCCGCTTGATCGGTGCTATTGGTGCAAACGGTTTATTTTCGGAACGATTTTCGAGGCAATGGAGCGTGACGGCCGCAAGATTTTGCTTGACGGAACGAACGCGTCCGACGACCCTGCCCGGCGTCCCGGATTTCGTGCTTTGGCGGAGTTGGGCGTGGTTTCTCCTCTGAGGAATGCGGGCTTCAGCAAGGATTGTGTAAGAGCCGCATCAAAATTAATGGGGCTTTCGACAGCGGATAAGCCGAGCTTTTCTTGCTCTGCGACGAAAGTTCCTGAAGGAAGTCGGATTGATCAGGCGGCCCTTGATCGGGTTGAAAAGTCGCTCGGTTTGGAATAGGTCTTGGTTAACGTGGCAAGAAGGGCTGGTATGGAAAAGCGTGATTTGCAGCATCTTTTCGAGAGGGTAGCGGCGGGTGAGGTGAGCCCGGCTGATGCCATAGCGCACGTTCAGACCGAGCCGTTTCGTGATCTAGGCTACGCCAAGGTCGACACGCAGCGCGGCATTCGCCAGGGCGTTTCCGAGGTGGTGTACGGGGCCGGAAAAAGCGCCGTGCAAATTGCCGGAATCATACAGGCGCTTCGTTCGTCCGGCCAGCGCCGTGTTATGGCAACGCGTGTCGATTGCGCCAAAGCCGACGAGGTTGCGTCGCTGCTTTCCGAAAGGGATGCTGCCGAGTTCGTATACCACGAAGATGCCGAGATGGTTGTGGTGGGAGGCGCCCCCGATCCTGATGGCAACGGATATGTGGTGGTTGCTGCCGCAGGCACAAGCGACCTGCGCGTTTCGGAAGAAGCGGCCCTTACGGCAGAGATGATGGGAAGCCGGGTCGTTCGTCTGTACGACGTAGGCGTGGCGGGCATTCATAGGCTGCTTGCCCACGCCGATGAAATAGCGCGCGCCCGGGCGATTGTGGCGGTTGCGGGAATGGAAGGCGCTCTTCCCAGCGTGATAGGTGGGATGGCGTCGTGCCCCGTGATCGCGGTGCCGACAAGCGTTGGCTACGGCGCATCGTTCGGGGGAGTAACGGCCTTGCTCGCGATGCTGAATTCGTGCGCAAGCGGGGTGTCCGTGGTGAATATCGACAACGGGTTCGGCGGCGGCTACCAGGCGGCCCTCATCGACCATACTGATGCGGGATTGTTGCAGGACCGACGAAGGGTCTCTTGCCAAGATCGATGAAGACCGTTTCGGTCGGTAAGGGCAAGCGGATTTACGTTGTGTTGGAGAGGCCTGGTAGACGGCAAGAATTCTGAGAGAGAAACGAAGGAGTGCGAGCGGTGCAAACGCTGTATCTGGAGTGCAATTCGGGCATAAGCGGAGACATGGTGGTAGGAGCTCTTCTCGATCTTGGGGTGAACGAGGAAAAGCTCGAGGCTGTTTTGGGGAGCTTGCCCGTAGAGGGATTCGACGTGAGGGTCTCGCGGGTGTCCAAAGCGGGGCTTGATGCGTGCGATTTTGCGGTGCTTCTGGACGAAGCGCACGAAAACCACGATCACGATATGGCGTATCTGCACGGCGAGGGCGACAATCTCCACGACCACGACCACGACCACGACCACGACCACCGCGGTCTTGCCGAAATCTCCGCCGTCATAGAATCGGCCGACCTTTCCGAGCGCGCGCGATGCACAGCGCTGCGCATCTTCGACATCCTTGCCAAAGCCGAGGCCCAGGCTCATGGCGTGCCCATCGATCAGGTTCATTTCCACGAAGTAGGCGCGGTCGATTCTATCGTGGACATCGTCGCGGCGGCGGTATGCCTTGACGATTTGGGAATAGACGATGTCGTAATCACGGGGCTCGTCGAGGGCTGCGGCACCGTGCGCTGTCAGCATGGCGTTTTGCCCATTCCCGTTCCAGCGGTTGCGAACATCGTTGCAAACGAGGGGCTGCCCATAAGCATCTCGTCGGTGCGCGGCGAGCTTGTTACCCCTACAGGCGCCGCCATCGCTGCGGCGGTGCGTACGAAATCGGCCCTTCCCGAGCGCTTCGTCATCAAAAAAGTCGGCATAGGCGCGGGCAAGCGTTCCTATGAGCGACCGAGCCTGGTGCGTGCCATGCTGATTGAAGAAGCCGGCACATCCGCCAGCTCTGCTGATGTGGCAACGCCGCATGGCGGTCCGTTCGTGTGGAAGCTTGAGACCGAAGTGGACGATTGCTCGGGCGAAGCGCTCGGGTACGCGATGGGGCGTCTATTCGCGGCAGGTGCGCGCGAGGCGCACTACGTCCCCGTGTTCATGAAGAAGAATCGACCCGCATATCAAATTCAGGTCTTGTGCGCCGAAGAGGATATTGCCGCGCTTGAGCAGGTGCTCTTCGAAGAGACGACTACCATCGGCGTTCGTCGTACCCCTATGCAGCGTACGGTCCTTTCTCGCGAAATTGTGCCGATCGAGACTGCGTTCGGGTCCATGCGCGCAAAGCGGGTTGCTCTCCCGGACGGCGCCGTGCGTTTGTACCCCGAATACGAAGACGTCGCGCGCGCATCACGCGAGCATGAGGTAACGTATCAGGAAGCGTATCGTGTAGCGCTTTGCGCTTGCGAGGCTGCTTCATCGAGCTCGCCTTCGTAGAACCAGACTCGTTCGCTTGCGGGCGCTTTCTGGGATTCGGCGAAGACGTCGTAGCCGTCCCAGCGCGTAAATCGTGCGCCTTCGAGGAGATGGGCGGATTTCCCGATGACGTCTTGATTTTGCGTATAGCGAAACGGGTCTGGGCCGAGTCGGGGGTAGTTCGAAATGCTCGTCGCGTATATCCGAGAGATGTCTATGTCGCTCTCGAAAACAACGGAGGACGAGCTTACGCTGTAGGGGCGATAGGCGGGAAGGAGATTGTCGGATATCGTGGGCTCGTGTACGGGCTTGTCATGCTCATTTTCGGTTAGGATCGAGGCCTCTCGCGCAAGAACGAAGATGAGTGCCGCCACGCAAACCAGGGCGAGCAGCCCCGCTATTCCAATGGCGACCTTCGACGGCTTTGTCAGGCTTTCCATGATGTCCTCCGTTTGCAGAGTCGTGTGAGCGTATGGGGCGTTTTCATGATAACGGCTCAACTCGGCGCGCAGCATCCTTTCGGGCGAACGCTCGCTTCAGCGGCGGAGTGTTTTTGGACAGATTCCAGCCCCAGGCGAGCTCTTTCGGCCTCAGGCGAGCCCTTTCGGACGAATTCCCGCTTTGATGGCGGCGGGTTTTCGGATGAGCGTTCTTGTTGCGGCAGAATCACAAAACGGCATGTTTTTTGTGCCATAAAGCCTCTCCATCTGGGGTTTTGTAGTTACCTTTTAGTTATCATCTAGTTATCAAAAACAGCGAAGGGGACAGCATGCGTAGCAAGGAATTAGCGGATCTTGCCGGCGTTACCGTTCGTGCGCTTCGTCATTATCATCAGCTGGGGCTTCTGCCTGAGCCTCCGCGCGCGAAAAACGGATACCGGGAATATGGCGCGGTCGATTTGGCGCGCGTGCTGCGCATCAAGCGGTTGTCGTCGCTGGGCATCTCGCTGCAGCAGGTGGCGGAGATGCTTGCCGAAGAGCAGGATTCCGCAGGAAGGGGAGCTGCGGACGGGGCGCAAGTTCACACGACGGATGATGCGCTTGCCGACCTCGACCGCGAGCTTGCTGCGCAAATCGAGCACCTTCAACGGAAGCGCCGCATTATCGCCGAATTACGCGAACGGGCCATCGACCCCGATGTTCCGCCCGTGTTCGGCGAGCACCTTGCCCGACTGCGAGGCGCGGGCGCGAGTAGTGGTCTTGTGGACTATGAGCGATCGGGTCTTTTGCTGGTCGACCGGTTTTTCGACGAGTCATCGGAAGAGGCCGAGGCCGTTTCTCAGTTTTTCGAGCTTGTGGGAGAGGCGAGGTCGGTCGAGGCGTACGTCGAATTCAACGAGCGTATGCTGAACCTTCCGCCCGATGCCTCCGACGAGGAATGTGAGCGTCTTGCTGACGATTTCGTTTCTTTCATGGTGCCGATTCTCAAGCTCGGCTGCGAAAAGCACGGGTGGGACCTTTCTGCGGAGAAGATCAAGGGGCTTTCGTGCTCTCCCGACTTTCCGTTTTCCTTGCAGGGGTCTGAAAATGCCCGAGTCAAGAGCGAACGCCCGAAGAACGGTTCCGCATCGTCTAAGTCGCGCGCCGTGGCGGCGGAGTCTTCTTTCCCAGAGGAAGGGCAGGTGCTCGATCTGCTTCTTGACCTTTATGACGAAGAAACGCTCAACGATGCGCAACGCAGAATGAACGACCTGGTGGTGCGTGGGATTTTGTCCGAGCTTGCGAAAGGATAAGATCCGAGCGTGCTGGGTCTTCGCGTCGAGGGTGCATGCTCGGCTGAGCTGGTTATGGCGGCTTCGTGAAGGAGGCCTCATTGCCGGGCATGCGTGTTGACTATGACGTAACGTCATAGTTTTTCATGGGGTTCGAACAATCAACGAATTCTTCTGAAAGAGAGCAACCCCATGAGAAAACTTCGCGCTACGCTGCCGTTTGTTGCGTCGAACTCTTTTTCGCTGCTAGGCAACTCCATTTCTAGCGTCGTTCTTCCGCTGGTGCTTCTTGCAAAAACTGGGGACGCGCTTGCGGCGGGAACCCTGGCCATCATATGCGCAATACCTCAAGTGCTTGCGGGGGTGTTCGGCGGCGCTCTGCTCGACCGTTTCAATAGGCGAGACCTTTCGGTTGTTTCCGACCTTATCTCTGCGGCATCGATCGCTGCGCTGCCGATTATCGACGCCACGGTGGGTCTGTCGTTCGGATGGTTCGTTCTTTGCGGCGTCGTCGGCGCGGTGGGCGACATCCCTGGCATGACGGCGCGCGACACGCTGCTACCTTCGGTGGTCGAACACGACGGCCTCGAGCTGCAGAAGTTCATGGGCGTCGCACAATCC
>OLSL01003865.1_pt1 | contig 10138 bp, 5 predicted proteins | sample 1672511 | NCBI WGS metagenome assembly OLSL01 (sample SAMEA3136694, study PRJEB25190) | human gut metagenome | biome: human gut; feature: human-associated habitat; material: faeces | place: Austria | collected 2013
GAGGTCGCTCTTGCGGATCTTCGTGATGTTGATGCCGTCGTAGCGGATCTTGCCGTCCGCGATGTCGTAAAAGCGGTTGAGCAGGTTCGTTATCGTGGTCTTGCCCGCGCCCGTCGCGCCGACGAACGCCACCTTCTGCCCCGGCTCGATGGTAAAGGACACGTCTTTCAGCACCCAGTTCACGTTATCATACGCGAACCAGACGTGGTCGAACTCGATTTTGCCGCGCACCGCGGGCAGCTTCTTCGCGTCTTCCTTGTCGGACAGCATGGGCTTTTCGTCCAGCAGGGTGAAGATTTTCTCGGCGGACGCAATGGCGCTTTGCAGCGTCGTGAACTGCTCCGCCAGCTCCTGCACGGGCGTGAACAGCTGGGAAATGTACTCCGTGAATGTGTACAGCATACCGATGGAAATCACGCCGTCCAGCACCAGTGCGCTGCCGCCGCCCAGAATAATCGCCATTGCGATAACGGACAGGAAGTAAATCGACGGGCGGAAGATGGCGAACACCATCATTTCGCGTACGCCCGCGCGGTAGAGGGATTCGTTCTTTTCCTCAAACTCAGCGCATTTCTCCTTCTCACGCGCGAAAATCTGGATGACCCGCATTCCCGACAGATGCTCGCTCAAAAAGGTATTCAGCGTCGTGATGCGCGTCTTGACGATTTGGTACGTCTTGCGGCTCAATTTGCGGAACACTGCCGTCAGCACCGCCATCACCGGTACCAGCACGAACGACAGCATTGCCATGCGGAAGTTCATCACCATCATAATAATGGCAAGTCCGATGATTTTGACGACGTTGCGGAACAGGCGGACAATCGTGTTGGCATACAGGTCATTGACCGCCTCGGTGTCGTTGGTGATGCGCGTGACGATTCTGCCCACAGGCGTCAAGTCGAAGAAGCGCATGGAGAGGCTTTCGACATGCGCCATCAGCTCATTGCGCAGGGTATAAACGATGTTCTGCCCGGTTTCCTGAATCTTCAGGTACTGCAGGCGGTTGCAGATAAATTGCAGCAGCAGAATCGCCACATACAGCCCCGCCGCAATCAGGATGCCCTGAAAGCGCGTTTCCGGCGGCAGATCCTGCGCGCTCTGCTGGGTGATGTACTTGTCAATCGCGTCGCCGATGATGCGCGGGCGGGCAATGTCGAACACCGTCAGCAGCCCCACCAGCACACAGCACAGCGCAACCGTTTTCCAGTAGGGCTTGATGTAGCCCATCAGGCGCAGGAAGGCGTTGCCGTGATACGAAACGTCCTGCGGCTCGTTATCCCCGAACTTACTCCGCATGTGCAGCGCCTCCTTCCTCGTGAAGTTCCTTTTCCAGCTGCTGCTTGCGGTACAGGCTTGCGTACAGCTTGCCGTTGTTCAGCAGCTCCTCGTGCGTGCCGTACTCCTCCACCTTGCCTTCGTCCAGCACAAGAATGTGGTCGGCATCCTGAATGGTGGAAATGCGGTGCGCTACGATGATGGTCGTGCGACCCTTGCGTAAGCGGTGCAGATTATCCAGTATTTGCCGTTCCGTGTCCGTATCAACAGCAGAGAGCGCATCGTCCAGCAGCAGAATCGGCGCATCCTTCATCAGCGCGCGGGCGATGGAGGAACGCTGCTTCTGACCGCCGGAAATCGTCACGCCGCGTTCGCCCACCAGTGTCTGGTACTGCTTGGGGAACTCCATGATGTTATCGTGGATGCAGGCGTTTTTCGCCGCCTCCTGCACCGCTTCCAGCGACTTGTTGTCTGAGCCGAACGCGATGTTGTTCTGCAGCGTGTCAGAAAAGAGGAAGTTATCCTGCGGCACACAGGCGATATTCCTGCGCAGCGCCGCCAGCGGGATTTCGCGCAGATTATGCCCGTCGATGGTAATCATGCCGTCCGGTACGTCGTACAGGCGCATGAGCAGGCTCGGCAGCGTGCTTTTGCCCGAACCGGTGCGCCCCAACACCGCCAGCGTCTCGCCCGCCCTCACATGCACCGACACATCTTCCAGCACCGGCACGGTCGGCTGGTCGGGATAGGCAAAGGACAGGTGTTCAATGTCGATATCGCCCTTGAGCGTCTGAATCGAAGGGTCCACCATGTCGCCGTCCACGATTTCCGGCTTCGCGTCAAAAATCTCCTGAATGCGGCGCAGGCTCGCCAGCCCCTGGCTGACGCTCGTGATGCACTCGCCCACCGCCATCATCGGCCACACCAGCATCGTCACATACGAGTTGAAGCTGATAAACTGCCCGATGTTGATTTCGCCGTAAATCGCCAGATAGCCGCCGTAAGCCAGCGTCAGCAGACTCGCTATACCGACAATCAAATCCAGCAGCGGCATCACCAGCGCCTGCAAACGCACAACGCCGAGGTTCTTTTCCTTCGTGAACAGCGTCGTCTTCGAGAAGGCGTACAGCTCCTTGCGTTCCTGCACGAAGGATTTAATCACGCGGATGCCCGACACCGTTTCCTGCACTTGGTCCGTCAGCGTCGAAAACGCCTGCTGCTTGGCCAGAAAGCGCTTGTGCATCACCTTGCCGTAGAAGTAATCGCCGAAGATGATGAGAATCAGCGGCAGCACCGCCACACCCGTCAATTTCGGGCTGACATACGTCATCATCTGCCACAGCACCAGCAGCAGCATCACCGTCGCGTCGAATGTGCTGATGACGTTCATGCCCACCAGCGTGCGAACCGCCTGCAGGTCGTTGATGAAGCGCGCCATCAGGTCGCCGGTCTTGTGCTCGTTGTAATAGTGCGGCGAGAGCGTGGACAGGTGCGCGAACAAATCGCTGCGCAATTCCTTCTCAATCGACCGCGCCGACCCGAACAGGAAAAAGCGCCACGCAAAACGCCCCACCGCGATAATTACGCCAATTAGCACAATCTTCCAGACCAATCCCATCACGCCGCCCATATCCAGCGTGTGCTGATCCAGCCCGTTGGTAATTTCGCCTGTGAACCGCGGCACATAGGTATTCACCTCGTCCACAATGAACAGCGCCAGAATGCCCAGAATGTACTGCCACCAGTGACGGCGGACATATCGCCACGCCAGCTTCAGCTCCTTCATTGCTGCCTCCTTATGCTTCGTAACGACTCATTGTAGCACATTTCGGCACAAAAAGACACACATTCGCCGAAAATTCCGCGCAGGTTTACAATCCGGGCGGGCGTTTGTTTCCTTGCGGGATGGAAAGGGAAAAAGATGCCCCCGGAACGGCGGGTTTTGCGCGTTCCAGGGGATTATTTTTTATACTATTTCCAGATAAGAATGCGCCAAGATGCGCCGCGAATTTTTCACTCTGGCTAACGGGAGTGCAACGCAGCGTAGCAGCGCTACGCTAAGTGGAACGACCGGACGCCAGAGGGGAAAAGACGCAAGCAGCTGGCACAGGCGAATCTGGAAAGAGTATCATTTCCCACCTCATATTCTACCCAATTTGCCGCCATTTTGCAAGAGGTTGCGCAGGATTTCCATCACTTTTGACACTTTTTTGACGCTTTTTTTTGAGAATTCCTCATCCGTTCCCCTCTTCTTCCCAATATGCGCCCCAATTCAGCTCGTTCGTCACATCGAGTTCCTTCAAAATCAGCTTGCCGTTCTCGTCCGTGATGACACTGCCGCCTTCATCATACACCCCATAGGAGACATACCCCGTGCCGCCCTCGCAGGTGATGAAGCTCATGCTGCGGCAATAGTCACCCTCCGCCACTTCATAATCGTTGAACACTTCAACGCCGTAGCGGTACACTGTGCCGTTGACACAGCGGAAGACGATTGTCGGAATTTCCCCCCTCCAGTAGAGGTTGCTGTCCGCGGGTGTCTGCGCAACGCTCCATGTGCCGTGATACGGCTGCGTGCCGTCGCAGTCCGAGCCGTAGAATTTCCCGTCCGCGTCCAGCCGGAGATAGTTGTCCCAGAACTCGCCGCCCGCCTCCATCTGCCAGCTGCCGACCAACTTTGCCTTTTCATCTGGCAGTTCCACATCATCAAACACCACGTCGCGCTGCGGCACGAAGCCGCGGGTGATTTTTCCGTCCACCGTCGCTTCAACGTAGATATACGCCCACCTGTCCGGATGGGACAGTGCCGTCAGCTTCGTCCCGGCAGGCAGCTCCGCCTGATGGTATTCGCTGACGTTCGGGTCGTCAGTCAAGTAGGTATCGAATGCCGTCATCATCGGCACGCGCACGATTTCGTCCGTCGTCTCGTCGCCGTGATTGCCCAACTGCGCCCAGCCGAATCGGCTCGTCCGCAGGCTGACGCGGTACTCAATCAGCGACCAGTCGCCCACGGTGAGGTACAGCTTATAATCGTCGCCCGTGCTGACGGATGCTTTCCCCTTCGCCGCGCGGTAAGAGGACGTGTCCGGCGCGGAATACACGGCATAGGACTTCTTGCCGCTCTTCTGCCCCGAAACCACCTCCGGATACAAACAGGCAAAGTATTGCAGCCCTTCGTTCGCCTCGTTAAATCGGCGCACGTCCTCAACCCCGCGTTTCGGCATGTTGTGGATATTGAAGTCTTCCAGCGTGATTCCCACCGGCCACACGGCACTTTCCTCGCCCTGCGTCACCTGATAGATGTATTCTGCTATCCGCTCCACCTTCACATCGCCCATCTGCGCTTCCATCAGCGTGTAAAATGTTCTCCCCTCATTGTTGTGCTGCAGCTCAAAATAATACCTTTCGTCAATATCCGGGTACGCCAATTCAAAACCATTCTTTGTGCGCGTGATTTTAGGATAGCCCGTCTCGTCCAGTTCCGACGGCTGATAGACGGCGGTCGTCGAGAAGATGGCATCCTTCCAGCCGTCTTTCACCTCATCCACCGCGATCAGCTGATTGTGATAGCGGCTGGTCAGAATCGTGTGGGTCGTGGCGGCTTTTCTGTTGTAATCGCTCACCAAGCCGGTATACTCGTCGTAGTCATGTGTCTGCTCCACCATCGCCAGCAATTGCCCGTTCAGATTCCAGCTGTTTGCAGATGCGGCGGGCAGTGTCACAGCCAGCGTCAAGCACAAAATCAGCAGTATCCGCAGTTTCTTCATATTCTCCACATCTCCTTTTGCTCAATATTCCAAAATACTAAAGAACAGCCGAGCAAACCAGCCGATAATATCATCGGTATACACCCAATCGCCGTCTGCTCCATCCGGCACATAACTCCTGCCTGTTTCGTTGGTCGAAAGGCTCAAATAAATGCTCCAAGCGCTCGGCATGATTTTCTCTTTCTCCACCTGAATCCCATAGCGGGATACCGTGCCGTCCGTTCCGCGCAGGACGATGGTGGGAATGTCGCCCCGCCAGTAGAGATTGCTCCCCACCGGGGTCTGCACGATAGACCAAGTGCCGCTGCACGTCCTCTCGCCATCATCATCCGCGGCGGAAAAATTCCCATCTGCATCCAGCTGGAAATCATCGTACCAGCCGCCGCCGCCTTTGGCGCGCCAATGCCCGACAAACTCCGCCATCAATTCCGGCTGCTCCACGTCGTCGAATATCACATCCCGCTGCGGCACAAACCCGTACAGCGTTTCGCCGTCCACTTCCGCTTCGACGTACACATACGCCCAGCCGCAGTAACCCAGCGCCGTCAGTTTCGTTCCGGCGGGCAGTTCCTCCTGATGCGCTTCGCTGACATGCGGGTCATCCGTGAGATAGGTGCCGCACACCGTCTGAATCGGCACATGCCGCCATTCTTGGCGGATTTCCTTGACGCCGTCCTTCCGCACATTTGCAAAGCGCTGCAAGCCGCAAGCCATTTCGTTCATCCGCCGAACATCCGCTGTGCCGCGGGGCATTTGGTGGATATTGAAGTCCGCCAGCGTGACCATTTTCGACCAGACCGCGCCGTCTTCGCCCTGCGTCACCAGATAGCCGAAATTCTCCCGCTTTGTGACCACTATGTCACCCATTTTCGCAAAGACAAGCGTGTACATAGGCTGATTCGTGCTGTCATGGCGCAACGCAAAGCGGTAGACTTCCCCCGCTTCCGGATACGCCAGCTCAAAGCCGTCTTCCGTCCGCGTGAGCGTCGGCACGCCATGCCCCTCCGACGGCTGATAGACGGCGTTTGTCGAGACGACGGCACTTTCCCAGCCGTTTTCCTGTTTTGCCGCTGCAATCAGCTGATAATGTGCTCCGCTGGCTATGATGATACGGGCATCTTCGGCATCCGCGCGGCAGTCATCAGCCAGAACGGCGTCATCCGGCGAATTCAGCACGAGGGACAGCACGTTGCCGAGCAATTCGCTCGCGGACGCGGCATTCATCATCAGCGCCATCATCAAGGGCAAAATCAGCAGAATCCACCGTTTCTTCATTGCTCTCAGCTCCTTTGGAGGTATTTCCCTACCTATATAAACGCATCAAGGCGCATTTTCCCTGCGAAGTGCCAAAAATCTTGAAAAATGTTCTGCCAGTTCATTCTGAATCCATCTTTCTATGGTATGATGGCGGACGCAAACGGAAAAGGAGGGATTGAGACCCATGCTACGGATTTTGAAACACCTCAGGTGGAAAGAGTGGCTGCTCGTCGCCGCCTGTGCAGTGCTGATTGTTGGGCAGGTGCAGCTTGACTTAGCCCTGCCTGATTATATGTCGGAAATCACCCGGCTGGTGCAGACGGAGGGCAGCCAGATGAGCAATATCCTGCTCGCAGGGGGCAAGATGCTGCTGTGCGCGCTGGGGTCGATGCTGCTAACGGTCTGCACGACATTCTTTACCGCACAGATTGCATCACGCTTCTCCGCTCGGCTGCGCGGCGAAATGTACCGCAAGGTGGTCGGCTTCTCAAACGAGGAAATCAACCGTTTCTCCACAGCCAGCCTGATTACCCGCACGACCAACGACATTTCGCAATTGCAGATGTTCTTTTCCTTCGGGATGCAGTCGCTGATTAAAGCGCCGATTATGGCATTCATTGCCGTGGGCAAAATTAGCACGAAGAGCTGGGAATGGTCGCTGCTGACAGGCGGCGTGATTGCGTTCGTGTGCGTGCTGCTGGTGTTCATCATGCTCTACGCCGTGCCGCGCATGAAGAAAATGCAGGCGCTGACGGACAACCTGAACCGCATCACGCGTGAGAACCTGACGGGCTTGCAGGTCGTGCGCGCCTACAACGCGGAAAGCTATCAGGAGGGCAAATTCGCCAAGGCAAACGAGGAAATGACCCGCAACAGCCAGCAGGCGAACATCGCCATGTCCGTCATGAATCCGGGCATGAATCTGGCGATGAACGGCTTGACGCTGGGCATCTACTGGATCGGCGCGGCGCTCATCAGCGCAATTGCGGTCACGTCGCCCGCCGCGATGATGGAACGCATTGGGTTGTTCTCGGACATGGTGGTCTTTATGCAGTACGCGATGCAGGTCATCATGGCATTCCTGATGCTGGTGATGATTTTCGTCATGCTGCCGCGCGTGACTGTTTCCGCGGGCCGCGTCAATGAGGTGCTGAACACGAAGGCGCGCATTGTGGACGGCAAGGAAACGCAGGGCAAGCCCGGAATGAAGGGCGAAATCGAGTTCCGCGACGTCTCCTTCCGCTATCCCGATGCCGACGGCGACACCATCCACCACATCTCCTTCACCGCACATCACGGACAGACGGTTGCCCTCATCGGCGCGACGGGCTGCGGCAAGAGCAGCATCATCAACCTGATTCCGCGCCTGTATAACGCAACAAGCGGGCAGGTGCTGGTAGACGGCGTGGACGTGCGTGACTACACGCAGGACGCCCTGCGCAGCAAGATTGGCTTTGTGCCGCAGAAGGCGTTCCTGTTCTCCGGCACGGTCAGCAGCAACGTCGGCTACGGCGAGGACAATGCGTCGGGCGCTGCCATCCGCAAGGCGGTTGCTATCGCGCAGGCGGCGGAATTTGTCGAATCCCCGGAGGTCGGGTATTCCGGCACGGTCGCGCAGGGCGGCTCGAACTTCTCCGGCGGGCAGAAGCAGCGTTTGTCCATTGCCCGCGCAGTGGCGCGCGACCCGGAAATCCTCGTCTTTGACGACTCCTTCTCCGCGCTGGACTACAAGACCGACCATGCATTGCGTCAGGCGCTCCGCGAGCAGACCAGCGGCACGACGAACATCATCGTCGCACAGCGCATCGGTACGATTCGCGACGCGGACTGCATCCTCGTCATTGAGGACGGCGCGATTGTCGGCAAGGGCACGCACCGTGAGCTGATGGAAAGCTGCAAGGTCTATCAGGAAATCGCGTATTCTCAGCTGTCAAAGGAGGAACTTGCGTCATGAGTGAAACGAAACGCCGTCCGGGCGGTCATCCCGGAATGCGCGGGCGGGGCGTACCGGGCGAAAAGGCGAAGGACTTCCGCGGTTCACTGGGGAAGCTCATCCGCCACTGCAAGCCCTTCTATCCGGTCATTTGCATCGCGATTCTGGGCGACTTGGCGGGCGTCATTATCCGCCTGATCGGCCCGAACAAAATCAGCGAAATCACCAACCTGATTACCGCCGGGCTGCGCGGCGAGATTGACATGCCCGCCATCCAGAAAATCTGCATCACGCTGATAATTCTCTACGTCGTCGGCGCGCTGCTGAGTTTTATGACCGGGCTGGTGATGACCGTCGTCACGCAGAAGGTCAACCGGGGCTTGCGTGACGGCATATCCCACAAAATCAACCGCCTGCCGGTCAGCTACTTCCAGTCCACCTCCACCGGCGACGTGCTCTCCCGCGTCACCAACGATGTGGACACCATCGGGCAGACGCTGCAGAACAGCCTGACGAGCCTTGTCTCCGCCGTGACGATGTTCATCGGCAGCGTCGTCATGATGCTCTCGACGAACTGGATCATGGCGCTGACGGCGATTGTGTCGTCGATGCTGGGCTTCGGGCTGATGCAGGGCATCATGAACCGCTCGCAGAAGTACTTCGTCGCGCGCCAGCGGTGGCTGGGCGACCTGAACGGCCATATTGAAGAAATCTACACAGGGCACAATGTCGTCCGCCTCTTCGGCGCAGAGCAGCGCGAACAGCAGGCGTTCGACCGCATCAACAGCAAAATGCAGGAGACAGACTGGAAGAGCCAGTTCATGTCCGGCCTGATGATGCCGCTGATGGGCTTCATCGGCAATTTCGCGTATGTGGCGGTGTGCGTCGTCGGCGCGGTGCTGGCGATGCACGGCACGATTTCCTTCGGCGTGATTGTCGCCTTCATGATGTATGTGCGCCTGTTCACCTCGCCCCTGAGCCAGTTAGCACAGGCGGCGACGAACCTGCAATCCGCAGCGGCGGCGGCAGAGCGTGTCTTTGAGTTCCTCGAAGCGAAGGAAATGCCCGACGAATCCCACCTGCCCGCGCAGACGAAAACCGTCCGCGGCGAAGTGGCGTTCGACCACGTCCGCTTCGGCTACACGCCGGACAAAATCATCATTCACGACTTTTCCGAGCATGTGCAGCCGGGTCAGAAGGTCGCCATCGTCGGCCCGACCGGCGCGGGCAAAACCACGATGGTCAATCTGCTGATGAAGTTCTATCCGCTGGGCGGCGGCGAAATTCGCATTGACGGCGTGCCGCTGTCGCAGATGACGCGCGAGCATGTGCACGACCTCTTCGGCATGGTCTTGCAGGACACTTGGCTGAAAGCCGGCACGATTCGCGACAACATCGCCTACGGCCGCCCCGACGCGTCGGAAGAGGACGTTATCGCCGCCGCGAAGGCCGCCCACGCGCACAGCTTCATCCGCCGCCTGCCCGACGGCTACGACACGGTTATCACCGAAAACGGCGGCAACATCTCGCAGGGACAGAAGCAGCTGCTCTGCATTGCCCGCGTGATGCTGGGCGGCGAAAACGGCGAACTTCCGCCGATGCTGATTCTGGACGAAGCAACGTCTTCCATCGACACGCGCACAGAAATCAAGATTCAGTCCGCCTTTGCGCGGCTGATGAATGGGCGCACGTCGTTCATCGTGGCGCATCGGCTTTCGACGATTCAGGAAGCGGATGTGATTCTGGTGATGAAAGATGGGCATATTATTGAGCAGGGAACGCATGAGGAGCTGCTGAAGAAGCAGGGATTCTATGCGAATTTGTATCAGTCGCAGTTTGCGCTAAGCTAAGGAAATCGCCAAAAGGATAAACACGCGGAAGCAGTAAGGGAAAAGCGACCAACTCA
>OLSL01003873.1_pt1 | contig 10115 bp, 10 predicted proteins | sample 1672511 | NCBI WGS metagenome assembly OLSL01 (sample SAMEA3136694, study PRJEB25190) | human gut metagenome | biome: human gut; feature: human-associated habitat; material: faeces | place: Austria | collected 2013
CGGTGCTGGCACAGCTGGCGCAGCTGCGCCACAGCTGCGAAGCCTTCCGCACCGGTGAGCTGCGGGTGCTGCGGGCGCAGGACGGCATCCTGCACTACCAGCGCGTAGGCGAAGCGGAAACCGCCGAGATCATCGTGAACCGCTCGGAGCACATCATCGTGGAGCCGCTGGCTTCCGGCAAGCACACGGAGGTGAACCCCATGGGCTTTACCATCGTGGTGGAGGAGAACGGGCATAACCCGAACCACAGCTATTACGATATCAAGTAAAAACGATTTGAATGCCCGCCGCGTTCGCTCTGGGCACATTCAGAGGAAATTTTATCTTTTATTTTCGCAACAACGGGCAGCCTGCGGGCCGCCCGTTGTTGCATTTTCACGCAAAGGGCCGTATCCGCAAACTACATCTTGCACTGCTTTTCATTTATTTTGTTCTTTATTTCGTTTTCTGCGCAACGTTCCAGCAAAAAACGCTTGACCTTCCACCCGGGGGATACTCTATAATAGGGGCATAAGGAGGGAGAACCATGAATCCTGTTCCATTTCTCTGGCTGGCTGCCGTGGTGGGCTTTTTGCTGTTGGAGGCTTCCACCTTCAGCATGACCTCCGTCTGGTTCGCCGTCGGCGCAGCTGCCGCCCTGCTCACCTGCCTGTTCACGGATTCGTTCCGGGCGCAGGCTCTGGTGTTCATCGTGGTAAGCATTCTGTGCCTGCTGGCGTTCCGGCCGCTGGCTGCAAAGCTGCGCCAGAAAATCACCCCCACCAATGGCGACCGAAACCTTGGCCGGGAGGCCACCGTGCTGACCACCGTCACCGCCGACCTGCCGGGCCGTGTGCGACTGGACGGCGTGGACTGGAATGCCCGCTGCGCCACTCCCGGCGACATTCTCACCCCCGGGCAGCGCTGCCGTGTGACCGAACTGCACAGCACCCTGCTCATCGTGGAGCCCGTATTGACCGAAAGCCGCAGAGCGTGATCTGCGTTCTGCGCTGAAACGTTGCACCCATCTGAAAAAGGAGAACCACTATGGTCATGTTTTTTCTGATCCTCGCGCTGGTCTTTGTCGTCCTGCTGGTGATCATCACCAATATCGTCATCGTGCCCCAGTCCAAGGTGTATGTCGTTGAGCGGCTGGGCAGCTACTCCGACACATGGTCGGCAGGCCTGCACATTAAGATTCCCTTCATCGAGCGCATCGCCAAAAAGGTGAGCCTGAAGGAGCAGGTGGCAGACTTTCCCCCTCAGCCGGTCATCACCCGCGATAACGTTACCATGCAGATCGATACCGTGGTGTTCTTTCAGGTGATGGATGCCAAGCTCTACACCTACGGTGTCAACCAGCCCATTGCGGCAATCGAAAGCCTGTCTGCCACCACCCTGCGCAACATCATCGGCGAAATGGAGCTGGACCACACCCTGACCAGCCGCGATGTCATCAACGGCAAGATCACCGCCATCCTGGACGAAGCCACCGACAAGTGGGGCATCAAGGTGAACCGCGTGGAGGTGAAGAACATCATCCCGCCGCGGGAAATTCAGGAAGCCATGGAAAAGCAGATGAAGGCTGAGCGCGAGAAGCGCGCCGTCATCCTGAAGGCAGACGGTGAAAAGCAGGCCGCCATTACCGCCGCCGAGGGCGAAAAGGAATCTGCCATCCTGCGCGCCGATGCTGTGAAGCAGCAGCGCATTCTGGAGGCTGAGGGTGAAGCACAGGCTATTCTGGCTGTGCAGAAGGCCAACGCCGATGCCATCCGTCTGCTGAACGAGGCCATGCCCAGCGACAAGGTGCTGGCCATCCGCAGCCTTGAAGCGCTGGCGAAGGTTGCCAACGGCAAGGCCACCAAAATCATCATCCCCTCTGAGCTGCAGAATCTGGGCGGCGTTGTGCCCAGCATCAAGGAGCTGATGACCGACCCGAAGGACGCCGAGTAAGCGCCCGCTTATCCACAAACAGTAAAACAGCTCCCGGTCACTTCAGCGGCGTGACCGGGAGCTGTTCTTTTGCTATCTATTCAGGGAGATCACTTCTCGCCTTTTTCTTCGTTCTGCTGCTCTTCCTGCTCGCGACGCAGCTCTTTGATGCGCTTTTTCTCGCTCTGGACATGGGGCCACGGCCATGAGAAGCCCTCGTTCTGCTTGCACCAGCGGGTAAGGGGGTAGAAGGCAAAGGCCAGACCAAAAATGTACAGCAGCGCGTACAGCAGGGCATCCAGCGTGACCAGAGCATCCAGTGCGCCGATCACCGCCACAACACAGCCCGCCTTTAAAAAGAACTGGCCGTTCTGGCGGCAGTATTCCTCAAAGTTTTCGGCCTTGACCGCCCTGCGCCCCTGATCGCCCCACACGCGGGGATTTTTCATCACCGAAAAACCGTAAAAGGCCATCATCAGGCCAAGGGTAAGCTGAAAGCCAAAAAACATGGGTCATACCTCGTTTTTATCAGAATACAAAGGCGGATCAGTCCTCAAACAGGGGCTTCATAAAGGGCAAAAAGTCCAGCGTTGCAAAGTAATCGCGGGGGGTCTGGGCGCGGCGGATCAGCCGGTGAGAGCCGTCCTCGCACAGCAGCACCTCAGCGCAGTGCAGCTTGCCGTTGTAGTTGTAGCCCATAGCAGAGCCGTGGGCACCGGTATCGTGGATGTAAAGGATATCCCCGATGTCGATCTTGGGCAGCATCCGGTCAACGGCAAACTTGTCGTTATTCTCGCACAGCCCGCCCACCACGTCGTACTTGTGGTCGCAGGGTTCGTTCTCCTTGCCCAGCACGGTGATGTGGTGATAAGCACCGTACATGGCGGGGCGCATCAGGTTTGCGGCGCAGGCGTCCAGACCGATGTACTCCTTATAGATGTGCTTTTCGTGGATGACGGTGGACACCAGCGCGCCGTAGGGGCCAGTAGTAAAGCGGCCCATCTCGCTGAAGATGGCTACATCCCCCATGCCGGCAGGCACAAGGATCTCCTCAAACTTCTGGCGCACACCCTCGCCGATGGCCATGATGTCGTTCTCGGTCTGCTCCGGGCGGTAAGGGATGCCCACGCCGCCGGACAGGTTGATATAGCTGATATGTGCACCGGTAGCCTGCTGCACCCGGACAGCCAGCCGGAACAGGATGGCAGCCAGCTCCGGGTAGTAGGCGTCCGAGATGGTGTTGGAGGCAAGGAACGCGTGGATGCCGAACTGCTTTGCGCCCTTCTGCATCAGCTTTTTGTAGCTGTCGATCATCTGCTGCTCGGTCATGCCGTACTTGGCATCGCCGGGCTTGTCCATGACCTGAAAGCCCTCTTCGCTCTCGCCCAGACTGAAGGTGCCGCCCGGGTTATAGCGGCAGAAGATGTTCTCCGGCACACCGGCGACACGCTCCAGAAATTCCACCATGGTGGCATCGTCCAGATTGATATAAGCGCCCAGCTCGTAGGCCTTCTTCATATCTTCCACGGGAGTCTGGTTGGAGGAGAACATGATATCGCTGCCGGAGAAGCCGCACACCTCGCTGAGCATCAGCTCGGTCAGAGACGAGCAGTCCACGCCGCAGCCCTCCTCCTTGAGGATCTGCAGGATGACAGGGTTCGGCAGAGCCTTGACGGCAAAATACTCCTTGAAGCCTTTGTTCCAGCTGAATGCCTTGTTGATGCGGCGGGCATTTTCACGGATGCCCTTCTCATCGTAGACATGGAACGGCGTGGGCACATCCTGAATGATCTCCTGTGCCATCGCCTCGGTCAGAAACGGTTTCTTTTCCATAATAACATCCCTCTCGTTTTGCGCAGCCCGGCATTTTCCGGTCTGCGGTCTATCCCATGCGGCCCAGTGCCGCAGTTCAAGCTGTTACAGTTTCAGGTTCTCCCGGGTGGGGGTAAAGGTGGGGATCATAGCCGCCAGCTGGCGCACCACGCCCTCATCGTTGTGGGCGGCAGCGGCTTCCAGCGCCTGTAGCTGCCCGTAGAACTCGGCAAGATCAATGGTGCGGGGGCTTGCCACAAAGATCTTGTTGTGCTGGGTACGGCGCATCTTGTCCTGCTCCTCGTCCATCATCAGCTCCTCGTAAAGCTTCTCGCCGGGGCGCAGACCCACGATCCTGATCTCCATATTCACGCCCGGCTCATAGCCGTAAAAGCGGATGAGCTGCTTGGCAAGATCCATGATCTTGACCGGCTCGCCCATGTCCAGCACATAGATATTGCCGCTTTCGGCCAGCGCACCGGCCTGCAGCACCAGCTGGGCCGCTTCCGGAATGGTCATAAAGTAGCGCTCAATGTTGGGATCCGTCAGGGTGACAGGCCCGCCTTTTTTGATCTGGGCCTCAAACAGCGGAATGACGCTGCCGTGGCTGCCCAGCACATTGCCAAAACGCACAGCCACACACTTCATATCCGTGTTGCCCGCAAAGGTCTGGATGAGCATTTCGCAGATGCGCTTGGTACAGCCCATCACACTGGTGGGGTTCACAGCCTTATCGGTGGAAAGCTGCACGAACCGCTCCACGTCGTGTTCGCTGGCGCTCACCAGCAGATTTTTGGTGCCCAGAACATTGTTCTTGACCGCTTCTGCAGGGCTGACCTCCATCAGCGGCACATGCTTGTGTGCTGCCGCATGGAACACCACAGTGGGATGATAGGTTTCAAAAACCTCATCCAGACGCTTTTTATCGCGGATGGAGCCAATGAGCACCGTTACCGGGATATCCCGGCCGTACTTCTGCTGCAGCTCCATCAAAAGCTCATAGGCGCAGTTCTCGTAGATATCAAAAATAAGCAGCTTGCCGGGCTTGAAGCGCATCACCTGACGGCACAGTTCGCTGCCGATGGAGCCGCCGCCGCCCGTGACCAGAACGGTCTTGCCGGTGAGGTAGCCGGAGATCTGATCGGTATCCAGCGTCACCTCATCGCGGGAAAGGAAGTCCGCCGGGTTCAACTCGCGGAAGGCTCCCTGCTGCGGTGTACCGCTGCCCACCAGCTGCGGGTCACTGAGCAGCTGCACCGCACAATGGGTGCTGACGCACAGATCGATGACATGGTTCAGCTTGCTGCCCTTCAGGGTAGGAATGGCGATGATGATGCTGTGGATGCCGTAGCGCTTGCACAGGTCCGGGATATCCTCCAGCGTGCCCTTCACCGGCACCCCGTGGATGGTCTGGTTGAGTTTTGTGGGATCATCGTCCACCGCCACCACCGCGTGACCATATTCCTTATTGGATTTGCACACGTTGATGGCCCATGCACCGGCTTCGCCTGCACCTACGATCATCACCGGGCGGTTGGGGTCCTTGCTGGCAGCGCCGCGTAGCTTTTCGCCCAGCGGGTGGTTCAGGAACAGCCGCCATGCCAGACGGCTGCCGCCCACCAGCAGGAAGATGAGCACCGCTGCCATGCAGTTGGCAGAGTTGAACAGCACACCGTGGATGCACAGCCGGTTGACACCGTAGACGATAACGGTAGGCACAGCCACCGTTCCCGCCAGACGCATCAGGTCGCGTTCACCGGCATACTTCCACAGTACGGAGTACAGCCCGCTGAACAGAAAGCTGGCAATGTACACCGCCACGATCCATGGCAGATTTTCGTACAGAAGCTCACGGTTATGCGGCCACCAGGTGGCTTCCACTGCTCCGTCTGCCCGCAGCAGAAGCGCAAAATAAAAGCTGAATGCAACAATGGCTGCATCCAGCAGCACAAGCAGCGCCCGGCGCGCAAGCACCTGCGGCGTGTTCTTTTTATCTTTCACAAAAAAGTCCTCTTTTTGCACACGGCGTAAAACGCCGCTGTTTTTTCCGGAAGGAGCTTCCGGCGTTCCGTCCTGCCCGGCGCACCGAGCAGCCCTATCTTTATATTATACTCAGAAGCGCGGGGAATGTCCAGAAAATTTGCAGGAAAGGCGTTCCCTTGCGGGAAGCTGCCGCCTCAGGCGGCTGATGAGGGCGCAGGACAGCAGTATTTTACCCTAAATTCCCCCTCATCCGGCGCGGGCGCGCCCCGCAGCAGGCTGCCTGCTTTTTGTCCGGAGGGCTTTCACTTCCTCCCCCAGCCCCAGCGGCCATGCCGCCAGCAGGAATACTGCCGCCGTCATGCAGCCGCCCGCCCCCAGAGCCGCCAGCTGCATGGGCAGTTCCGACCTCAGGCCGTCCGCAAGCAGCCCTTTCAAAAAAGCACCCGCCCCTGCTGCCAGCAGCGCCGCCAGAGCAGGCGCACCCAGCCAGCGGCGGAAAGCGTGCCGCGTGCCGCTGGAAAACAACAGCCGCCCGGTGTTGGCAATGCAGGTGTACAGGCTGGAAAGCAGGATCACTGCCAAAAAGCCCTTCATGCCAAAGCGCGGCAGCAGCGCCACCACCCCGCCAATGCGCAGGATGGAATCCCACACGCTGTAGCGGAAGGCCGCCTTCTGCTCCCCTACCCCTTTCATGGCACCGTCCACCATGCTTTCCAGATACATCAGCGGCATGGCAGGAGCCAGCGTTTCCAGATAAAACCCGGCATCCGCACTTTGGTACAAAAGCTGTGCCAGCGGCCGTCCCCACACCCAGAACAGCACCCCTGCCAGCGCGGAAAAATAGCCGGTGAGCCGCAGCATCCGGTCCAAAAGTGCGTTGAGCCGTTTGGTTTGGCCCAGAATGTGGGCCTGCGTGATCTCCGGCATCAGCAGCACCGAAAGACTGCCCAGCAGGCCAAATGGGAACGTAAGCAGCGGCAGAGCCATGCCTTTCAGTTCTCCGTACTGCTCCAGCGCGGCGGTGCGCCCGCCCGCGTTGATCAGATAGACCGCAAGGCAGGCGGGCACCAGCATATTCTCCGCCGTGTGCAGGGCGCTTGCCAGCACCCGCCCGCCCTCCACCGGCCACAGGATCTCCCACAGACGGCGGGCAGGGTCTGCCGGGCGGACGGCTTTTTGCCCCGCAAAGGCACTGCGGGCATCCCGCCGGTAAAAGGCCAGCATGCACAGCGCCGACACCGCTTCGCTGACGGCGGTAGCTCCCAGCACCAGCATACAGCGCACGCCCACCGCAAGGCCCTCGGTGCGGGTAAGCGCCAGTGCCACCAGCGCGATGCGCACCGTCTGCTCCGTAAGCTGGCTGAACACATTGGGAGCTACATGCCGTCGGGCGATGAAAAAACCGCGCAGCACCGCCGAGACCGCCATCCATGGCATTCCCAGCGCTGAAACGCGCAAAGCACCGACGGCGCGGACATCGCCAAGCCACAACCGGGCCGCAAGATCCGCTGTCGCCAGCTGCAGTGCAGCGGCAAACAGCCCCAGCACAAGTCCTGCCGCCAGCAGACGGCGCAGCAAGCCGCAGGCTGCACCACGGGCGGAAGCCGGGCCGCTGAGTTCCTCGGCCATGAGCCGGGTAGCCGCCACCGAAACGCCCGCCGTTGCCAGCGTGACGAACAGTGAATACACCGCCAGCACCAGCTGGTAAAGGCCCATCCCCTCGCCGCCCAGCTCGTTTGCCAGCCAGATGCGCAGGCCCATGCCGGCCAGCCGCAGCACCACGTCTGAACCGGTGAGCAGCGCCGCATTTTTCAAATAGCTCTGCCGCATGGCACACACCCTCCTGACAGTCGCAGTCTCCCTTTTCAGCCTATGCATCTGCACTCTGAAAAAGACGAGCGGCGCGGCGGGTTGTTTCCTGAGCGCTTTTATGGTATAGTAAAGGGGCGGCCTTTGCAGCCGTATTCTGATCAAGGAGGAAGCACACGGCAAACGCCCCGCGCCCGCCGTGCGCAAAAAGAGAATGAGCGAAGAATGCACCCATGACTGCTCCAGCTGCGGAGCAGCATGTTCTTCCCGCGATGCAGCGCCCAAGCATGACGCACCCAACCCCAACAGCAGCGTCAAAAAGGTCATCGGCGTTGTGTCCGGCAAAGGCGGCGTTGGCAAGAGCATGACCAGCGCCCTGCTGGCCTGCGCCATGGCACGCCGCGGCTACCACTGCGGCATCCTCGACGCCGACATCACCGGCCCGTCCATCCCGAAGGCCTTCGGCCTGCACGAACAGATCGTCGGCAGCGACGACGGGATGCTCCCGGCCATCACGCCGGAGGGCATCAAGGTCATGTCCATCAACCTGCTGCTGCCCAATGAGACGGACCCCGTCATCTGGCGCGGCCCGGTCATCGGCGGCGCGGTCAAGCAGTTCTGGACGGACGTCTGCTGGGGCGATGTGGATTATATGTTCGTCGATCTGCCGCCCGGAACGGGCGACGTGATGCTGACGGTGTTCCAGTCGCTGCCGGTCGACGGCGTGGTGATCGTCACAAGCCCGCAGAGCCTCGTGTCCATGATCGTCTCCAAGGCCGTCAACATGGCGCGGATGATGAACGTTCCGGTCTACGGCTTTGTCGAGAACTACAGCTATTTCCAGTGTCCGGACTGCGGCAAACGCGTCGAGATCTTCGGCAAAAGCAGGCTGGATGAGCTGGCGCTGCAATTCTCGCTCCCGGTCCTCGCGCGCCTGCCGATCAATCCGGACATCGCCTCCCTGTTTGACGAAGGCAAAATGGCGCAGGCCGACGTCAGCGCCGTCCTGCCCGCCGCCGAGCTGATGGCAAAGGCATAACCCGGATTTTTGAAAATGGAACGGGAGGAACCGCAGAATGCTGCGATTCCTCCCGTTATTTTGATCCATATCCGCCTTGCGTACAGGCGCAGGGCGCTCAGATGTTCTTCAGATGCCGCACGTCGAGGACAGCTGGGTCGTACTGCTCCAGATACGTCAGCGTATCCGCCGGTGTGGGGCAGAGAGCGTAAATGTTCAGGCAGGCGGAGCGAATGAAGCGCTGCTCCACGGCGGACAGGACAAATTCCTGCAGTTTATCATAGAAGCCGTTCGTGTTGAGAATGGCGATGGCCGGGTTATGGCGGCCAAGCTGCTTGAGCGTCAGCACCTCGAAAAACTCCTCGAGCGTTCCGAAGCCGCCGGGGGCCATGACGAACGCGTCTGCATGGGCGATCATGGCGGCCTTGCGCTCGGCCATGGTGTCCGTCAGGATAAACTCGGTGCAGCGGTCAAACAGAATGCCGTCTACATTTAAAAAGTTCGGCGCGATGCCGGTGATTTTTCCGCCCGCGTCCGCAGCGCCGCGTGCTGCAGCGCCCATAACGCCCTGCGCGCCGCCTCCGTAGACGAGCGTGTGGCCGTTTTTTGCCAGCAGGCGGCCGAATTCCTCCGCCGCGTCAAAATATGCGCGGTCAAGCGCAGGGCTTGACGCGCCGTAAAGACAAATGTTCATGTCCATTCCTCCGTTTTTTGCAGCTGCGCGATCTGCTGCCCGATCTGGCAGACGTCCCGATAGGCGCAGACTTCAAAATCGCAGTCCGCCTCGCCGTCCTCTACCAGGACCATCCGCGAAGCGTCGATCGTGCGGCAGTAGCCGCTCAGAATCTGTTCCATGCCAGTCCCTCCATATGCAATTTTTTATTATATACGCACACATTTGAAAAAACCAGAGCCAATTATGGATTTTGTCGAAAACGCCTATTTAGGCATTTTTTTATCGATATCTATTGCAGTTTCTTAACGGCTATGCTAGAATTACAAAATCGAGTACATTCTGTACATAATATATAGAGCATTTTCTGTATTGTTCTGGAAAATATGATGCGGCGCTGGCTTGGAAAAAGCAGCGCCGCAGGGTGTACATGAAGGAGGTGATGGAAATGGCGATGCAGGAGCTCGCACAGATCGCCGCAGCGGAGGAACAGGCCCGCGCGATCTGCGAGCAGGCACGTGCGGAGGCCGCCGAGCTGGCCGTACAGGCCGAAAAGGACGGCACAGCCCGTCTGAACGCCGTGATATCCGGCGCGCAGGAGCGTATGCGCGAGGCGAAGCGGCAGGCCGGAAAGCAGGCAGCGGCATTTGAAACGGATTTGAACAGCAAAACAGCCGCGCAGTGCCGGGCACTGGAGCAGGCGGCAGCCAGCCGGTCCGGCGCAGCGGCGGCAATGATCGTAGAGAGGATCTGGGACAGCGAATGGCAATCTTAAAAATGAAAAAGCTGCGGATCTGCGGCGTTTCAGAGGAGCAGACGCAGCTGATCCGCCAGCTGCAGCTGCTCGGCAGCGTCGAGATCGGCGCGCCGTGCGCGCTGACGGATACGCAGGGGGTGCAGGTGTTCTGT
>OLSL01003874.1_pt1 | contig 10112 bp, 7 predicted proteins | sample 1672511 | NCBI WGS metagenome assembly OLSL01 (sample SAMEA3136694, study PRJEB25190) | human gut metagenome | biome: human gut; feature: human-associated habitat; material: faeces | place: Austria | collected 2013
CCCGAGCGCCCGAGCGCGCGTCCGTCCCCATGGCTCAGCCGCCTGCGCAGGCTGCGCCATGGGAATCCGAGCAGGTGCCCTACGACGATGCTATGGTCGGTGGTTTTGCTGCCGATGCCGGCGGGGACGATCTGCCCCCGTTCGACGTGCCGGGTGCGGCGTCCGCGACCAAGGCCGCTGCTGTGGCACCCGCAGCCTCTGCAAACGACGACGTCCCCGCCGCTCCCTGGGAATCCAATCCCGGTGCTGGCAGCCCCTTCGGCCATCAGGGCGCAGCCCCGAGCATCCCGCAGACCGAGGACGAGGCCAAGGCCCTCATCCGCAGCGTCTTTGGCCAGGCCACCATCTTCAAGCCGGTGGAGTAGCTGCGCAGGCGGGTATACTGCTCAAGAAGAGGACCCCTTGTCCGGGCGCATCTGTATTTCGGACATGTGTAGTGTGGTGCCGCGTATGTCGCATTTGAGCAGACAGGTGCGTGACGGTCGGCCTAGGATGCTGAGGTCGATACGATACGTCGCATGGCTGTCCGTGTACTCGACTTGCTCGGCGTTAATGGTTGCTCCGATTGCCAAATAAACGCCTAGCTCGGCATCGACAATCTTGAAGTCCTTTATCTTGACCTTGAACTCTTGATAGAGGGACGGGCTGTTGTAGTAGACGGTTCGGGTTCCGTCGGTGCACTCATCGGTCGTCTCCCATTTGACGACGGGCTGGTCCGAGCTGGCTATCAGCAGTTCTGCTCCAAAAGCTATGGCATGGGTGATGACAACCAGCAATGCCCAGCCGACAAAGAGATAGAGAACCACATATGCAACGGGGTGTTTTGAGCGGATGTTTTGGAGCGCGTTGGGGGCATTCATGGGGCACCTCCAAATTACTATCTATGGCAATCAAATTATACCCTGCCGCCATGTGCGCCGCCTCGAGCAGCGGTTCGGCATTTAGCTATTTAGTGGCGCACATGAAATGCCGGATTCGGCTCTACTAGATTGAGTGTGCGATATTATGCAACCTTGCATAATTCGACCTTGCATAATCTTTGAGTGCGGTTTGTATTGGAGGACATGTATATCGACTGAGGTAACACGTCCGCCCCGCTCTCTCGCCGCGCGCCGTGGTACGATTTTTGAGTTTGAAAGTCCCGCCGTGCTCCGGCTGCCCTTGCAGCTCGGCGTGCGGCCGCACGTAAAGGAGCCATCATGGCCGGTATGAACATGCAGCAGATGATGAAGCAGGCTCGCAAGATGCAGGAGCAGCTTGCCGCCGCGCAGGAGAACCTCAAGTCCCAGACCGTCGACGCCTCTGCCGGCGGCGGCATGGTCAAGGTGACCGTTAACGGCGAGATGGAGCTCGTCAACCTCACTATTGACCCCGATGCCCTCGATCCCGAGGACGTCGATATGCTGCAGGACATGATCATGGCTGCCGTCAACGAGGCCGTCCGCGGCGTCAACGAGCTCGCCAACAAGCAGATGGGCGCCATCACCGGCGGCCTCAACATCCCGGGCATGCCGTTCTAAGACACGCATATATATGAGTGCGAATCACAGTCTGCAAAAACTGCTCGATGAACTGGGTCGTCTGCCGGGCATTGGTCCCAAGTCGGCCCAGCGCATCGCCTATTACCTGCTCGAGGCCGATGCCGAGGAGGCCCGCCGCCTGGCCGAGGCCATCCTGGAGGTCAAGCAGGAGGTCCACTTTTGCAGCCGTTGCTTTAACTACGCCACGGCCGACGAGTGCTCCATCTGCCAGGACCCGATGCGCGATACCACTCGTATTTGCGTGGTGGGCGAGCCGCGCGACGTCCAGGCGATCGAGCGCACGGGCAGCTACCACGGCCTGTACCATGTGCTGGGCGGCGTGATCAGCCCCATGGACAAGATTGGCCCCGAGCAGCTGCACATCCGCGAGCTGCTGGCGCGTCTGGGCCACGAGGATATCCATGAGGTCATCATCGCCACCAACCCCAACATCGAGGGCGAGACCACGGCGAGCTATCTGGCCCGTACCATCAAGCCGTTGGGCGTCGAGGTGTCGCGTCTGGCAAGCGGCCTTCCCGTTGGCGGCGACTTGGAGTATGCCGACGAGCTTACGCTTGGCCGCGCCATCGAGGCCCGTCGCGCGATTTAGGTGGCGAGCCTGCTCCTGCCGTATGTTTTCCTCGCGATGCACGGGGTAGTCATAATTTCCCCGTGCGACTGTGAGTTTGTTGTGCAACAAAGATGCTTCGTATCCGCTTATCGCATGGATGCTTCCGCTCGCATCCTTAATTTGCCCATTCGTTGCGCAACCTTTTGGGTTCGCTGATACACTCAAATATGGATTTGAATGAATGCGCCGCTTCTGAGCGGCGTGTTTTTCTTGGAGGAGAACGCATGCGGCCCGGTGGCACTCAGACAAAGCGCGGCGCCGCGGTGCGCACGCGACGCCGACTGGGCTTGGCGCCGCGGGCGTACGCACTGCTGTCCTGCTCGCTGGTGCTGGTCATAGCTGGCGTTTCTGCCTATGGCATGACCGTGCCGTCCATGATGCAGGCGCATACCGCACGCGAACCGCGCGTGGGGCATGAGGTCAAAAGCGATCTGGGTACCACGACTGGATATGCTTGGGCAAGTGTGGTCGCGCATATTGTGTTTGGCACCGACGATGCGGACGGCGCCGAGGCTCCGGACAACGAAGTCACGCTTGCCAATGGCAAAACCATCGTGCTCACCAACACCAAGATCATCGATCGGTTGTCCAACAATAGCGTGGCGGCAACGGTGAATAAGGTCGAGCAGCAAAAGGAGCAGGACGCCCAGCAGTTCGGAAAGCCCGGTAGCTCGGATTCATCGAGTTCGGGCGGCGGCTCTGGGTCGGGTTCCTCTACCGGAGGGTCTGGAAACGGCGGCTCGACGGGCGGCAACACTGACAACGATGCAAACTCCGGTGGCCTTTCCGCTGCTGAGGAAGAGAGCATTCACAGTTGGCTTGTGAACAAGTACAACATGCTCGACGGCTATGTTTCTCGTGCCAATGACGTGGTCTCGACCTATAACTCTACGGGAGATCCCAGGCCGTGCGACAGCCTGGTCGGGGAGATGTTTGTCATTCGAGCCGAGTTCGGTCGTCAGACATTCTCGCCCCGGTCAAAGTGGTATCAGCAGTATGCCAATCTGTGGGGCTGTTACACCAACCTATGTCAATGGGTCGGCCATTACGGCGATGATGACGTCGCGCTCGGTAACTTCAACAATAACGTGGCGGCGCTTGCCCTATGATGACCGATCTTGCATCCACCACACCACAATCGCTCGGTCGCGATCCCATGGTCGGCCTGCGCCTGGCGCGTGTCGACGGGTTTGAGCCGGCCATTGCGCTCGGTCAGGACGAACTGCCTGCCTATCTGCGTCGTTTTACGATGCTATTTGCCGACGATGCCACCATGCGCCGTGGCGGTATCGGCCGCGTGACGCGTGCCGTCAACGCCCAAGGCGAGGCCGTGGCGCTCAAGCAGCTCATCTTGCCGACGCGCGATGAGTTCGACGACGATGCCGCTCGCGAGGCGCTGGTCGCCAAGTTCAAGGCGGCGTTTCGCGAGGAATACGAATGCCATCGCGCCCTTTCGGGCCTTAAGGGCTTTCCCCGCCTCTATGGCTGGGGCGAGGTCGACGGTGTGCCTGCAATTGTCATGGAATGGGTCGAGGGCGAGACGCTTGCCCGCTTGCGTTCGCGACTTGCCGTGGACGATGCCGGACGCCTGTCGCCGCTTGTGGCGGCACGTCTGGGTCGCGACCTGTTCGATCTGCTCTGCCGTATGAGCCTGGTGGGTGAGGGCTTTGTCCATCGCGATATCTCGCCCGCTAATATTATGGTGCGTGCGGCGCGCCTGCCGCTTGACCGGCAGCTTGCCGAGGGCACCTTTGACCTGTGCCTGATCGACTTTGGCTCGTCGCTGGCGCTTGAGCCTGCGTCGGCCGTGGCCGGTACCGGCGGCAAGGCGTCGTTTACGGAGCGTTATGCCACGCTGCGTCGCGCGACGGTGGCCTACGCTCCGCCCGAGATGCTCACCGACGATATTCCCGACCTGCGCGCTTTGCGTATGTCGCCGGCGATCGACGTCTATGCCGCGGCAAGCACGGTTTACGAGCTCATTGCCGGCGTCGCGCCATACGAAGCCGCGCCGAGCACTTCGGGCACCTCGGGTTCGCGCAAAAAGACGCGCGACATCGCGAGCCCCTACCGTCTTAAGATGGACACGCGGCCCGACTATCCCATTGGTGCCCATGCGCCCGGTTGTGATTTGACTCAGCTGCTTCGTCGTGAGCCCGATGTGGCGCTCGCCGCGGCCGAGCAGGCCCAGCAGCTAGGGCTTGAGCCGGATTCCGAAGAGCTACGCGATGCGCTGGCGTTTGTCGATGCCCAGCTGTTCGACGTGGTGATGGCCTGTCTGTCCAGCCATCAAAAAGATCGTCCCGAGCCGGCGGCGGTCGAGGCGGCGCTCTCGGCGTTTTGTGACCACTATGCGCAAAATGTCGGTCGTTCGCTCCGCGGCGAGCCGCTCACGCCGTGCCCCATGGATGCGTCTGGCCGCGCGGTTCGTCGCGCGCTGATGGTCGGCGCGACAGTCGTCTGTGGCGTGGTTTGGGCTGTGGTCGTGGTTTCGGCCGCGCTGCTGGCGTCGGGCGCTCGCGTGACGGCGACTTTGGGATCGCTCGTGTGGTCTGGGTCGCTACCGGGTATTATTGCCGCACTGGCGTTGGCGCTGCCAGGCATAGCCGGCGTTGCCGCGGGGGCACTTGCGCGCGATCGGCGCTCGGGCTTCCTGCAGGGTGTGCTTGCGCTTTCTGCCTGCGAGGTTCCGGTACTGGTTGTGGCTGCATGTAGCGTATTTTCCCAACGCGCCGTGACGGGCGGCCTTGTTGCCGCTCTGGTTGCAACCTATACGCTTACGTGGTTTTTGCTTGCGATGGGCTTTGCCTTTGAACTTCCCGTTTCGGCACCGCGACGCACAAAAGCCCAGATGGCGACTCCGCTTGCCGGTGGAGCCGCAGCTGCCCGTACTTTTGGCGGACCTGTCGAAGTATCGTCCGATTCTATTTCTACGACCAAGGAGGCCTAGGTCATGGCATCTCAAGTTGAGCTCACCCCATGCGGGGCCATGTTTGACATCTTTAAGCGCGCGGCGCATCTGAGCCATATCGAGCTGTGCGGCTTGGTGCTTTCGTCCCGTCCGCTCGCCGACGGCCGCAGCCCGCAGAGCCGAGCCGCCGATCGCTCTTGGGTTTCCCGCTTTATCGTTCGCGCGCCGGTCGGCACGCTTCAGCAGCGCTACTTTGCCGAATACGGTACCTCGGCTGCGCGTATTATGTCGCAACTGGCCCTGCGCCAGCGCAATCCCATGGACTCCACGGCTGTGATCAATATGGTGTGCGGTCCTGCAGGTGAACCGATGGTACGCGCGCTCGAAGAGTGCCACCAGGACACGAATCTCTATCGCAACGCGCTCGATCGCCTGTCCCAGGCGGCGGAACTCATGCCCGCCGAGCGCGCCGAGGCCGTGCTGGTGCTGTTTGTCGCCGTCGGTTGTTCGGCGGATGTGCGGTCCTCGGTGAACTATGCCATCGACTACGCGCACGCGACCTGTGGCGGAGGCACATCCACGCCGCGTTCGCTTGGCATGTCGATGACCGCGGGCGAACGCGAACCCGCCCCGGCGCACCCCTTGGGCTTGCTGCGCGTACAAAACAGTTTTGTCGTGAGCGCCCCGCGCTGGATTCAGCCGAGTGAGCAGGGTGTTGAGATTGGCGCGCTGGCCACTGGTGAGGGCGATATTACCGACGTCGGCGACGATGTCTCGGCCCGCCATGCCCATATCTGGTGCGATGCTCAAAATATCTGGCACGTCGAGGACTTGTCGTCCACCAACGGAACCGTGGTGGTAAACGGGGCCACGCGCGTCTGCATTCAGGTCGAGCCCGGCCGTTCCGCCCAACTCAATCCCGGCGACGAGCTCAAGCTCGGCGAATCCACTACCTACGCCATCCTCTTCGGTGCCCTCTAGCCAGTCCTGCCAAATGATCCCTCCGTCCCCAAGGGATCATTTTGCTCCCGGCAGTCACCCGAGGTAAACCTTTACCGCACGCCTATATTTGCCGAAATTACACTTGACGGCGGGGTACAATAAGCCCGCATGCGGATTTCCGTTGCGGGCGCTTCCCATCGCCGGGGCGTGCCCGGGAGCATCCGGCATGCGGCCTTTGCGGTGCTCGGTCATGTGCAAGACGGGCGGTCGGGTCTGTGGGGCGCATCAGCTGCTCCTCGCCTCGGCATGTCTTCTCTCCACGCCACGTACCTGCTGCTGAGCCTGCCTGCCAGATGATTGGAAGCAACAGCGTAAATCCCATCACGCCAACATCCCGGCGATCGCCGGGGCCTGTATACCTATATGAGAGGAGAGGGGTATATGGCGCGTAAGTTTAAGTCTATGGACGGCAACGAGGCGGCCGCATATGTTTCGTATGCGTACACCGAGGTAGCGGGAATCTATCCCATTACGCCGTCCAGCCCGATGGCCGACCATGTCGACCAGTGGGCGGCCCAGGGTCGCAAGAACATCTTCGGCACCCCGGTCAAGGTCGTCGAGATGGAGTCCGAGGCAGGTGCAGCCGGTACCGTTCACGGTTCGCTGGGCGCCGGTGCTCTGACCACCACCTACACGGCTTCTCAGGGTCTGCTCCTGATGATCCCGAACATGTACAAGATCGCGGGCGAGCAGCTCCCGGGCGTCTTCCACGTCTCCGCGCGTTGCGTCGCTTCCCACGCCCTGAACATTTTTGGCGATCACTCCGACGTCATGGCCTGTCGTCAGACCGGCTTCGCCATGCTCGCCGAGTGCAACGTCCAGGAGGTCATGGACCTCTCGCCGGTGGCTCACCTTGCCGCCATCGAGGGTAAGACCCCGTTCCTTAACTTCTTCGACGGCTTCCGCACCAGCCACGAGATCCAGAAGGTCGCCATGTGGGACTACAAGGATCTGGCCGAGATGTGCGACATGGACGCCGTCCAGGCTTTCCGCGACCACGCGCTCAACCCTGAGCACCCGCACACCCGCGGCAGCCACGAGAACGGCGATATCTTCTTCCAGAACCGTGAGGCCTGCAACAAGGTCTACGACGAGCTTCCCGCCGTCGTCGAGGGCTACATGAAGAAGATCAACGAGAAGCTCGGCACCGATTACGGCCTGTTCAACTACTACGGCGCTCCCGATGCTGATCGCGTCGTCGTGTGCATGGGCTCCTTCTGCGACGTGCTTGAGGAAGTCATCGACTACCTCAACGCTCACGGCGAGAAGGTCGGCCTGGTCAAAGTTCGCCTGTTCCGTCCGTTCTCCATCAAGCACTTTGTCGACGTTCTCCCCGAGACCGTCCAGAAGATCGCCGTCATGGACCGTACCAAGGAGCCGGGTTCCATCGGCGAGCCGCTCTACCAGGACGTCGTCTCCGCTCTCTACGAGGCCGGCAAGACGGGCATCAAGGTTGTCGGCGGCCGTTATGGTCTGGGCAGCAAGGACACGCCTCCCGCGTCCGCGTTCGCTGTCTTCGAGGAGCTCAAGAAGGACGAGCCCAAGCGCGAGTTCACCATCGGCATTGTCGATGACGTGACCAACCTGAGCCTGCCCGAGGCCGAGGATGCGCCCAACACCGCAGCCCCCGGCACCATCGAGTGCAAGTTCTGGGGTCTGGGTGGCGACGGTACCGTCGGCGCCAACAAGAACTCGATCAAGATCATCGGCGACCACACCGACAAGTACGTCCAGGCCTACTTCCAGTACGACTCCAAGAAGACCGGCGGCGTCACCGTCTCGCACCTGCGCTTTGGTGATTCTCCGATCCGTTCGCCGTACTACGTGACCAAGGCCGACTTTGTCGCCTGCCATAACCCCAGCTACATCGTTAAGGGCTTCAAGATGGTCCGCGACGTCAAGCCGGGCGGCACCTTCCTGGTCAATTGCCAGTGGAGCGACGAGGAGTTCGCCGAGCACATGCCCGCCGTGGCCAAGCGCTACATCGCGAACAACAACGTCAACGTCTACCTGATCGACGCTATCGACCTGGCGGCCAAGGTCGGCATGGGCAAGCGCACCAACACGGTGCTCCAGTCCGCCTTCTTCGCGCTGGCCAAGGTCCTGCCCGCCGAGGACGCCCTGCAGTACATGAAGGACGCGGCTACCAAGTCCTACATGAAGAAGGGCCAGGCCATCGTCGACGCCAACCACAAGGCCATCGATGCCGGCGCTACCGCTTTCCGTAAGTTCGAGGTTCCGGCCGACTGGGCTACCGCCGAGGATGCCGCTCCCGTCGAGCTCTCCGAGGAGACCAAGTCCGCTATCGCCCAGCAGGTCAAGAACCTGCTCGAGCCCATCGATCGCATGGACGGCGACAGCCTGCCCGTTTCCGCCTTCGTCGATTGCGCCGACGGCCAGTTTGAGCTGGGCGCCTCCGCATACGAGAAGCGCGGCGTCGCCGTGGTCGTTCCCCACTGGGACGAGACCAAGTGCATCCAGTGCAACCAGTGCGCCTACGTGTGCCCGCATGCCACCATCCGTCCGTTCGCGATGACCGAGGACGAGGCTGCCGCCGCGCCCGAGGCTACCCGCACGCTCGACGCCATGGGCCCCAAGGCCAAGGGCATGAAGTTCACCATGGCTGTGTCCCCGCTCGACTGCATGGGCTGCACCAACTGCGTCAAGGTCTGCCCCAAGGGCGCCCTCGAGATGGTTCCCACCGAGCAGGAGATGGACCAGCAGCCCGTTTGGGACTACATGGTCGAGAACGTCTCCGAGAAGAAGGAGCTCATCGCGGCCAACGTCAAGGGCAGCCAGTTTAAGCAGCCCTACCTGGAGTTCTCCGGCTCCTGCGCCGGCTGCGCCGAGACCGCCTATGCACGTCTGGTGACCCAGGTTGCCGGCGACCGCATGTTCATCTCCAACGCCACCGGCTGCTCCTCCATTTGGGGCAACCCCGCTGCCACCGCTCCTTACTGCAAGGACAAGGACGGTCACGGCCCGGCGTGGAACAACTCCCTGTTCGAGGACAATGCCGAGCACGGTCTGGGCATGGCCGTCGGTTACGAGGCCGTCCAGAAGAAGCTGATCGCCGCTACCCAGGACATCATCGCTGCCGATGGTCCGTCCGATGAGCTCAAGGCTGCCGGCCAGGCTTGGATCGACTCCGTCAACGACGCCGAGGCCTCCAAGACCGCTGCTGCTGCCTACGTTGCCGAACTCGAGAAGTGCGGCTGCGACGCTTCCAAGGCGATCCTCGCCGACAAGGCTTACCTCACCAAGAAGTCCTTCTGGATCTTCGGCGGCGACGGCTGGGCCTACGACATCGGCTTCGGTGGCCTGGACCACGTCCTGGCTTCCGGCCACAACGTCAACGTCTTCGTCTTCGACACCGAGGTCTACTCCAACACCGGCGGTCAGGCCTCCAAGGCCTCGAACCTGGGCCAGGTCGCTCAGTTCGCCGCTGCCGGTAAGGTGACCAAGAAGAAGTCCCTGGCCGAGATCGCCATGAGCTACGGCTACGTCTACGTGGCGCAGGTCGCCATGGGCGCCAACCCGGCTCAGACCCTCAAGGCCATTCACGAGGCCGAGGCCTACGACGGCCCGTCCCTCATCATCGGCTACAGCCCCTGCGAGATGCACTCCATCAAGAAGGGTGGCATGCAGAACTGCCAGGCCGAGATGAAGAAGGCTGTCGAGTGCGGTTACTGGAACCTCTTCCGCTTCAACCCCGAGGCTGCTGCCGGCAAGAAGTTCTCGCTCGATTCCAAGGAGCCCGCGGGCGGTTATCAGGAGTTCCTGATGAACGAGGCCCGTTACGCTTCGCTGACGCGTTCCTTCCCCGAGCGCGCCGAGGAGCTCTTCAAGGAGAATGAGCAGGCCGCTATGGACCGCTATCAGCACCTGCTGAAGCTCAAGACGGTGTACAACGAGGCCTAGGTCTCCCACCGCAGGATCTGAGGGCTAACCTTCGCGGACGTCCTCGGACATGAAAGAACCCCCGCTGCGCACTGAACTGCCTCCCATTTCTTGGACATGAGAAATGGGAGGCTTTTTATGCGTGTCG
>OLSL01003878.1_pt1 | contig 10103 bp, 7 predicted proteins | sample 1672511 | NCBI WGS metagenome assembly OLSL01 (sample SAMEA3136694, study PRJEB25190) | human gut metagenome | biome: human gut; feature: human-associated habitat; material: faeces | place: Austria | collected 2013
GTGATGGACAAGGCAGAAGGACGTCGGCAGATTTTTCTTAATATGCGTGCAAGAAGCGGACAGTGCGTTTCGGTAGCAGAAATTTCGCAGATGCTTTCTGAGATATGTGAGTCGCCGATGACCTCATCCGCAGGAAGCCGATGTATTGTAAATGGTGAGTTTCATACGGTCCACTTTGTAGAAGACGTCAGCTATCAGATGCTGTATGGAGTGTCCAGATTGACAAGAGAAGAAGAAAAAATATCGGGCGATAATTATATATGCAGGCAGGAAGGGGACGGAAAGTTTGTGATGTGCCTTTCTGACGGTATGGGCTCAGGTATGGATGCCTGCAGAGAAAGTGAGATTGTTGTGGAACTTCTGGAACAGTTTCTGGATTCCGGCTTTTCTCAGGAGACTGCGGCACGTATGGTAAATTCTGCGCTTGTTCTGAAAGGCAGGGAAGGAATGTTCTCTACGGTAGATATCTGTGCAGTAGATCTCTATACGGGAATCTGTGAGTTCCTTAAAGCCGGGGCTGCCTCGACATTTATCAAACGTGACCACTGGGTGGAAGCTATTTCATCAGAAAGCCTTGCGGCAGGACTGGTGCAGCGGATCGATTTTGATATGGCTTCGCGGAAACTTTATCATGGAGATTATCTGATCATGATGACGGACGGGGTGCTGGATGCACTTCCATCAGAGTGCGAGGAAGAAACCATGAAGGAGATCATCCTGGATGTACAGGAGAGTGCCCCGCGTGAGATCAGCCGGGGAATTCTGGAGAGGGTGCTCGGATACAGTGATTATCGTGCAAGAGATGATATGACAGTGCTGGTTGCGAGTGTTGTGAGAAAATAGCTGCTGTGAACAGCGGCAGAAACTGAATGAGGATAAAGAAGAATGCAGGAAATGACCCTGGATAAAGTAAAGAGATTTGCCGAACAGAATAAGATGATCCCAGAGAACAGCATGATCATAGCGGGGGTATCCGGCGGGAATGATTCCATGACAATGCTGCATCTTTTGAAGAGTTTACAGGCAGGATGGAATTTCAGGCTGCGGGTGGTGCATGTGAATCATAGGATCCGTGGAGAGGAAGCCGAAAGGGATCAGAAGGTGGTTGAGGATATCTGCCGTCAGTGGGAGATTCCGTGCAGCTCGTATTGTTATGATGTGCCGCAATTGTCTGAGAAATGGAAGCTTGGAACGGAGGAGACAGGAAGAATTGTCCGGAGGAAGGCGTTTGAGGCAGAGAAGAAGAAATGCGGGCAGCAGGAGTGCGTCTTCAGGATCGCACTGGCGCATAACAAGAACGATCTTGCGGAAACCATGCTGCATCATCTTGCCAGAGGTACCGGTCTGAGAGGTCTCTGCTCACTGAAACCGGTGAACGGAGAAGTAATTCGTCCTCTTTTGTGTTTAGAAAGAAAAGAAATAGACGAGTATATTAAGGAATGCGGGATTCCGGGTATTCTGGACAGTACGAACCTGGAGGATGAGTATACGAGAAACCGGATTCGCAGGCATATCCTTCCGATGATGGAGCAGGAGATCAATACCAAAGCCATAGAGCATATGGCGGAAACCTCCAGAATTCTGACAGAGGCAGAGGAGTTTCTGACAGAAGAGGCACAGGCACTGGTACAGAGGTACAGAGAGACGGATGGCAGCTATTGCCTGAAGGAGGATTTTTTTTACAAAAAGGAAATCCTCAAAAGCTATGGCGTCCGGGTGATCCTGGAGACTTTGAGCGGACAGAGAAGAGATCTGTCGCAGGTTCATATCCGTCAGACGCTGGAACTGTATCTCTGTCAGGTGAGCAAAAGAATCGATCTTCCCTATGGACTGGAAGCGGTCAGAAGTTATGACGGTGTATGTATCCGTAAGAAGTCCTGCAGGAAGTCCTCAGAGATGGCTTCCCCCAAAGAGGAATTTGCACTTCCTCTCTCCCAGGGAACGGTCGAAACATCGTATGGCAGGTTTGAAATTAAAATTTTTCCCTGTTCCGGTGAGAAGATTTTAGAAAAGAAGTATACGAAATGGTTTGATTGTGATAAAATAAAGTGCAGTTTGTCTGTCCGTACACGAAAGAGTGGAGACTATCTCGTGATCGGTAAGGGCGGAGAAAGCAAGAAACTGACCAGATGCATGATCGATGACAGAGTCCCGAAGGAATCAAGGGAGCAGATTCCCCTGATCGCAGATGGGGAAGAAATTGTGTGGATCGTAGGCGGAAGGATCAGTGAGCGGTATAAAATTACTTCCTGTACAAGGAATATATTAGAAATCACATACCAAGGAGGAATCAGGAAATGAGTGAAAGAATCAAGGTTTTACTGAGTGAAGAGGAAGTGGATGCAAGAATCCAGCAGGTGGCAGCCAAAATCAGCAAGGATTATGCCGGAAGAGAAATCCATCTGATCTGCGTGCTGAAAGGCGGCGTATTCTTTACCTGTGAACTTGCAAAGAGAATCACAGTACCGGTATCTCTGGACTTTATGTCCGTATCCAGCTATGGAGACGATACCAAATCAAGCGGTGTAGTTAAGATCGTAAAGGATCTGGATCAGCCGCTGATCGGCAAGGACGTGCTGATCGTAGAGGATATCATTGATTCAGGAAGAACTTTAAGTTACCTGATCAAGATCCTTGAGGACAGACATCCAAACAGCATCCGTCTGTGTACTCTGCTCGACAAACCGGAGCGCAGAGTCAAAAAGGATGTCAATGTAGATTACTGCTGTTTCAATATTCCAGATGAATTTGTTGTAGGATATGGGCTTGACTATGCCCAGAAATACAGGAATCTCCCGTTTATCGGAGTAGTGGAATTTGACGGCGAGGAGTGAAAGGAGATTTAATTAAGTGAACAGACAGCCAGGCAGAATTGGCCTTTATCTGGTTTTGATCGTGATGCTGGTTGCAGGATATTTTTATCTGAACAATCAGGTGGCTTCCCAGAGTAATTATACGATGGACAAGCTGGAGCAGGCAGCACAGGACGGCAGGGTAACTTCAGCTACTCTGTATCAGAACAGAGAGGTGCCGACGGGATCTGTTGCGGCAGAGATCGAAGGCGAAGGACAGAAAAAGGTTAATGTGACAGACGTAAATACTGCACAGGAGATTCTTGAGAAGTACGATATCCATCCGGATGTCAGAGATGTCCCGCAGGAAAGTGTTTTCCTTACTTCCCTGTTACCGGTGATCATCACAGGAGTGTTTATCGTTTTTATGTTTATCATGATGAACAGACAGATGTCAGGAGGAGGCGGCAATTCCAAGATGATGAATTTTGGCAAGAGCCGTGCGAGAATGATGCTTCCGGACGATAAGAAAGTAACCTTTAAGGATGTGGCAGGTCTTCAGGAAGAGAAGGAAGATCTGGTAGAGGTGGTGGATTTCCTCAAGGCTCCGCAGAAATATACAAGCGTGGGTGCAAGAATCCCGAAAGGCGTTATCCTTGTAGGTCCTCCAGGAACAGGTAAGACTCTTCTTGCCAAAGCTGTAGCAGGTGAAGCAGGTGTTCCGTTCTTTTCCATTTCCGGTTCTGATTTTGTGGAGATGTTTGTCGGTGTCGGCGCCTCCCGTGTCCGTGACCTGTTTGAAGAGGGCAAGAAACATGCACCGTGTATTATTTTTATTGATGAGATCGATGCAGTTGCGAGACAGCGTGGAACCGGTATGGGCGGCGGCCATGATGAGAGAGAGCAGACTCTGAACCAGCTCCTTGTGGAGATGGATGGTTTTGGAGTGAATGAGGGAATCATCGTCATGGCGGCTACCAACCGTGTGGATATTCTTGATCCGGCAATCCTGCGTCCGGGACGTTTCGACCGTAAGGTTGCTGTCGGCAGACCGGATGTCAAGGGACGTGAGGAGATTCTTCGCGTTCATGTCAAGGACAAGCCGCTGGGTGAGGATGTTGATCTGGCACAGATTGCACAGACAACCGCAGGCTTTACAGGTGCAGACCTTGAGAACCTCATGAATGAGGCTGCAATTATGGCGGCGAAGGCAACGAGATCCTACATTACACAGCAGGATATCAAGCATGCCTTTATCAAGGTCGGTATCGGCGCAGAGAAACGAAGTAAGGTTATTTCTGACAAAGAGAAGAAGATCACAGCCTATCATGAGGCGGGACATGCGATCCTGTTCCATGTTCTTCCGGATATGGATCCTGTCTATACGATCTCGATCATTCCAACAGGTGTTGGAGCAGCAGGATACACCATGCCGCTTCCGGAGAATGATGAGATATTCAACACCAAGGGCAAGATGCTTCAGGATATCACGACGCTGCTTGGCGGCCGTGTGGCTGAGGAACTGATCTTTAATGATATCACAACGGGTGCTTCCAATGATATCAAGCGTGCTACGGGAACTGCCCGTGCCATGGTCATGCAGTATGGTATGTCGGATAGGCTTGGACTGATCGCCTATGGGGACGAGGGCGATGAAGTATTTATCGGAAGAGATCTGGCACATACCAGAAGCTACAGTGAAGAAGTGGCCAAGGAGATCGACCAGGAAGTTCATGCAATCATAGACAAATGTCATGAGGATGCGAGAGAGATCATCACGCAGCATATGGACGTACTTCATAAGTGCGCCGCCCTTCTTTTAGAGAAGGAAAAGGTTCACAGAGAAGAGTTTGAGGCACTTTTTACATCTGAAAAAATCAGCCTTCAAAAATGAGTATACAACATAGACAAAAACATAAAGTGAATTTTGTGAACTTTGTGCACACTTTTGGGTAGACGCATGATACTATATATATCGTAAAAACCCCCCAATACATTATATAGTTTTTGCTACACCCCATAAGAAGAAATACCTTCTCCAAAAAAGACAGCTTATCCCGCTGTCTTTTTTACTTTGTAAAAATAGTGCATATTTGCATGTTTTTATTCGGCGGGTTTTATATTGTACTTTTGTGATTTATCAACTAGAATATACATATGCTAAAGAATAAGGGGATTTTGATTATGGAATGGGAAAATGAGGACATTACCAGAAAAATGCAGTACATTCTGAATATGCGGCCGGTGCTGAATAAGGACGCTTTTTTCAGTGACGGAACGAGGTATTACAGAAATCCTGCCGAACCAAAGACAGGGGAAACGGTAATGATCAGTTTCCGGACCCAGAAAAACAATGTGGATGCAGTGTATCTTGTGTCCGGCGGAAAGAAACGAAGGATGAAGATCTATAAGACGGTCAAGGGCTTTGATTACTATGCGGCCAGGATCGTTATGCCGGACGAGGTTTTCAGATATCACTTTGAGATTCTGTATGGGTGGGTAAACTGTTATTATAATCAGCAGGGAGTCTGTACAGAGAGAGAGGATCGGGATGATTTTGAGATTTATCCGAACTATCAGACACCGGACTGGGCGAAGGGTGCGGTCATGTACCAAATTTTTGTGGATCGTTTCTGTAACGGAGATCCGACAAACAATGTACTGACGGATGAGTATTCTTATATCGGAGAACACTGTGAGCAGGTGAAGGACTGGGCCAAGACACCGGCAGTCATGGGCGTGAGGGAATTCTATGGCGGAGACCTTCAGGGAGTTATGGATAAGCTGGATTATCTTGAGGAGCTTGGAGTGGAGGTTGTGTATCTGAACCCGATCTTTGTATCGCCGAGCAATCACAAGTATGACACACAGGATTATGATTACGTGGATCCTCATTATGGAAAGATCGTGGAGGATTGTGATGGACTTCTGGCTTCGTGGGACAGGGAGAACTCTCATGCAGCCAAATATATCAAACGAGTTACCGACAAGAAGAATCTGGAGGCAAGCAATCAGCTTTTTGCGAAGCTGGTGCAGGAGCTTCATAAGCGAGGCATGAAGGTGATCCTGGACGGAGTATTTAATCACTGTGGCTCCTTTAATAAATGGATGGATCGTGAGCGGATCTATGAAGGACAGGAAGGCTATGCACCGGGTGCTTATATTTCGGCAGACAGCCCGTATCGCTCCTTCTTTCATTTCAATGACGAGAACAGATGGCCGTATAATCCGTCTTACGATGGATGGTGGACGCACGACACGCTTCCGAAGCTTAATTATGAAGGCTCCAGAGAGCTTTATGAGTATGTGCTGGATATAGCCCGGAAGTGGGTTTCCGAGCCGTACTGTGCAGATGGCTGGAGACTGGACGTGGCAGCGGATCTTGGACACAGCAATGAGTTTAATCATAAGTTCTGGAAAGATTTCCGCAGGGCAGTCAAGGAGGCAAATCCGGAAGCACTCATTCTTGCCGAGCATTATGGCAATCCGGAGGGATGGCTTCAGGGAGATGAGTGGGATTCTGTCATGAATTATGATGCTTTTATGGAACCGGTGACATGGTTTTTGACCGGTATGGAGAAACACAGTGATGAATACCGGGAAGATCTGTATGGAAACAGCGAGGCCTTTATTGCAGCTATGAGGACGCATATGCGTTCCCTTCATATGTCTGCACTTCATGTGGCGATGAATGAACTGTCCAACCATGACCACTCCAGGTTCCTTACCAGAACGAACCGCCGTGTGGGAAGGGTTTCTTATGCAGGCCCGCAGGCTGCCTCTGAGAATATCAATACGGCAGTTATGAGAGAGGCGATCGCGATCCAGATGACCTGGCCGGGGGCACCGACTGTCTATTATGGAGACGAGGCAGGTGTATGTGGATTTACGGATCCGGATAATCGCCGTACCTATCCGTGGGGACATGAGGATAAGGAACTGCTTGATTTCTACAAAAAAATGATCGCGATTCACAAAAAATATCGAATCCTGCGAACGGGTTCTCTGAAATTTTTGTGGAATGATTACCAGGGGCTGTGCTATGGAAGGTTTTCGCATATTGAACAGATGATCGTGATACTGAATAATCGTGACGAGGGCAGAGAAGTCACGATCAAAGTATGGCCGGTGGGAATCAGCAGGATGGAAGAGGTCAGAATGACAAGACTGATCCGGTCATGTCAGGATGGATATACGGATCAGCCAAAGGAGATCATTGCCCGCGCCGGTATGGTGAACCTTTATCTGCCTCCTAAGAGCGTGACACTTCTGCATCATAAGGATAAAATGTAATAATCATTATATAGACAAAGTTTGGAACTGTGAAAATATCACAGATCCAGACTTTGTTTTTTTCTTGACAGAATATGACAGGTATGTTACGATAACTATACTTTCACACGGTAGAGTGACTGTGTGATAAAACATAAAAACGGTATAAGAGGAGAGATAGATATGAAGAAAAAGGCAGTTGCATTAATGCTGAGTGCAGTTATGGTTATGGGAATGGCTTCCGCAGTGAACGTACAGGCGGGCGTTGCAGATAAGACTCTGATCGTGGGATTTGATGCAGAATATCCTCCTTATGGATATATGGATGAAAGCGGAGAATATACAGGTTTTGACCTGGAACTGGCACAGGCAGTGTGTGATCTGGAGGGATGGACTCTGGACAAAAAACCGATCAACTGGGATTCCAAGGATATGGAACTGAACTCCGGTTCTATTGACTGTATCTGGAACGGATTTACAATGAACGGAAGAGAAGATGATTATACTTTCTCTGTACCGTATGTAGATAACAGCCAGGTGATCGTTGTAGCCGAGGATTCAGGAATTGAGAAACTGACAGATCTGGCAGGCAAGACCGTTGGTGTCCAGGCAGCTTCTGCAGCACTGGATCTTCTCAAGAGCGAAGAAGAGGGTGGACAGAAGGAACTGGCAGATACCTTTGGAGCACTGAATGAATTTGCTGATTACAACACTGCATTTACAGAACTGCAGGCAGGAGCACTGGATGCACTTGCAATTGATGTAGGTGTTGCAAAATACCAGCTTAATTCCAGAGGAGAGGGATTCAAGATCCTTGATGAGACTCTGAATACAGAGCAGTATGCGATCGGATTCAAGAAGGGCAACGATGAACTTTGCGATATCGTGAATGCAGACCTTCAGAAGCTGGCAGATGACGGAACCGTAGAGAAGCTGGCAGAGAAATATGAGATCGCTGATATGGTAACTCTTAAGGCTTCTGATGACGCGGCAGCAGAAGATACAGAGGAAGCAGCAGCTGAGGATAAGACAGAGGATTCTGCACAGGAAGACGCTGAATAATCAGAATCCTGTCACCGGATGTGATCTGGAATGGATTTTGACCAGATTGCTGTGACGAAGTGAACAGTAACAAATATAAGACATATGGGATGCTCCCTGGGATCTCGCCGGGGAGCATCCCTGTTGTAAGTTTATGGAGGAGAAGACATGAGTTTTCAGGTAATGTTACAACAGCTTACCACGGGGTTTGGGTCTACGCTGGTTATCTTTTTTCTGACACTGCTTTTCTCACTGCCCCTGGGTATGGTGGTGTATTTTGGAAGAGTGAGTCGCTTTAAGCCGCTGAGCTGGATTGTCAAAGCCTATATTTCTATTATGAGGGGAACGCCATTGATGCTGCAGCTGCTTTTGTGGTATTTTGGACCGTTTTATCTCTGGGGTATGAATATCGGAGGGTATAAATTTACTGCGATCATTCTCGGATGTTCACTGAATTATGCGGCTTATTTTGCAGAGATATATCGTTCTGGAATTGAATCTATTCCGACCGGGCAGTATGAGGCGGCACAGCTTCTCGGCTACAATAAAAGTCAGACATTTTTCAAGATCGTACTTCCGCAGGTCGTAAAGATCGTACTTCCGTCAGTGACAAATGAGGTCATCACGCTGGTTAAGGATACCTCTCTTGTATATTCTGTATCCTATATCGAGATGTTTGCACTTGCAAAACAGATCGCGGCAGCACAGACAACGGTTCTTCCGTTTGTAATCGCAGGTGTGTTCTATTACATTTTCAACTTTGTGGTTGCATGGGTAATGGAATGGTTTGAAAAGAAAATGAACTATTATCATTAGGAGGAAATGGTGTGAGTACGAATCTTCTTGAAATGAATCATATCAAAAAACAATTCGACGGACTTCAGGTGCTGAAGGATGTCTCCATCCATGTAGAGGAGGGTGAGGTGCTTTCTATCATAGGACCTTCCGGTTCCGGCAAGTCCACGCTGCTCCGCTGTGCGACGCTTCTGACACGCATTGACGGTGGGGAGATCAGCTACATGGGCAAAAAGGCAATTTGGACAGAGAATGACAGAGTCTGCATGCCGCCCAAGAATGAGATCAAGGAAATCCAGTCCTGTTTCGGTCTGGTGTTCCAGAACTTCAATCTTTTTCCGCATTTTACCGTCATGAAAAATATCACGGATGCGCCGATCCATGTACAGAAAAGAAACAAGGCCGAAGTATATAAAGAAGCGAGAGAGCTTCTGGCAAAGATGGGACTTTCTGATAAGGAGGATGCTTATCCGTATCAGCTTTCGGGCGGACAGTGCCAGCGAGTTGCGATTGCAAGGGCGCTTGCATTGAACCCTAAGATCCTGTTTTTTGATGAACCGACCTCTGCACTTGACCCGGAACTTACCGGAGAGGTTCTCCGCGTGATCCGCTCTCTGGCGGACCTCCACATTACCATGGTGATCGTGACACATGAGATGAATTTTGCGAGAGATATTTCGGACAGGGTGATCTTTATGGATCAGGGGGTTATTGCGGTAGAGGGTACTCCGACGGAGGTATTTTCTTCCAGCAATGCCAGAATGAAAGAATTCCTTGGTAAATTTCATCAGGGAGAAGAATAAAGGGATTGCTTTTAATCAGGCAATGTTATATAATTTTCAGCGTAAAGACAGAAATCAGGAAATCCGATTAACCGCAGTTACCCCCTGCGGTTAATCTAGTGAGAGGATAGGAGTAAATATGAGTACAGACAGATATGTAAGCCCCCTTTCAGAGCGCTATGCCAGCAAGGAAATGCAGTATATTTTTTCTCCGGATATGAAATTCCGTACATGGAGAAGATTGTGGATCGCTCTGGCAGAAACAGAAAAAGAACTTGGTCTGAACATTACCCAGGAGCAGATTGATGAACTTAAGGCTCATAAGGATGACATCAATTACGATGTGGCCAAGGAGAGAGAACGTCAGGTTCGCCATGACGTTATGTCCCATGTGTATGCATATGGCGTACAGTGCCCGAAA
>OLSL01003889.1_pt1 | contig 10077 bp, 7 predicted proteins | sample 1672511 | NCBI WGS metagenome assembly OLSL01 (sample SAMEA3136694, study PRJEB25190) | human gut metagenome | biome: human gut; feature: human-associated habitat; material: faeces | place: Austria | collected 2013
ACTCAGGCGACGCCTGCAAGCAAAGACAGTACGCAGTCGGAAGCAGCAATATCTACGGATACGGTATTCCGGCGTATTAAAAGCACAAGCTGTCTGCAAACGCAGGCGGCTTAATACATAAATAGTTTTGGGAAAACTGGATGCAGTTACAACTTGTCCATTGTTTCACAAAGTCGGACAGCTCCATTGAAAAATGTGAGAATTTATGCTATACTTTAATTTGAGTAAATGTACCTAATCCAGAAAGGTAAGGGAAAATAAAAATTTTCAAAGGGATATCCCTTTGTTGGTTACACGGTAACCAACAAACAACCCTTATAAGCCTAAGATAAAAGTGAGGTATTGCGGGTGGCGAGGAAGAAAAGAAATAATCATATTGCAGCGGTGTTAATTGTCTGCGCTGTCGTTTTACGAGTTTTGGGAAAGTTTGATATCTTGATAGTTCCGGGTGGGATCGCCCGCTCGCTGATCTATATCGCCCTGTATATCGGCTGGGGAATTTCTGTTTACAGGCGTATCCTTTATGCACCTGTACGACGCTATATGGTCGGTGTCTCATTTTTGGCTGTTTTTTGGTTTATGCTGCGAACGCTGAAATATCATTTCGTCGCTTCTCCCAATGTGATACGGCATTTATGGTACGGCTACTATGTCCCGATGCTTTTCATACCGCTTCTCTTTGCTGCAGTTTCCCTGTATCTCGGTAAATCAGAAACATTCCGTCTGCCGATATGGGCAAAACTGCTGCTATATCTCCCCCCCGTGCTTTGCGTGCTGCTGGTATTGACCAATGACCTGCATCAGTTTGTATTTTCTTTTCCGTCAGGAGAAATTTGTATCGGCGAAAGCGGAACCTATACATATGCGGTTGGCTATTATTTTATCATCGCTTGGGTGGTCGTTTGTGCACTGACCGCCTTTGCGATCACGCTGTACAAGTGCCGATTGGCACAGCGTAAAAAATATCTGCCTGTACTTGTGCTGTCCTGCTCCATCGTGTATGCGGTTATCTATGCAAGCGGTGCAGAGTGGATGCAAATCATCGGCGGAGACATCACGGCAGCGCAGTGCCTTATGTTTGTTGGAATGTTGGAATGTTGTATTCAGGTGGGGCTTATTCCCACCAATACAGGGTATGCGGCACTCTTTGAAGCAGGAACTTTCGGTGCACAAATTACCGATAATGACTATCAAATCCGTTACACCTCTGCTAATTCCCCTGAGATTTCAAAAGGAATAATGCAAAAAGCGGAAACCGCCGCTGTCAGCCTTGATAAAAATACATTACTGAAAAGCCATCCCATTGATGGCGGTCATGTGTTTTGGCAGGAGGATATTACCGAGATTACCGCACTGCTTGAACGGCTTGAGGAAAACAACGAGACGATTGCAGAAAGCAATTATCTGGAACAGGAAAACTATCGTGTTAAACTGAAAATCAAAACACTGCGGGAAAAGAACCGATTGTATGACCTTTTGCAGGACAAGACAGCAGAACAAGTTGATTTGTTAGAGCGCTTGTTTTCTCAGTACAATGCAGGGTCAGATTATGAAAAGCGCCGCAGTCTGCTTGCAAAAATCGCCGTAATCGGTGCCTACATAAAACGCTGCGGCAACTTAATCTTTATCGGTGAACAGTCAAAAACTACAGATACGGCGGAACTGTCGCTTTGCATGGAGGAATCCTTTGCCAATTTGGAACTTATGGATATAGACTGTGCGATGGATATTCCTGGCGGCAGCAGAATTCTCGTCGAGGACGCCATTCGGGTATATGACTTTTTCGAGAAAGTGATAGAGACCGCCATAGATGACCTGCAATCCGTCTTGATGAAAGGACGCAGTGCTGCCGATTCCGTTATCTTTCGTTTGGAAGTGGAGAGCAGCTGCCCGCTTGCGGACTTTACAGAGTCCTGCGAAAACTGTCTCTTTGAGGATGGCGTATGGTGCTTTACGCTGAGAATAGGAAAGGCGGGTGAACAGTTATGACAACCTTTTATAACTCTGCTTCAACGGAACAATCGGTATTATTGGTATGTCTGTTCTTCTCGTTGGTTTTGAGTTTGTTTTGCTTTATCGTGTCTCTTACCCGAAGCAGAAAACGGTGGATTACAGTCCTGAACGCAGGAATATATTTGGCACTGTTTGCCCTGCTGTCTGTTTTGACAGAGAGTTTTTCAAAAATTCGGGAAGGCAGAGAGTATCGCACCTTGCTGCCGCTTCCTATGTGGTCGCTGTGGTGCATTACAGGCATAATAGGAGTTTTTCTCATTTTCGGTGCAATTGCTCTTTTTCGTCAGAAAAACCGAGGACTCGGCCGTAATTCAATCAAACAAGCCTTTGATACCCTGCCAAGCGCTGTTTGCTATTTTGCTCCATCAGGTATTGTTAAACTGTGTAATTTTCAAATGCACCGCCTGTTTCGAACCTTGGCACAAAGCGATTTGCAAACATTTAATGAATTACAGCAGGCACTCAAAGAATGTGACGGAAAAAGCGGCGTCATAAAACTTTCCGATGAAAGACAGACTTACCTTTTTCCTGACGGAACGGTGTGGCGTTATGCACAGACCGAGGTAACTGCGCCAAGCATCGGCAAGTATACGGAAACCATCTTTTTTGATGTAACCAAACTTTATGAAAAAAATCTGCAGCTAAAAGCACAGACAAAACAGCTCAAGAAGATTTCTCTTAAATTAAAGTTCCTTTCGGATAATGTTCTGACCTTGACTAAGGAGAAGGAAGTTCTTGCGGCGAAAACAAAGCTGCACGATCAAATGGGTGCAGGCATGATTGCCGTGCGCAGAATGTTACAGCACAAGCAGACGACTAAAGACATTGTGGAGGCTATTCGCCTGTTTAGAAAAGCTGTAAATATGATGAAAATTGATAATGAAAATCCACTGGAACGAAGCGAACTTGCGGAATTTATGCACGATGCGGATGCAATTGGTGTAAAGATAATATTGACTGGAGAGATGCCCGAGCAGACGGAGGTTTACAACGCCTTTATCGTTGCTATGAGGGAATGTCTTACCAACGGTGTTTGCCATGCGGGGGCAACAGAACTTCAGATTGACATACGGCAAGACGACAGCAGCCTGTCTATGCGCATTACAAACAACGGAACCGTTCCCAAAGGAGAGATTGTGCCGAAAGGCGGACTGAAGAATATGGAACACTATATTATAAATCTGCAGGGTACTGTAAAAATACAGTCATCGCCGGTGTTTGCCTTGACCGTAACAGTACCATTTGCAAAGGAGGGTATGTAAATGATGCAGGTGCTTGTCGTTGATGACCAGAGAATGCCTCGTGACAATATGGAACAAATACTTGCCGCCAGCGGCCGCTATGAGGTTGCGGCAAGTATCAGCAGTGCGGAACTTGCCATTATAAAGTGTAAGCAGCAGCCGATTGATTTGATTTTGATGGATGTCTGCACAAAAGGCAGTAAGAACGGTATTGATGCTGCCGCCGAAATCAAACAGCAGTTTCCGAATATAAAAATTATTATTGTAACCTCTATGGTTGAGGTAAGTTATCTTCAGCGTGCCAAAGACGCCAAAGCAGACAGTTTTTGGTATAAGGATTTAAGCCGGGAAGAACTGATCGATGTAATCGACCGCACAATGGCGGGCGAACACCTTTTTCCGGGTGAAACACCGAGGGTAAAATTGGGACTTGCAACCAGTGCAGAGTTTACATCCAAAGAAATTGAGGTTTTGAGGCTCGTATGTGAGGGCTTGGAATACGGTGAGATTGCAGAGAAACTGAATGTGTCTGTCAACACGGTAAAAACCCATGTTTCCCACATTCTGCAAAGAACGGGCTATGCCAATAAAACCCGCCTTGCCATAGCGGTCACCAACAAGAATTTTATTATTCCGAGTATTCCCGAAGATCAAGAAGAAATCTGAATACAGGCAGACCGTTTCCCCGACTTCATCTGAGGTCGGGGTTATTTTTTTGAAAAAACTTTAAAAAATCGCCCATATGGGTGATGTGCGTCAGGAAATCGCTTTGTATAATAAAAGTACAATAGAAAGGTTATGCCGTATTATACTAGGAGGTGGTATCATGCGCAGAGTGGTTGTGGATATGCAGAACGCCTTGTTTGCCGATGCAATATCTTCAGCACTAAAAAATTTTGATTCGGATTTCAGCGTTTATCAAAGCGAAGCTCCGGAGCGAACAACCGAGATGTGTTTCGATATACAGGCGAATGTCCTGATTATGGAGGTTACCGCCTATACTCCGTGGAAGATTGAGGAACGTATGAAAATTCGAGATGAAGTAAAAGCACAACTCCCGAACTGCAAAATCGCTCTTGTGGTGGATGAAAATACCGAAAAGAAGCTGGCGGATAAAGTCCGCCGTGCAAAAAAAGACGGTCTGATTGATAATTTTATCTTTGGCTCAGTCTCTGCCACATACCTGTCGGCGGTAATTGATACGCTGTAACGGCAATTTATCTCTGCGGGAAAATCGCTTTATCTGACAAGAAGGGAGGAAAAGTTTACGGCAGATAAAATTAAAAAAGCTACATCAGCGAAAACGGCAGGAAAGATCAAGGATACTTGCCTTTGATCCCGACCACACTTGTGGTAATGAGTCACTTAAGTTCAAACTGCCGAAAAGAGGCGAGGATTTCCATCGGTGTGGCAACGAGCCTCATCCCTCTATCGTGTAGCGACCGAAAGTTCCCGTAAAACCGGGAATCGCAAAACAATCAAAATACCGAAAAAATAAGAAATTGAGGTGAACACATAATCATGAAAATGAGAAAAACGAAAATAAAATTCATGTCGCTGTTACTGGCGGTCATGATGATTGTCGGTATGCTGCCGACAACAGTGTTTGCAGCCGGTGAAATTACAACGGGTAATGCTAAAGTAACTGCACCTGTTGCCGGACAAACACCAAGCTTTACAGCGACATCCGATGAACCGGAGAAATATTCTGTCAAACTTCTTAGATGGATCGACGTAGAAAACAGCAAGAATATAACTCCGGTTGACTTGAATGATCCAGCAAGCTCTTACTATAACTATACCTTCGAGGGTGGAAAGAAATATACTGCAGTTGTGAAGTTTACGGCTGTGGGAGATAACACATTGTCTTACGAAAATTCTTTCACCATTAACGGCGAGACCACATATTGGGATGGGAATGGATTAAAACGTTGTCACACATTCACAGCTACCGGAGAGCATACTCACAGCTACGGCTCCGACTGGAAGAACGATGCAGACAACCACTGGCATGAGTGTTCCTGCGGTGATAAGAAAGATACAGCAGCACATACCGCCGGCGAATGGGTTATCGACACCCCGGCAACAGCTACCACAAACGGCTCAAAGCATAAGAAATGCACCGTTTGCGGTTATATGATGGCAACCGAAACTATCCCGGCAACCGGCGGCGGTGAGGGAACACATGTTTATTCCGCAACGGTTGCCGATATTAACATCACTCTTCCTGCGGGGTATACAAGCAAGCATATCAACAATCTTGGCGAAGATAGAGCAATAAAATTTACCAACACAGGAACAGAAACTCTATATATTTCCGACCCTACTTTAAGCGGCACAAATGCAAGTGATTTTTCTGTTAGGACTTTTGGAAAACTCGTGCTTACTCCCGGCAACACCAATAAAACCGCTTACGCTATTGACCCGAAAATCGGGCTTGCTCCCGGCACCTATACGGCGACAATCAGTTGTACGGACGATAATAATAAATTGAGTGTTCCTGTAACAGCTAAGGTTACGCTTACGGTAAGTGACCACAATTGGGATACTTCCAAGTGGGAATTCAATCCATTAACGCACTGGCATAAATGTACAGATTCCGGTTGCTCTGCTAAAGGAGATGAAGCAGCGCACAACAGCGATAAAGTAGTGGGTGCAGAGAACGCTACTTTTGATACCGATGGTTACACCGGCGATAAATATTGCTCTATCTGCGATAGAAAAATGGAAACCGGCAAAGCGATTGCCGCAGGAAAGTACATCCGTGAATCCAAAGCAACAATGACTCCTGCTGGAATTGATAATACAATTAGTGCAAATGACCTTGTATTTACTTCTTTAGATACAAGCAAGTACACAGTGGGATTGTATCGAGTATTGGACATGACGGATACGACGTTAAATACCGTCGGATCAACTTATAAGCAATATCCGCACGACAAAAAGTTCATTTCAGGTCATAAATATGCAATCGAATTTGAATTTGAAGCAGTTGATCCTTATGTGTATGATACGATGCACGACACACATAGTTCTACATTCAAATTAAACGATGCGGACACTATGATGTCCGCAGCAACAACCCACGCCGGCTCACCAGCTCGTCGTGTTGAACTTGTGGCAGGCGGAGTAAGTGTTGCGACCTATGACCTCACAACAAGCGTAAACGGCGGTCATGGAACAATTTCTGCTGGCGAAAACGGAATTACTGAAGGAACATCTAAGATTATCACATTCACTCCTGATTCAGGTTATGAAATCGATAAGGTTATGGTAAACGGCACCGAAACTACTGTAACAGGAAATACTCTTACCGTTACAATGGACGGAAACAAAAATGTTGTTGTAACCTACAAGGCGATTGAATACACTATCACCGTTACAGACGGTAAAGCGACAGTAGGCGCAGGAAGCGAAATCAGCAAAGCGGCGCAAGGCACAATCGTTACCCTGACTGCAAATGCGGCTCCGTCCGGCAAGGTATTTGATAAGTGGGAAGTTGTAAGCGGCGGCATTACCCTTGCAGACGTGAACAGCGCAACCACAACATTTACAATGCCTGCGGAAGCAGTAAGCGTAAAAGCGACCTATAAGAACGTTCCACATACGCACACCTACAATCAGGAAACTGTAAAACCGGAAGCACTTAAAACCCCTGCTGACTGCACAAGCAACGCAGTATATTTCAAGAGCTGCTCCTGCGGTGCAATCAGCACAACAGATACCTTCGTAGCGATGGATACTGCTCTCGGTCATGCATATGGTTCTGATTGGAAATACGATTCTACAAACCACTGGCACGAATGTTCTCGTTGCCACGACAAAAAGTACGAAGCGGCTCACGATTACGGTTCTGACAATGTTTGCGACACCTGCGGATATGACAAAACTGTACCGCACACTCACAATCTGACTTTAGTTCCGGCAAAGGCTGCTACTTGCACGGAGAACGGCAACACGGCATATTACACCTGCGACGGTTGTGATAAGTGGTTTGAGGACGCAACCGGAGCTTCTGAAATTACTGACAAAACCAGCGTAGTACTTACGGCGACCGGTCATACTCCTTCCGATTGGAAATCTGACGCAGATAACCATTGGAAAGAATGCACGATTGTAGGCTGCGGTGTAATTATCGACGGCAGCAAAGCAGCACATACCGCCGGCGAATGGATTATCGACACCCCGGCAACAGCTACCACAAGCGGCTCAAAGCATAAGGAATGCACCGTCTGCGGTTATACGATGGCAACCGAAACTATCCCGGCAACCGGCGGCGGTGAGCATAGCCACATCTACAGCTCTGATTGGAAATCTGATTCTATCAACCACTGGCATGAGTGCAACTGCGGAGATAAGAAGGATGAAGCAGCACACAGCTTCAAGTGGGTTGTTGACAAGGAAGCTACCGCAACCAAAAAGGGTTCCAAGCATGAAGAATGCAAGATCTGCGGTTACAAACGCTCGGCAGTTGAAATTCCTGCAACAGGAACATCGACTGCTCCGACAGACACAACAAAGCCTAATGACACAACAAAGCCCGGAAATACCAATGGCAGCGAAAAATCTCCGCAGACCGGAGATAACAGCAATATATTCCTTTGGTTTGCATTGCTGTTTGTTTCGGCAGCTGGCGTTACGGGAATAACAGCTTACAACAAAAAGAAAAAAGAACACGCTGAATAAGTCAGCAATAGACCTTTAAGCAAAGGGCGGTGACGGGGATTCCCGCTACCGCCTTCCTGCTTAGATTGGAGAAAGCGATGCAAGACTATCAACCTATCAGACCCGGCGAGCAAAGGCACTCGGAAAGACCTTTAACTCAGTCGGAACGAATCGCTTCTAGAAATAGAATGAAAAAGAAAAAACAGAACCAGCGCCGTATGCTGATCGGCGGTGCTTCTGTCCTGCTGATTGTGATTATTGTTGCCATTATTTTGATTGTCAAAGGCTGTTCGGGTGCGACAGACGCACTTGCAGGCACATGGGATTTAGATAGCAACACTACCTATGAATTTGACGGCAAAGGCAGCGGTGAAATGCTCCTCACCCTTGCAGATTATGATTTTACCTATGAAATCAAGGACAATCAGCTATATATCGACTTTGTGAACGAATCGGCACATGACGCAACCTATGAGTTTAGTGTCAAAGGCGATACCCTCACCCTCATCGGCGGCGAAGGAACAATCGGCGGCACTTATGAGCTGACTAAGGTGCATGATAAAAAAGCAGACAAATAAGGACGGTGTTACGCTATTAAAAAGGTATGGAAAATCCTGATTTTATCTGTATGTATAACTGTTTTTTCTTTATCTGCATATCACATTTATGATTATTGGAAAGAAACACAGGACAGTCAAAGACAGAATGATGTGCTGATTGATAAAGCGGTAGAAACCGCACCACAAACACAGCAAACGGAGAATGGACAAACAGAATCTGCGATAAAGCCTGTTTCTGAAACTGCACCAATTACGGTAGACTTTGAGCGTTTGCAGGAAGAAAACAAGGACATTATTGCTTGGCTCTATTGCCCGGATACCGAAATCAACTATCCGGTAGTACAGAGCAAGGATAACGAGTATTATCTTCGCCGACTGCTTGACGGTACTTGGAATATAGCGGGAACGCTTTTTATGGATTACCGAAACGCCGCCGATTGTTCTGATCTGCATACCATTATCTACGGTCATAATATGAAAAACAACACGATGTTCGGCTCTCTGCCTAAATACAGTAAGCAGGAATATTACGAAGAACATTCTGTTTTGTATCTGCTCACACCAAAGCAGAATTATAAAGTGAAGCTGATCGCCGGATATGTTACACCGTCAGATTCAAAGGTGTATGAATTTGAGAAAACGAAAGAGGAACGCAGCGGACTGCTGAAAACAGCGCTGGATAATTCCTTGTTTACCTCCGGGACAACTGTATCCGATGAGGACAGACTGCTTACACTGTCTACCTGTTCCTATGAATATGACAATGCTCGTTTTGTACTGATTGGTATTTTAAAAGAAATCGGGTGAAATTTACTGTAATTTGCGGTGAGTCTGTTCGAGAAAGGATAAATGTATGGAAGCAAAACCAAGAATACTATATCTACTGAAAATCTTGTTGGAGCGTACTGATGAAGAACACCCGCTTTCTACAACGCAGCTCATCGGGATTTTGAATGAGGAATATGGGATTTCTGCTCACAGGACAACCATAACGAAGGATATAGCAGCTCTTGTGGAATATGGACTGGATATTGTAACCATTCATTCGACGCAGAGCAAGTATTTTGTAGCCAGCCGAAAGTTTGAACTGCCGGAGCTGAAACTGCTGATAGATGCAGTAGAGTCATCGAAGTTCATTACAAAGAAGAAAAGCGAAACGCTGATTGAGAAGATACATACGATGACCAGTCCGGGGCAGGTGGCAAAGTTGAAGCGTAATAACTATGTGGTCAATCGAATTAAGCCGGATAATGAGCAGATATATTATATCATTGACGCTATAAACGATGCCATCAATACAGGTAAACAGATTTCTTTTCAGTATTATGATTATACCGGATTAAAGAAAAAGGTTCTGAAGAACAAGGGCGAAGTGTATAAGCTCAGCCCGTATAAACTTCTCTGGTGTGGGGACTATTATTATGTTCTCGGATATTCAGAGAAGAAAAGCAAGGTTATCAATTTCAGGGTAGACCGTATTGCTTCCAAGCCGGAGATATTGGATAAAGATATTGTTCCTATGCCTGATGATTTTGATATTGAGAATTACACAAAGGAAGTTTTCTTTATGTTCTCAGGCGAGAAAGTTCTTGTGGATT
>OLSL01003890.1_pt1 | contig 10077 bp, 9 predicted proteins | sample 1672511 | NCBI WGS metagenome assembly OLSL01 (sample SAMEA3136694, study PRJEB25190) | human gut metagenome | biome: human gut; feature: human-associated habitat; material: faeces | place: Austria | collected 2013
GATGAATAAAAATGAAATTTAAAGGCTGCCAAAGGGAAATTTTTTGATGTAGGAGAATTCAGGTATAGAAGTAAGAAGACTTCCGTGCCTGGATTCTTTTTTGCTGCAAATGGGGGGTGATGTCTGTAAGCGATATCATTATGCCTAAAGAGAGGAAAGTATTTTTTATATAAAATATGGAGACGGAATCAGCATGTTGATATACGAAACAGCCCCTCTTGTTGATAAAAAAAGTGCAATGTCTAAACTAAAAAAAGATAGACATTTCTAACGCGATTCTGTAAAATAAACAAAGGTTAGAAAATACTAATAAAAGTTAAACAAGGAGGAAGAGAATGGCTGACAAAAAGTTATTAAGAAAAATTGCTCCGATCATTATGAGTGCAGCTGTAGCGATGACCAGTTCACCGGTTGGAGTTATGGCAGAGGACTTTACTTCTGGAGAAGCAGCTGTTGAGGTATCTGAGGAGACTGCATATGGTTCTGATGAGATTTCAGACGACTATGACGAATCATCAGAGGCTGACGATTCAGCAGATTTTGGTACAGACACAGAGGATGGTTTTGAATCTGGAGAAGCCGCAGAAGAGGAGTCTGGATTTGAGGACGGCGAAACCGGAGACACAGAAGATGCTTTTTTAGCAGACACTGAGGGCGAAATCAACAATGAAGCGGGAGCTGTGAAAACAGTGGAGGATGGTCAGATCGTACTGATGAACATTCCCTATGAAGCTTTTTACAGATCTGAGTTGAAAAACAATGATGTAAAAGTAGATGCATTTACATCTGCTACATTAAATAAATCCAGAACAAAAGGTATGATGAATGGTAATGCTGCTTATCATACAGACGCAGCAGGAAAAAATATGGCAGGGATTACTTTCCCGGTAAAAGTAACAGATGCGTCCTTGCTTAACAACAATGCTGACAAATACAAGCAGATTACAGACAGCACTTCTGTAACAATCGCTGTTACCAACAGAGGTCAGACAAGCGAGAATACTTATACAGGAAAAGATGCACTGATCGAAGCTGCTGATTATTCCTATTATGTACCGGCAGCAGATGCGGCACCGGCCTATTATAAAGAACTTACGGTTGATGCAGATGGTAATATTTCCTTTGGCACAGTTCAGGGAATGAGTGCACAGACCGTTTCAATTGGTTCAACATTTAAAACAGATACCAAATATGGAGATTATGAACTGGATCTGAATGATGAGGCGCTGGCTGGAGTTATTGACACAGCAGCTGACAGCATTTACGGAGCTGTGATCAATACAACAGACGGAACCACATATGCCCTTCGTCATCTGGAGAATATCTGGAGAGGCGGCCATCTGGCATGGAGCACAGGCTTTACAACAACTGTACATGGCGGTCCGGTAAGCTCTGCACACTATGTCTCCATGATGGGCAAAACAATTTCAAGCGTAACCTATTATACAAACAAAGGAATTATCAATTTTGACATCGAAGACACCTATGTTCCGGTAACGACAGGCGTAGCTGCAACAGCAGTAAACGTAAAAACAACTGATACAGCTGTTAAAGTTGAATTTGCTGGTGATCTTCCGGCAGATTTTTCCAAAGAGTATGCTGTTGATGGCGTAAAAGCTGAAGCGACAGAGGATGGCGTAAAGGTTGCAGATCTTACACCGGGAACACATACTTTAACAATTTCGGATGCCAATGGAAAATATGCTTCCATCAGCACTACTTTTACAGCAACAACGGATGTTATGCCGGCTTCATACGACGAGTATGAGGGAAAGCTGGTTGCTGCAGCAGACATTACTGCAGAGCAGTTTGCTGCATATACAAAGGCTGTTTCAAAAGTAAAAATTGGTGAAAAAGAGTATGCTGCAAGCGGAAGAGGTTCTGTAAAAGTAGTTCAGGAAGATGGATCTCTTGATTACTCCAAAACAGAAGTAAAAGATGGAGATACCGTTACCGTAAGTGCATCTGGATATGCAGATTTCTCATTTGTTTACAACGAAAACGTATATGTATACGCAGGTCTTACCTGGGCTGAATACTGGTCTTCTGAGGATGTATACAATGCAGGCTCCACAGCTTCTTCTGAAGAAAAAGACAGAAGAGGTGAGTCAGACCTTGGAGCATTTGATGCTGTAACAAGAGCAACTGCAAACCATGGCCTTCACAGAGGAAGCTTCCAGGCAATCGCGGTTCTTAATGGAAAAACAGTTTCCCACTGGAGCGCAGACGGAAAAACAGTTTATTATGCCGATGGAACATCAGAAGTATTTAACCGGAACAATGTAACCGGATATACCGTAACTGGACTGAAATATGTACCGGTTGAGATTAAGAGAGCTGACCTTGCTGCTTTTGCAGAAAGCCATGCAATTGTAAAAAATGGCGGACAGCTGATCGGCGGTTATGGCGAGAAAGAACTGAAATCCTATGAAGCTGTTGCAAATGTAACTGCAAATACAAATGGTTTGAAAAAAGTTACAAAAGCTGAAGACGGAAGCTTTGTAATCGGAGCAAGACAGAACGGAACTGAGTCTGGCATCAAAGATGCAGAGCTGAAAGTGGCAGACGGAATTACAGCAACTGTAAAACCTGGAAATGGTTCTTATGGTGAGTTCCTGAGAGTTGACCTGACTGGAAACTATGGCGATCTTGGTGCACATATGCAGTCTGTTGAGTGGGCATATTATGGAAATGATTCCACTTATACAAACAGACTTGCAAACTATGGAACAAAATTTGCAGCTGATAACTGGATGCATAAAATGATGGGTATCCAGCTTGGTCTTACAGAATCTGGAAGATGCAAGCTTACGGAAGGAACTGACGGAACTGGTTACTGGATCCTTACTGTTCATGCCCTTGGATACCAGGATTACGTTGTAAAATTCCAGGCAACAGCTGAGAATATTGCAAAACCTGCAGGTGATGCAGATTCCACACCACTGGAAAACATTATCGCAGAAGCAAAAGCCCTGAACGAGGCTGATTATACTCCGGAGAGCTGGGCTGCTGCAAAAGACAGCATTGCAAATGAGCTTGAAGAGTGCGAGGAAATGCTTGCAAATATTAAGAATCAGACAACTTATGGCGTAGAAGAGCAGATCGGACATTTAAGAGAAGCTCTTAACATGCTTGTAAAAGCTCCGGCTCCAACCGCAACACCGGCACAGCCGACTGCAACACCAGCCCCGGCGCAGCCGACCGCAACACCGACCCCTGCACAGCCAACTGTAGCACCTACACAGCCAACTGCAACTCCGGCACCGACTGTAGCACCGGCCAAAGGAATTACAGCAACTGCAAAAGCTTCCACAATTTACACCAAAGGAAAAACCTCTACAACCATTACTGTTGTAAAAAATGATGTAACTGGAAAAGTTAAATTTACATCCAGCAACAAGAAAGTAGCGACTGTTTCCTCCAAAGGCGTTGTAAAAGCGAAAAAAGCGGGAAAGACAACCATTACTGTAAAGGTTGGAAATTACACTAAGAAGGTAGTAATCCAGGTTAAGAAACCTTCTCTGAAGCTTGCAAAATCTTCTGCAACAATCAAGAAAGGCAAAACAGTAAAAATCAAAGCAACCGCAACACCATCCGGAAAAGTAACATATAAGTCCAGCAACAAGAAAGTAGCGACTGTTACTGCAAAAGGTGTTGTAAAAGGTAAGAAGAAAGGTACTGCAACCATCACTGTTACAAGTAATGGAGTATCTAAGAAATTCAAAGTAAAAGTAAAATAATGATTACAAAGCTTTTACGATAACAAATAATACTTGTGCAAAAACAAGGCAAAGGAACGGGGGCCGTTTTTAACAGCCCCTGCTTTTGCTTGTAAAAAGAAACTTATTTTACTACATATTTTAACAGGAGACAGCATGAAAAAACGAGACAGTGATAAGAATCCTTTTGAAAAAAAGAATCTGGTGAAACTTGCTCCGGCAGCAGTGGTTATTGCTGCTGTGGCTGCAGCAGGTGCTCAGGCTGGCAGCAGTGGAAAAGAAGTGACTGCTGAAACCAGAGAGGTTGTAAAATCCCAGGATCTGGAATCGCTTCTGAAAACAGCCTATTCCTATGAGGCAGCAGATGACGAGGCAAAAGAGGAGAGTCTGCTGAAAGCAGGCAAAAATACATAATGATCTTCAAAGAAAAAAACCTCCAAAATTTCAAAGAACAAAAGTGGTATAAAAAAAGGAAGCTCAAAGACCCTTCCAGTAAAAACGGCTGCATCTTCAGGGGTAGGTCAGGGCTCCACCACTACACCAACTACAGAAGTTCCGGAAGGCGGCTATAAAGATGGAACTTATCAGGGCAGCGGTACTGGCTTTGGAGGAACGATTACCGTACAGGTAACTGTATCAGGTGGGAAAATCACAGCTGTTGATATATTGAGTGCCTCTGGAGAAACAGGCTCTTATTTTGCCTCCGCACAGGGCGTTGTAAGTAAGGTTTTATCAAGCCAGTCCCCGAATGTGGATGCAGTCAGCGGTGCAACTTATTCCTCAAACGGGATTATCCAGGCAGTACAGAATGCCCTTTCACAGGCAGGAAACAGTGATTCTGCCACACCAACTCCAACGCCAACGCCAAAACCTGCAAAGAAACCGAAGAAAGATACTTCTGTCAGCTATAAAGATGGCGTATATGAGGGACAGGCAGAAGGCTTTGATGGAATCGTAACGGTAAAGGTTACAATAAAAAATGGAAAAATCAAAAAAATAAGCAACACAAATACAGACACACCTGAATTTTTTAATAAAGCATGGAAAACAATCAAGTCCAATGTGATTTCCAGACAGAGTACTTCTGAAATTGATACTGTAAGTGGTGCAACATTTTCTTCCAATGGAATTCTCGGAGCTTTATCCCAGGCTCTTTCAAAGGCTGATCAATCAGGAACTACAGACTCAAAGGAAGAAGATATAACTCCAACCCCGACTGCTGTACCTGATGAAACTGTAACACCAATTCCAACGGAGATTCCACATCCTACCAAGACTCCGGATAATCCGTCAGATGAACAGCCGGTTGTAAAGCTTTTGAAAGATGGTACCTATACAGGGTCTGCAATGGGATATTCTGGAAAGGTTAACATAACACTGACAATTAAAGACGGAAAAATTACGGAAGTAACCAATACAAACTCAGATACCAGAAGCTTTTTCAATAAGGCATGGAGATCCATACAGCCTAAAATACTGGAAAAGCAGAGTACAGAAGGAATTGACACTGTAAGTGGTGCAACATTTTCTTCTATGGGAATTCTGGATGCGTCCAAAATAGCATTGGAGCAGGCAAAAAATACAGAGGTACAGCCTTCAGTAACGCCAGAGCCCACTGAGGCGCCGGATTCCACCGAGAAGCCAGAACCCACAAATACGCCAAAGCCGACTTCTGTTCCGGAACCAACGACTGCACCGGAGCCTACAGCTGTACCAGAGCCTACTGAAACGCCAGCGCCAACTTCTGCACCGGAACCGACGGATACACCGGAGAATTCTGTGACGCCGGAACCGACAGCTACGCCAGAACCCACGCCTGTGCCTGCTGGTGCATATACAGATGGAACCTACACTGGCATTGGAGAAGGCAATGACGGACCAGACAGTGTACAGGTTACCGTAACAATATCCGGAGGACAGATTGTGGGAGCAACTTATTTTTCCTATGATGATGAAGAATATGCAGATACAGCCTGGGAGGGAATTCTTGGACAGGTTATGGGAAAGCAGTCCGCAGACAGTGTGGATACAGTATCTGGATGCACATATTCCTCCCAGGGATTTATTCAGGCATTTAGAAATGCATTAAATCAGGCAAAAGGAGCATAACCCATGAAATACCAGAGTTTTATTATGAGAGTTTTATGTCTGCTTCTGATCGTTGGTGTCGTTCTTGGCTACAACTCCATGCAGAAAAAAGATAGTGATACCGAAAAAGACCAGCAGATCGCCAGTCTGACAACCAGAGTGGAGGCCTTGGAAAAACAGCAGGATGAGATATTAAGTGCCCTTGAAGAGGCTGCAAAAGCGCAGGAAGAGGCGAAGAAAAAGGCAGAAGAGGAAGCGAAGAATCAGAAAGCCCAGACGGAAGAAGCGGCTTCCGGGGATGCTTCCGAGGACGCGAAAAAAGATGACAAGAATACAGATGAGACAGAGGCTGAGGACGCTTCTTCTGAGGAAGAAAGTGAAGATCTTGTCTACAAAAACGGAACCTACACAGGAGACGGCCAGGGCTTTGGCGGCAATATCCAGGTTCAGGTTACACTTGAAAATGACACGATTACAGACATTCAGGTGGTAAGTGCACCAGGCGAAGACTCTGCATACCTTTCCCAGGGACAGGGCGTGATCAGTACCATTTTGGCTGCCCAGAGTACAGATGTTGACACCATTTCCGGAGCAACCTTCAGTTCCACTGGAATTATCAACGCTGTAAATGATGCACTTGGAAAGGCGGAAAATCAATGAAAAAGAGACAGAGAAAAATCCGGCTGATCCGTGCCGGCATCCAGCTTCTGTTTTTCATTTTTGCTCCGGCACTTTTTTCCACAGCATTCGCAGGCGTGAAGTCCGTTTTTCAGGCAATCGCAGCACATCAGGCAATCAGCTGGAATTCCTTTCTGGATGTGACTGCCGTGCTGCTGGTGGTAACCTGCCTGTTCGGACGGCATTTCTGCGGATATGCCTGCGCATTTGGTTCCCTTGGGGATGCATTGTACGAGCTGACTGTGTTTATCCGCCAGAAGGTTTTTCATAAAAAAGGCCGTCACGGATACTCAGAAAAAGCCATCCGCATTTTGCAGAAGGTGAAATATATCTGGCTTCTGGTGCTTCTTGTATCTATCCTTACCGGCTGGTACAGCAAGCTTCAGGGCATGAGCCCCTGGGATGTGTTTTCCATGCTCACCGCTGGCAGACTTCCCGGTGCTACCTACAAGGTGGGGATTGTGCTGCTGATTCTGCTCATGATCGGAATGTGCACTCAGGAAAGATTTTTCTGCCAGTTCCTCTGCCCAATGGGCGCAATTTTTGCTATAATGCCTATAGTGCCCTCTGCGCTGTTCAACCGTGACAAAGGCACCTGTCCGGCGAAATGCGGAGCCTGCAAAAAGCGCTGTCCTGCTCATCTGGACATTGACGGTGATACCCTTCTCTCAGGAGAATGTATCTGCTGCCACGCCTGCCAGGGAATCTGCCCGAAGAGGAACATCCGGATCGGGATTCCGAAGGCGAAAGATGAGAGCCTTTTTTAAACACGAGCTGGGAAAAGATGGGCGAACGCTATTGGAAAATAAGAGAAAATAAAATTAGAAAGAACAGGATATGAGTAAAAAAAGAAGTAAAGTAAGATTTCAGAATGAAGTCGATTTAATTAAGGTACATTATAAAAAGCAGTCCAGAGGTCAATCACTTACCTGCTTGGATATGTTTAATGGGAGAAGGCATTTGAGAAAGAGAAGTGCGGCAGGAATCCTCTGCGGCAGCCTGCTTCTCACTGTCATTTCCGCTACAGTACTGGGAAAAACAACTACAGTTGTTTATGCATCTGACATAGAAAAATACACCAACGCAGATTTCGCAATGGACACGGTAGTTTCCGAAACCCTTTATACCTCAGGCGAGGACATCAACACTCAGATTGGCGAAAAGCTCCGCGAAATGGAAACCACCCTCCTTTCCTGGACAGAGGAAAACTCCCAGATTTCCCAGCTGAACAATGCTGAGGGCAAGACCATGGAAGTCTCTGATGATCTTGCCGCCGACCTTGAGAAAATCCGCCAACTGTCCCAGGATTCCGACGGTGCTTTTGACCCCACCCTTGGAAAAATCATCCGCCTGTGGAACATTGACGGCGAGAACCCTCATGTCCCAGATCAGTCCGAAATCGACACTCTTCTTCCAGAAGTGGGCTACGAAAAAATTCAGGTGGACGGAAACAATGTAACTCTTCTTGATGGCTGTACCCTGGATCTTGGTGCTGTTGGAAAAGGCATGGGCTGTGACCAGATTATGGATTACATGCAAACCCAGCCAGACGTCGTCGGTATGATCCTGAACCTTGGCGGCAGCAGTGTCATGACCTACGGCGAAAAGCCCGACGGCTCCTCCTGGAAAGTAGCCCTCACCGATCCCCGTGACACGGAAGGCGACTATCTTGGAGCCATCACCCTGGACGCCAATCAGTTCCTTTCCACCTCCGGCGACTACGAAAAATACTTCATAGAAGATGGAATCCGCTACCACCACATCCTGGATCCAAAGACCGGTTACCCCGTCCAGAACGGTCTCACCTCCGTCACCATCGTCTGCGACCAGGGTTACCTGGCCGACGGCCTCTCCACTGCCTGCTTCGTCCTGGGTCTGGACGCCGCGAAACCTCTTTTAGAGAAATATGATGCAGAAGCCGTATTCGTTGATGAAGATAAAAATGTGTATGTGACAAGTGGATTGATGGATAAATTCGAATTAATGAAAGACGGATATATAGTAAACGAATTATAAGTTGTCCATGATAAATTCATAGAAAATGATAACTTATGGAATAGCAAGAAGAGCTCCCGACGATAGTTCAAAACTATCGTCAGGAGCTCTTTTTCAATCAACAGCATTTGGGCTGAATATATTCCTAAGCGGGGCATTCAAGGCGCGCCTTTAATGGAGCGGAGATCCACTGCTTACGAAGACTTAACATCGAAGGCTCTCCTGAGATGTTTAGTCGCAGTTAGCAGTTAGCTCCGCGGAATGTTGCGCCTCCCCGCGTGGAATATATTCAGCCCAGATGCGTACGGTGGTAACATATTACGGAATCCTCTTAAGCACTTCCTTCGTCAGCACTCCAATCAGCAGTCCTGTAATCACTCCCGACACCATCAGCGCCGGAGCATAATAATACAACAGTCCCACCGTATGCGTTGCCGGAATCGCCACCAGCAGCTGACCGATGTTATGGGAAACGCCACCAGCCACACTTACACCCAGCTGCCCGAATCCAATCTTATTTTTCACAAAAACCATCACAATCAAACTAAGGGTCGCCCCCGCCAGGCTATACATAATACTGGAGCCGCTTCCAAACATAAAACCGATAATAAAAATTCTCACAATGGAAACTAGCGCCGCTTCTTTCCACGTATACCTCTCCATCACAAAAAGCACCGCCAGATTTGCAAGCCCTAGTTTCATTCCCGGAATTCCCGCAAAAAACGGAATCAACGATTCCACATACCCGAAAATAATGGCAATGGCTGCAAACAGCCCAAGATACGCTGTCTTTTTCTGATTCATCACTTACACCACTGCGTCAAATCCACTTTCGGAATCCTGTGAATCTGAATCGCCCTCTCCCTGAATGACTACTCTGTTTGGCAGGCACACAATATATCCGCCTGCACTGCCCACTGCCGGCTGCTTCATGCAAAGATGATCCGGGCAGTCCGCCTCTGTCATCTTTACCTCGCCGTCCTTAATTTCACACACATTGGTATCCCCAATCTGGATCACCTGATCCTCCGCCAGTGAATAAGTCCCATAAAGTTCCCCATCCACCGTAATCTGGATCGACCCATGAGTTCCATGTGGAACCGCATAAACAAAAATACAAAGCACCACTGAAATAACCAATAGTGCACCAATAAATACCGCTTCTTTCTTCTTCAAAAATGATACCTCTTCATTAATAGCTTTAACCAAAATCATCATATCATAGAACCATGTTCCACAAACGAACCATTAGTTTATGATATAAGAAATACAGAGATTTTTCAACCTATTCTAAAATCCATTTTTGAGAAAAAATCGCAACAGAGAGAATGACTGTTATTCACAGAGGAAACGGTAACGGGTGGCTATTCCTTTCCACACCGCTTTTTATTGTAATTTCCCACGGAATATGCTATTGTATAGTTTGAAAGTCTGTGTGCCGTGCGGATCGCGGGAATGATTTTTCAAACACGTTCCAGGCCGGCGGCATTGTTGAAGAAATGTAACGATTCAGAAAACACTGGACAGTTACACAGAAATATTAGAAAGAAGGTGAAGCTATGGTTGAATTAGACCAGTTCAAGAGCATTCTTGCAAC
>OLSL01003891.1_pt1 | contig 10065 bp, 9 predicted proteins | sample 1672511 | NCBI WGS metagenome assembly OLSL01 (sample SAMEA3136694, study PRJEB25190) | human gut metagenome | biome: human gut; feature: human-associated habitat; material: faeces | place: Austria | collected 2013
GTACGAGATTTTAAAAGGATCAGACCTTTTGCGAAAAAGACGCATACAAAAGTAAGGGTGAAAGAGAAATATGGATTTCCGTTTTCTCTTTATAATAATCGGAAGCGAAAGTTATTTTTTGCCGGTTTTATTATCTGTATTTTTTTACTGCAGATTTATTCAATGTTTATATGGGATATTCATTTTACGGGGAATGAGACGCGAACGGATGAAGCGTTGTCGTCTTTTTTAAGAGAGAAAGGTGTGTTTGCGGGGATGCTAAAAAAAGAGGCAGACTGCCGAAAAATCGTAAAAGAGATCAGGACGCAATATGATGACGTTGTATGGGTATCCGCATCACTGGACGGAAGCAGACTAAAAATTCAAATTAAAGAAAATGAAGATTCTTTCGAGAAGGAAGAAAAAAAGAAAGATGAGAACGCTGTAGATCTTGTCGCGTCTTCAGATGGGGTGATCACAAAAATTGTGACAAGAACAGGAACGCCTCAAGTTCATGTCGGTGATACAGTAAAAAAAGGAGATATTCTTGTCAGCGGACGAGTGGAGATCGTAAACGACAGTAAGGAAGTGATCGGCTATAAATACTGTCATGCCGATGCAGACATTTTTGCGGATACACAGATGGAGTACGAAGATGAATTATCGGCTTCATATGAGGAAAAAGTATATGATAAAAAAGAAAAACATCGTTTTTATGTGAAAGTTAAAGATACCCGGGTTTCCTTTGGAAGTGTAAAAATGAAACCGAACCGCTGTGAATTTATATCAAAAGAATACGGAGTAAAAGCAGGAAAAAATTTTTATCTTCCTTTTTCATATGGGATGGAAACCGTCCGTTCTTATCACTTGCGTGAAAAGATATATACAAAGGAAGAGATGAGGGCGGTTCTCAGTAAAGATTTTGAGCAATTTTGTAAAGATTTACAGAAAAAAGGTATTCAAATAAGAGAAAATAGTGTTAAAATACATCTGTATGAAAAATCTGCCAAAGCAATGGGTACTCTTTTTTTGAATGAGAGGATTACACAAGAGGCAGATACAGAAATAATAACGATCGAAAGGAAAGAAACAGATGAGTCTGTCGGAACTGATGATTGATATACCTGCAGAGCACGAGGCAAACGTGTTTGGGCAGTTTGATGCTTATGCAAAGAAACTAGAGAGAACATTTCATGTCACATTGATTGCAAGAGACGGAAGTATGAAGATTGTAGGAGAAAATACGGCTGCGGAAAAAACGCATCGTGTTCTCACTCAGCTTTTGGAATTATCACGGCGTGGAAATACTATTACGGAACAGAATGTGGATTATGCAATTTCACTTGTTTTTGAAGATCAGGAGGAGGGAATAGTGGAAATTGACCGGGATCTGATCTGTCATACTCTGCAGGGAAAACCGATCAAGCCTAAAACTCTCGGACAGAAAAAATATGTAGATTCTATAAGGGAAGGAATGATCACATTCGGACTTGGTCCGGCAGGAACAGGAAAAACATATTTGGCAATGGCAATGGCGATTACAGCATTTAAACGCAATGAGGGAAACAGGATCATATTGACAAGACCGGCAATCGAGGCAGGAGAAAAACTGGGATTTCTTCCGGGAGATCTTCAAAGTAAGATCGATCCGTACTTGCGTCCGTTATATGATGCTCTTTATCAGATCATGGGAGCGGAAAGTTTTTTGAAAAATTCAGAAAAAGGTCTGATTGAAGTTGCGCCTCTGGCATATATGCGAGGCAGAACGTTAGATAATGCATTTATTATTCTTGACGAGGCTCAGAATACGACACCGGCTCAGATGAAGATGTTTTTGACAAGAATCGGATTTGGATCAAAAGTTGTCATTACGGGAGATTCTACGCAGAAAGATCTTCCATCCGGAACAATATCCGGACTTGATGTTGCTGTAAAGGTTGTAAAAGATCTAGAAGGGATCAACATCTGTACGCTGACAAGCAAAGATGTTGTAAGACATCCATTAGTTCAGAAAATTGTAAAAGCATATGAGGACTATGAGAAGAAATCGTCCAGACCGAGAGAAAACAGGAGGAAAAAAGGATGAGTCTTTTTATCGAAGAAGAGGGGACTATAAAGTTAGACTTTAATACAGAAGAGATTGCCGCATTAGTTATTGACGCTGCATTAGAACTTGCAGACTGTCCTTATGAAGCAGAGATCAATCTTCTTTTAACAGAGAATGCCCAGATTCACGAAATGAATCTGGAACAACGTGGAATTGACCGCCCAACAGATGTACTTTCTTTCCCTATGATTGAATACGAAGAGCCGGGAGATTTTTCCGTGATTGATGAAGAAAGTGCAGAAGCTTTTAATCCGGAATCCGGAGAATTGATGCTTGGTGATATCGTTATCTCAAAGGAAAAAGTGTTATCTCAGGCTGAAGAATATGGACATTTACCCAAAAGAGAGTATGCTTTCCTGATTGCACACAGTATGCTTCACTTATTTGGATACGATCACATGGTTGATGAAGAACGTGTTGTCATGGAAGCGAAACAGAAAGAAATCATGGAAAAAGTCGGTATTTTCCGCTGATGGGATACATATATTAAATAGATTTTAAGGAATGGGACACTAGGAGGAAGTCATGTCTGAAACTGAGGCACAAACAACGAAAAAACGAACGAAAAAGGATGATTATATTGTCCAGGGTTCGATACTTGCAGCAGCAGCTGTACTTACAAAAATCATAGGCGTAGTCTACAGGATTCCGCTGACGAATATTTTAGGAGATGAAGGAAACGGATTTTATGGATATGCCTATCAGGTCTATGCAATCGCTCTGATGATTTCATCATTCAGCCTTCCGACTGCCGTATCCAAGCTGGTATCGATCCGCCTTGCAAAGCGTCAGAGACGAAATGCATTCCGTGTATTTATCTGTTCCCTTGCTTTTGCAATCGGTGTTGGATTATTCATCTCGCTGACAATCTTTTTGGGAGCAGGACTGATTTCAACACATTTAATGAAATCTCCACTTAGCGTTTACGCACTGCGGGTTCTTGCCCCGGGACTTCTGATCGTTGCAGTCATGGCTGTTATCCGTGGATATTTCCAGGGAATGGGAACAATGCTTCCAACAGCTATCTCACAGATCATTGAGCAGGTATTTAATGCCGTGATCAGTATTGTCGGCGCAAGTGTCCTCTTTGGTATCGGAACAAAAGCAGGAGAAAAATCCGGAAAGGAACTTCTCGGACCTGCTTACGGTGCTGCCGGAAGTACACTTGGAACGGTTGTCGGCTCTTTATCTGGATTGTTATTTCTTCTGTTTGTCATTTTTATATATAAAAATGTGATACGCAAACAGCTTAAAAGAGACCGCACCCAGAATGTTGAAAGTTATTCTTTCCTTCTGAAAGCATTACTTTTAACAGCAATCCCAGTTGTATTCAGTACCGCTGTATATAATATTAACCAGATTATCGACCTTACAATCTTTAATCACGTTATGGGGTCACAAGGCTATGTAGAGAAAGAATATATGGCTCTTCAGGGTATTTACACTGGTAAATACGACACCCTGATCAATGTCCCGATGGCAATTGCGAACGCACTTGGAACATCTCTTGTGCCAAGTCTTACAGCTGTTGTTACAGCAGGTACAAAGAAACAGGTTCACAATAAGATTAACCAGACTTTACGTCTTACAATGGTAATTGCTATTCCGAGTTGTATCGGTTATTTTGTACTTGCTTCCCCAATTATGGTTTTGCTGTACAATGACTCCAGTGCAACACCGGCGCGTCTGTTGATGGCAGGAGCTATCGTTGTTGTACTGTATGGACTTTCCTCTGTAACGAATTCCATTCTTCATGGATTAAACTACATGACAAGTCCCGCAAAGAATGCTGCAGCAGCTCTTGGAATTCATCTGGTAGCATTTGTACTGATGATGACTGTATTCAAGATGAACGTCTATGCACTGGTGGGTGGAAATATTGTATTTGCACTTGCAATGAGTATTTTGAACCTGCTCAAGATTCGAAAAGTCAGCGGTTTCAAAATCGATTTTGTAAGCACTTTCGGAAAACCATTCGCTGCAGCAGCAGTGATGGGCATTGTAACTTTCGGCGTATTCAGACTGTTTGATACACTGATCGGCGGTCGTGTAATTCCAGTATGCATTTCACTGATTGTAGCAATACTTGTTTATGCGGTTGTTATGTTGAAGATCGGAACACTTTCTGAAGATGATATCCTTGATCTTCCAATGGGTGGACGTATCCTGAGAATTTCTAAGAAATTCCATCTGCTTCCAGCCGTAAAAGTAGAAGAATAAAAAAAATAAAAAAGCCAATACTGTATGAAAAAAGGAGCGATTTGCGATGAAAAAATACATGATTGGCTTTTTTTCTGTTTTATTTCTGATTACCGGATGTTTGATTGCAGGTTATCAGGTTAGTTACAACAATCTACTGAAAAAGGAAAAAGCTATAGAACTGACTAAAAATGAAAAAAATGATTCCATTCAAACCAGACGCAGTTCAGCCAAAGGAGAGTCTGTTTCAGATGATGCATATTATCTGAAAGAGCTGCATGGATATGTTGCTGTCTATCTGCAAGATGGGACAACCCTTTACGAAACAACCAGCCTATCCGTAAATAATCTGCCGGATGAAGTACAACAGGATCTGAAAAATGGAATCTATCTTAAGTCAGCTGAAGAACTGTATGGTTTTCTTGAGAATTATTCCAGTTAAAAAGTGGACGAAGTGCACAGAATCGTGTATAATACAGAGTCAGCGGAAAAAATATCGGTTACTGTTCACTCCCGTGTCAATCAGCGGAGTGATTGACACGGGAGTGAACAGTAAAGAATATCGCAACATTAAACGGAACAAGAAAAAGGAGAGATATAGACAATGGAACAAAAGAAGATTGATCGTATCAATGAATTATATAAAAAATCAAAAGCGGAAGGACTCACTCCGGAAGAAGCGAAAGAACAGAAGATTCTTCGTAAAGAATATATGGAACTTATCCGAGTGAACTTAAGAAGCCAGCTGAACAATATTGACATGGAACAAAAAGATGGAAGTATTGTTAATCTTGGTGAGAAGTATGGCGAAAAATATATGAACAAGAAAGGAAACTAGGATCATGTTACAGAATTTACCACAGGATCCTGTTATCCTTCTGAGCGTCATAAATACAAAGCTCAGAGATTTTTATCCATCACTGGATCAGTTATGTAAAGAGATGGAAGTGAATAAAAAAGAACTTATAGATAAATTAGATCTGATTGACTATGCTTATGATGCATCCTGCAATCAGTTTGTATAAAGGAAATGAGAATGAAAGAAATAATTGAAAATGTAAAACTGGTGGAAAATGCACCGTTGGAAGAACCTGCCCGTCAGTATTATTTTATGGAAAAAGCAAAAGAATACGTTGCTGAAATGTCTGAGAAACTGGGGCGTCCATTAACTGCGTGTGTGACGACATTTGGTTGTCAGATGAATTCGAGGGACTCTGAAAAACTGCTTGGTATTTTAGAGAAGGTTGGGTATGCAGAAGAAACGGATGAAGAGAAAGCGGATTTTGTAATCTACAATACCTGTACTGTTCGTGAAAACGCAAACCTTCGTGTTTATGGACGTCTTGGACAACTTGGTTCCATTAAGAAAAAGAATCCACATAAGATGATCGCACTTTGCGGATGCATGATGCAGGAACCGGAAGTTGTTGAGAAACTAAAAAAGAGCTACCGCTTTGTTGACCTTATTTTCGGCACACACAACATTTACAAATTTGCAGAACTTTTAACATCTGCAATACAGTCTGACAGAACAGTCATTGATATCTGGAAAGATACAGACAAGATTGTAGAAGATCTTCCGGTTGAAAGAAAATATCCTTTCAAGTCTGGTGTAAATATCATGTTCGGATGTAACAACTTCTGTAGTTACTGTATTGTACCTTATGTACGTGGACGTGAAAGAAGCCGTGAACCGAAGGCAATCATCCGTGAGATCGAACGTCTTGTTGCAGATGGTGTTGTAGAAGTCATGCTGCTTGGACAGAATGTCAATTCTTATGGAAAGAACCTTGAAGAACCGATGACATTTGCACAGCTTCTTCAGGAGATTGAAAAAATTGAAGGACTTGAAAGAATCCGTTTCATGACTTCACATCCGAAGGATCTGTCAGATGAATTGATTGAAGTGATGAGTAAATCAAAAAAAATCTGTAAACATCTGCATCTTCCGGTTCAGTCCGGAAGCAGTCGGATCCTGAAACTTATGAACCGTCATTATGACAAAGAACAGTATCTTGCACTTGCTGAAAAGATTCGTAAAGCAGTTCCGGATATATCACTTACTACAGATATTATTGTCGGTTTCCCGGGTGAGACAGAAGAGGACTTCCAGGAGACCCTTGATGTTGTAAGAAAAGTCCGTTACGACAGCGCGTTTACTTTTATTTATTCAAAACGTACCGGAACACCTGCTGCAGTAATGGAAGATCAGATTCCGGAAGACGTTGTAAAAGATCGTTTCAATCGTCTTTTACATGAGGTTCAGACAATTTCCGCAGAACAATGTGCAATTCATGAGGGAACGGTACAGACCGTTCTTGTAGAGTGTGTCAATGAACATGATAAGCATCTGATGACAGGTCGTATGAGCAACAACCTGCTCGTCCATTTCCCGGGGGATGAAAGCCTGATCGGTCAGCTGGTTGACGTTCACCTTGACGAATGTAAAGGATTTTACTATATGGGAAGGATAGAGAGTAACTAAATATGGGGATTGTTGTAATTGGGGCAGTTTTTATCGATATCAAAGGATATTCGATCTCACCGTATATTCCTGCCGGAAGAAATGTAAACAAGAAGGAGTTCCATTCGAAGAAAGAGTTCTTATGAATTATGATCATCCGGATTCTCTGGAAACAGATCTTCTGGTAGAACATTTAAAAGAATTAAAAGCCGGAAGAGCAATTGATTGTCCGGTATATGACTATAGTCTTCATAATCGTTCTGATGAAGTGATTCGAATCGAACCAAAACCTGTAATTCTCGTAGAAGGAATTCTTCTTTTAGCCGATGAACGGATTCGTGATCTTCTGGATATCAAAATCTACGTAGAGGCTGACGCAGATGAACGAATTCTCCGCAGAATATCCCGAGATGTGGAAGAGCGCGGAAGAGATCTTAACGGTATCATTAAACAATACCTGACAACTGTAAAACCAATGCATTATCTGTATGTAGAACCAACACGTTCCAAGGCAGACATCGTGATCAACAGTGGAAAGAATGATGTCGCATTTGATCTGTTTGTATCAAAGATTGAACAACTGTTGGATGAAATGAATCAATAATTAAGTAAGAAAAAATGCATGAGTATGAAACTAAAAATCATACACATGTATTTTTTCGTTTATTTATCATATAACAAGTGAAAAGCAAACTTGTTCATGTTATAATTGATTCAAAGAAAAATGGTAAAAATACTTTGCCAAACTTGATAAAATAGCGAACAATGAGGCAGTACACTAGCAGGAGGGCAGAAAAATGTTTAAAACAAAATGTAAAAAAACAGTTTCAAAAATGATCCTATCATTCATACTGATCACGGTAACTCTATTGTCCGGCTGTCAAAAGAATAGCACCCATTCTGCTATTGAGTTTGGAACTATAGATGTGTCTGAAATTGATAAAATCGAACTTTCTGGCACAACAGGTGGGAAAGATGGAAATTTTTCCTATACACTGTCAGATCAGGAAAAGAAGGAGTTCGTCCATTTGCTGAATCAAGTTGAGCTTGGTGATGAAGTTGATAAAAATCAAGCATTATCAAGTGGAGCAGTTACTTACTATAAGCTTTATTTCCAAGGAAAAGACGTAGTTACACTCTGTCCGGGACATTATTTCGGTGTTGATGAAAAGTATTATGAGTTTGTTAATTTCGATAAATTGTGGGATGAATTTGTCACTTTCAATAGTAAACAAGATACCTCTCAGCAAGACAAATGGGATTGTTCTGTTACTTGCGCAGAAACCTCTGAGACAAATAACTATGTAGTTACATATTCTGATAAAAAAGTATTCTCCCAAACTGGAATACTCACCTTTCAAAACAGCAATAATTTCAATATTATTGTTCATCTACAAATACCGGATGAAGAAGAAAGAACAGCAGAAATTCCAGCGGGCGGTGTTAGTTCCTTGTATCAGATATCCCAAAACAAGGCATGTACTGTAGGTGTATACGCTGATGTTCCTGAAAATGAAACGATAAAATTAATGGTCTATGATGGAGCTGTAGCAGATTTAAATTCAAGTCAGGAAAAAGAACAAGTATATTTTGATGCAACTGTTCTTGAAGTAAAGAAAAAATCAATTAAGGTAAAATGTTCAGAATCCTTTGATAGTGGTATTCCTGTTGATGAAGAATTCTCTGTAACAACAAATATAGTAGAAAGTGGTGAGCTCCCTGATTTGAATGCCGGTGACCATATTCGTATTGTATTTGATGGCATCATCAAGGAAAGTTATCCTCTGCAACTTGGAAAAGTCTTTGCTATATATCTTCTAGATGAAAACAGAAACTTGTGAAGTCCGTAGTCTGAAAGGCTCCTGCAGGAGCCTTTCGTTTTTTTATGTCCCAAACCAATATATTTTATGGCCATAATATGAATGCGTGTTCGAAGTATGTTATACTGATACTGATTATGTGAGGCGAGGTGAATTCAACTTATGATAAAAATTGCAATCGTTGACGATGAAGAACAGACAAGAGAACAAATTCTCCGGACTCTAAAGGAAAATATACAGGAACAATACGAAGTAGAGATTAAACTATATGCATCAGGTGAAAGTTTCTTTGAGGAAATTCAAAAGGGCGAATCAACAGATATTTTATTTACAGACATTCAGATGCAACAGCTGGATGGAGTGGAACTGGGGAAATTGGTTCGAAGGCTTTGCCCTGACATGTACATTGTCTTCATCACATCTTATGAAGAATATGCGGCAGAAAGTTATCGGATCGAAGCATATCAGTATATTTTGAAACAGGATCTAGAATTTCGTCTTCCCGGAGTTGCTGAACAGCTTATTGAAAAGCTGCAAAAACAAAAGAAAGAATTCTGTATTATAAAAGACGGTACAGAACAGGTGAAATTGCTTTATAAGGATATTCTTTATCTGTATAAATCCAAAGGTGCTAAGTATGTAAATTATGTTACTACCCAAGGCGTTGTGAGAGAGCGAACTTCTTTGGAAAATGCACTGAAAATGTTAAATAGTAGACAATTTCTTCTGGTGGAACGTGGATACGCTGTTAATATAAAGCAGATTTGCAGAGTAAGCGGTGACACTATCTATCTCGAAAAAGGATATGAAGTACCGGTAAGTAAGGCAAGACTTGCAGAAGTAAAGCGAGAAATCAATCTCTACTGGAGGAATTCGTAACGATGGATACACTTGGAATATGGATTGGACTGAATTTTCTTGAAACCTTCCTTTTCTATTATCTGTTATTCGGAACAGTTATAGACAGAAAGACTCTGAAAACGAAAGATAAATGGATTCTCTATTTTGTTTTGATCAGCACTTCAACAATTATTTCTGTATGGGTCAAAAGATCTGTGTTTAGTGCTTATGGATACCTGTTGACGATTTTTATTTTGGTTTTCGGAAGTTTCCTTGCCTATCGAAAGAAATTGATTCTTCTTACAGGGATCGCATCTATGTATGAAGCAGCGATGACATTATTTTTATATATCATTTACTACCTTCTCGCATTTATTTATGGGAATCAGGCAGAAAACCCTCAGATTCTATTTTTCCGTTACCATGAAAATGAAGTATCTTGTGTGATACGAAGCCTGTTATTAATTATTTTCTTTTTTATCATTTTCAAAATAAGAAGCTGGAAGAAGAAAAAAGACATAGAAGCCTTTCAATGGGTATTTGTTTTATGTGGCGTACTGTTGTCAGCACTCGTTCTGGAGTATCAAAAACTTTTAAAATACGGGCTTCTATACTCTGCAGCCGGAATTCCGGTGATTCAGGATGTCTTAAAAGGA
>OLSL01003896.1_pt1 | contig 10053 bp, 9 predicted proteins | sample 1672511 | NCBI WGS metagenome assembly OLSL01 (sample SAMEA3136694, study PRJEB25190) | human gut metagenome | biome: human gut; feature: human-associated habitat; material: faeces | place: Austria | collected 2013
GCGAATCCTTACGCAGGCAATGCGCCCGGCACACCGCCGCAGACCGGCGCGGGCGCACCGCTTTACGCCAGAAACACACCCCCGCCTGCGTCCACACCGCCGGATGCTCCCCATGCTGTCACGCCGCCGCCACCCGGCGGCACGGGCGGCAACCCTTACAGCAATATGGCCCCCGGCGGCAAGCCCAAGCGCCCCCGCGCACCAATGACCCCCAAGCGGATGATCCTGATCGCCATCCCGGTGATATTCCTGCTTATGATCATCGTAACAATGATCAGCGGCTCCATCCGCACCGGCAAGCCGAACGCCAGTGACCCGAATCAGGGCACCTGGGAAGCAGCCTACGCCGAGATCGGCGGCTCCGTGACGCAGGTCGAGGATGCCTTCGGCAGCGGGTTCCTGATGGACCTGAATGATAAGGGCAAGTGCGTTGTAACGGTGGACGGCACCAAGTCCTACGGCAAGTGGACGCTGAACGGCGGGGTCTTCCAGCTGGATTGCGGCGGCCTGAGCTGCACCGGCACCCTGCAAGACGAAATCCTGACCCTGAACGATGTGCAGGGACAGGGCGTGACGATCTACTTCGTCAAGTCCGGCAGCACCATGCAGCAGCCTCTGGACGGTGACAACATGACCCAGGGCACCACCGCAGGCAGCGATACCGATGTGGGCATCTATGTGCTGGAATCCGCCTCCGACAGCGAGTACACCCTCTCCAAGGAGGAGCTTGCCCTCGTCGATATGGAGGACTTCTACATTGAGCTGCGCGCGGACGGCACCGGCGAAACCTACATGGAGGATTTTGTCACTTTCCAATGGAAGGACGGCAGCTTCTACGCGCTGACCGACCCCGATACCCCGGCCATGACCTACACCCGCGAGGGTGACCTGCTGACCATTGAGTTTGACGGTATGACCATGGTCTTTAAGCGCAGCGACACCAAGCCTGAAATTGACCCCGCTTTGCTGGACGGCGGCGATGACGAATATGACATCGACGGCACGGATGAGCCTGACCCGCCCTACACCTACGACGACGGCAACACCTACGATGATTTGGGCAACACCAACTGGTACGGCTGGTTCCGGATGGAAAACTACAAGAATGTACCGAACCGTGATTACTTTGACACCGACACCTACGATTGCTGGGGCTACATCGGTGAGAGCGAGGACGGCAGCCACTACTTTGAGGTTTACCGCGACGGTATGCCCGATGACCCGGTCATCACGATGTGGGTCAATGTCTATGATGACCACATTGAGCCGATTCTGGACGGCAGCGATTGGGTGCTGGATCAGCATATTGACGACAGCGAAGCATACAACTTCAATATCTACCCGTACAACGACTGCATCTCGCTGTTCATGTATGACTACGAGGGCGACGACGGCACGGCCTGTGCGGTCAGCTTCTACATGAGACTGGACGGCACCGAGTGGAACGAGGAGCTCGAGGAGCTGCCGCCCCGCTATGAGGAGTACAAGGCCGCACTGGCCAACAAATGACGACCTGATTTATCTGTAACAAAACGGGGCGGGTCCTGCCCGCCCCTGACATAGGAGGATCACTATGGGACTTATCAGAGCTGCAATGGGCGCTGCTGGCGGCGTTATGGCCGACCAGTGGAAGGAATACTTTTATTGTGAAGCCATGCCGGCTGACCTGTTGGCTACCCGCGGCTGGAAACGCCAGAGCGGACGCAGCGCCAACACAAAGGGCAGCGACAACATCATTACAAACGGCTCCATTGTGGCCGTTGCCGACGGCCAGTGTGCCATGATCGTGGAGCAGGGCAAGGTCGTGGATATCTGCGCCGAGCCGGGTGAGTACACCTACGATACCGGCAGCGCTCCCTCGCTCTTCAGCGGCGACCTGTCCGACTCTATCGGCGCAGTGTTCCAGAACATCGGCAAGCGCTTTACCTTCGGCGGCGAGGCCCCGATGGATCAGCGCATCTATTACTTCAACACCAAGGAGCTGGTGGGCAACAAATACGGCACGCCCAGCCCGGTGCCCTTCCGCGTGGTGGATCAGCGCGCCGGCATCGACATCGACATTGCCATCCGTTGCTTCGGCGAGTACAGCTACCGCATCACCAACCCCATTTTGTTCTACACCAATGTCTGCGGCAATGTGGAGGAAGGCTACACCCGCGATGAAATCGACGGGCAGCTGAAATCCGAGCTGATGACCGCCCTGCAGCCCGCCTTTGCCAAGATCAGCGATATGGGCATCCGCTATTCCGCACTGCCCGGCCATACGATGGAGCTTGCCGAGGCCCTCAACGATGTGCTCTCCGCCAAGTGGGGCAAGCTGCGCGGCATTGAGATCGTATCCTTCGGCGTGTCCAGCGTGAAGGCCAGCGAGGAAGACGAGCAGATGCTCAAGGAAATGCAGCGCAACGCAGCCTTTATGGACCCGACCCGCGCCGCTGCGCATCTTGTCGGCGCACAGGCCAGTGCCATGCAGACCGCGGCCGGTAATCAGGGCGCAGGCCCCGCCATGGCCTTTATGGGCATGAATATGGCCGGTGCGGCGGGCGGTATGAACGCCCAGAACCTGTACCAGATGGGTGCCCAGCAGCAGGCCGCCGCACAGCCCGCCCCGGCCCCGGCCTCTGCCCCCGCAGGCTGGACCTGCAGCTGCGGCCAGACCGGCAACACCGGCAAATTCTGCGCAAACTGCGGCAGCCCCAAGCCTGCCCCGGCCTCCGCAGCCGGCAGCTGGGTATGCAGCTGCGGCACCTCCAACACCGGTAAGTTCTGCAGCAACTGCGGCAGCCCCAAGCCCGCACCGGCCCCCGCCAAGTGCAGCCAGTGCGGCTGGACGCCCGACGACCCGGCCCATCCGCCCAAGTTCTGCCCGGAGTGCGGTAAGCCGTTTGGCCAGTGATGCGCAAAAAAATTGCTGCGGTGCTTTGCGCCGCAGCCGCTTTTCTGACAATGTCCGGCTGTAAAAAAGCGTCGCCCGGCACACTGACCGGTATCAGCATCAGTTATTCCGGTATGTGCTATGACGACACCTATGGGTTCAGCATAAGAAACGACCCGGCTGACGGCTGCCTCTTCAGCTGTAATTACAAGGAGGATGAATGGGTGGAGCTGGAAAATATCCCGGTTGAGGACACCCATTGGCAAGAAGCCCTGGCTCTGGCAGAAAAGCTGGGGCTGGAAAGCCTGCCAGACGAAAAGAAAAATTCTCCCGGCTTATTCATCACCGATGAAACGTTAGATAGCGTTTGCCTGATTTACAAGGCCCCGGATGACGAGATCGTCTACCGTTATCTGGATGCCGATGGCAATACGCGCAGCGCCCTGCGTGATTTTTTTGAGGCTCTGGCAGGGCAGCTGCAAACCGAAGGAAAGAGAGGTGACGCATAATGGCAACGCAGCTTACCAACTACCAATGCCCTGCCTGTACCGGTCCGCTTCACTTTGACGGTGCCAGCGGAAAGCTGGTCTGTGACTTCTGCGGCAGCAGCTACGATACTGCCGAGATCGAAGCGCTCTATGCTGAAAAAGAAGCCGCTGCCGAAACCGCGGCACAGAATAAACAGGCACCGCCGCCCGACTCCGTCTGGAGCGAAAACGAGGCCGCCGGGCTGCGCAGCTATTCCTGCCCGTCCTGCGGCGCAGAGCTGATCTGTGACGAGACGACTGCCGCGACAAGCTGCCCGTATTGCGGCAACCCAACGGTCATTGCGGGGCAGTTCAGCGGTATGCAGCGGCCCGAGCTTGTCCTGCCGTTTGTGCTGGATAAGAACGCCGCCAAGGCCGCGCTGAAAAAATACTATCGCGGCAAGAGGTTCCTGCCCAATGCGTTCTCCTCGCAGAACCATATCGAGGAGATCAAGGGCGTGTATGTCCCGTTCTGGCTGTTCGATGCCAACGCCTCCGGCTCGGGCCAGTATGAAGCCACGACCAGCTCCAGCCACCGCAACGGCGATTACGTCATCACCACGACCAAGCACTATGATGTCCGCCGCGCGGGTACTACGCAGTTTATGGGTGTGCCGGTGGATGGCTCGACCAAGATGCCCAACGGCCACATGGATGCCATCGAGCCGTATGACTACCGCGCCTTCCAGCCGTTCTCGACAGCATTCCTGCCAGGCTACATGGCAGACAAATACGACGAGGACGCCGACACCTGCCAGGCCCGCGCCCACAGCCGGATGCAGAATTCGGTCAGCAGCGAGCTTTCGGCCAGCATTACCGGCTACAGCAGCGTAAGCACCCTGAGCGAGAACATCAGCATTGATTACACCGCCAAGCACTACGCGCTGCTGCCCGTCTGGATGCTGCACACCAAGTGGCAGGGCAAGGACTATCTGTTCGCCATGAACGGGCAGACCGGCAAGCTGGTCGGTGATCTGCCGGTTGATAAGCGAAAGGTGGCCGCCTGGTTTGCGGGCATCAGTGTTCCGCTGATGATCCTGCTTGCATTCCTGCTTTGAAAGGGGGAAACAGAGTATGAAAAAGAAACTGTTTTCTCTGCTTACGGCACTGGTGCTGTGCTTGCTCTGCGCCGTGCCGGCGTTTGCCGAAATGCCGCTGGTGATGGACACCTACGAGCTGTTCAAACCCGAAGTGACCGCTGAATTGGAGCAAAAGGCGCAGGATGCCAGTGCCGGACACGGTGTCAATGTCTACCTGCTGACGGTGGCTGACATCGGCGGCCAGAACGTGCGCGAGTTCGCCAAGGATTGGTACCGCAGCAATGACCTTGGCTACGGCGAGGGCAAAAGCGGCATCCTGTTTTTGATTGCGCTGGATTCCCGCGATTATGTGACCATCACCTACGGCGGCGGCGTGACCGCCTTTACCGACTACCGCATCGCCCAGATCGAGGATAAGATCGTGCCGATGCTCTCGGACGGATCGTATTACAAGGCCTCCGACACCTACATAGAAATGTGCGCTGACACGCTTGATTTCTATGCCGAAAAGGGTGCACCGCTGGACAGCGGCAACGACCCCGCCAAGGGTTGGATCAAGTGGGTGTTTGTGTTTGTCATTCCGCTGGCTGTGGCGAGCATCGTCTGCGGCATCTTCTACGCGCAGATGAAAACCGCCAACGAGCAGACCCACGCCAACGCCTACATGCCCGCCGAGGGCTTGGCGCTGTCCGTGGTGGAGGACACCTACACCCATACCACCGAAACCGAGCGCTACGACCCCGTCAAGGACGACAGCTCGAGCAGCTCGAGCGGCTCGAGTACCGACAGCGACGGTTTTGGCGGCAGCTCGGGCGGAAAATTTTAAGAGTATCCATTTTGACAACAGCGGCGGCTTTCTTTGCGAAAGCCGCCGCTGGCCTTTTATCGGAATTTTTCGTTATGACTTTGAGAAATGTTCTGCTGTTTAGGGGTGCTGTAAACACAAAAAAGCTCCTGCAGCGTTTAATTCACGCTGCAGGAGTTTTTTTACTTTTTCCTTTTCAGCCAGAACACCTTAAACTTCCCGTATCCGTTGGGCTTGTCCTCGTCGAATTCCTCGGTCTTGACGTAGCGTTTGAAGGCACCGTCAAACTGCAGGGCGTTCCCGTCCTCCTGAACGTCGGTCAGCACGCGGGGAATGGCGGTTTTCTGGCTCTCAAACTCCGGTTCGCGGTCCCATAAAATGTTTCCGTCAGCGTCAAAGCCGTGGGCCCAGACGCTGAACACCAGACAGGCGGCCTCGCCGTAGCAGTAGCGCTCAAAGCGGATGCGGCCATCCAGATAAAACAGCAGACAATCGCGAAAATGGGTCTCCAGCTCTTTCTCATAACGGCGCCCGCACCCGGACCCGGCAAAATCGGCAGCATTGGCAGTCATGGCGTGCCCTCCTGTTTGTTAGTGCTTTTATTATACAGCAGGGCAGGGCGTTTCGCAAGCAGAAATATAGGGCGCGGCGGCAGAGGCCGGGCATGCCCGGCCCGGTGCTCTCCCGCAAATGCCCACCCGCCATATACCGCCGGGCCGCCTATATGCGGCCCCTGCTGCGCGGTAAAACATTACGCTTTCACATCTGTTTTTTCCAGCAGCACTTTTGCGGTCAAAAGCACCACCGCCAGCCAGCCCGCACACGCCAGCAAAAACGGCAGCACATTCCCGGCCAGCACGTCGGTGCTGCGGTTGGCGTTCATGCCCTGCTGCATCAGGCAGTAGGGCCACAGCAGGGCATAGCCCTTGCTGCCAATCAGCATTCCCGCAATGCCGCCGACCAGCCCTAAGAAAATCGGCACCGCAAAGCTGCGGATCAGCATGGCCAGCAAAAGCTGCACCGCCGCCACAGCCAGACCACCGAAAATGCCGCGCACCAGATAGAAAACGATGCTCACCGGCGGCCAATCGCTGAACCCGGCAAACAGCCGCCCGCACGCCACGTACAGCACAAAGACAAAGCATTGTGTAAAGCACATCAGCTTTACAACAACAAGGAGCTTTGCCGCAAACAGCGCAAAGGGCCGCACGGGTGCTGCCATGATCAGGTTCCAGTTGTGGCCAAGGTGCTCAAGCCGCCAAAGGTAGGCCGCATACGCCGACACCAGCGCGGGAAAGAACAGCATCGAGTAAAACAGCGTGTGCTGCGTCCACAGGCTGTACCACCGCTCGGTCAGGATTTCCAGATTTTGCAGATAGTTGAATGTCCCGTACCCGGCGGAAATCAACGGCAGCACAAAGAAGATCACCCAGATGGGCGACGCATGCAGCTTGCGGTTCTCGGCAATTATACAACGCTTCAGCATTCGTTATACCTCCTTATCGCGCATCATGCGCCAGGCGGCGGCAAACAAAGCCGCAGCCAGTACCACGGTAAACGCCAGCAGTCCCCAGTTGTAGGGCCGCAGGCCGTAGGTCACAGTGTGGGTGGCCTGGTCCCAGTAGGCAACCTCATAGCAGGACAGCGGGACAAAGTAGCCCCACGGCACAAAATAACTGACAAGGGGCGGCATGAATGCCGAAAACAGTCCGATCAGTGCCCCCACAATGCCGACACAAAGCGCAGGCAGCGGGTTGTCAAAAATCAACATCAGCAGAAGCTCCGAGAAAAACAGCATGACATCGACAGCCAGCGTGCAAATGCCCGTGTACACAAACGGCCCGGCGGGGAACGCCTCGGTGTAGCCCTGCACCCGCCCCAGCAGGATGGATACGGCCATTTCCAGCGTGACCATCAGCAGGACCTCGCCCGTGCCCAGCAGCGCCTTGCCCGCAAACAGACTGCGGCGGCTTTGCAGCGTGTACAGCAGTTTTGTGGTGCTGCCCTTGACCTCCATGTCCCACAGGCGGCTGGCGATCAGTGCCATCACAATGGGCATTAAAATGGCGTTCAGAACGGGCAGCGCGAACAAAAGGGCGCTGTAGGCGTTGGCCAGCTCGTCCGCGCCGGTGGGGGCCGCCGCCCCGGCCCAGAGATACACGACCACCGGCACGGCCAGGCAGATTAGCAAATCGTGGCGGCGGCGGGCCTTTTGCAGCTCCGCATGCAGTGCTTTGCCCATCTCAGTCCGCCTCCTCGCTCGTCAGGGTCAGGAAAATCTCCTCCAGCGTCTTGGTGCGGGGCGTCAGCTCCACAACGCCCGCGCCGCAGGCAGCCAGTTTTTGCACAAGGTCGGCCAGCAGGGCATCCTGCAGGGGCGGCAGTGTCACAACGCAGCTGTCGCTGTGCGCGGTCAGACCGTTGGCGCGCAGGATCGGCGCGGCCTTGGCCGGGTCCAGCAGCCGCAGCGTGACATTGCCGCGGCTGTGGCGCTGTAATTCGGTCAGCGGTCCCTCAAACAGTATATGACCGTGGTCGATGATGCCGACCTGCTCGACCATCTGCTCCATCTCGCCCAAAAGATGGCTCGAGATCAGCACCGTCGCGCCCGTGGCGGCGGGCATGTTCCGAATGAGCGCGCGCATCTCCTGAATGCCCGCGGGGTCCAGACCGTTCGTCGGCTCATCCAGAATCAGCAGCTTCGGGCTGCCCAGCAGCGCCATGGCAATGCCGAGCCGCTGCTTCATGCCGAGCGAATACTGCCCAACCCTGCGGTTGCGGTCCTGCGTCAGATGCACAATGTCCAGCACGCGGCCGATGTCCTTATGAGGCACATCCTTTAAGTCGGCCACGATCTCCAGATTCTCCTGTGCGGTCAGATGCAGATACCCGGCGGGGGACTCAATCAGGCTGCCGGTCTGGCGCAGCAGCGGCAGGCGGCTTTTCTCGGTCAGCTCCTGCCCGAGCAGGCGCACCCGGCCCGCCGTGGGGTGGATGAGCCCCAGCAGCATCTTCATGGTGGTGGATTTGCCCGCGCCGTTCGGCCCGATGAACCCGTACACGCACCCCTGCGGTACGTGCAGCTCCACATGGTCCACGGCTGTATGCGGCCCGTACTGCTTGCACAGGGCCTTTGTCTCGATTACGGTTTGCATAATGCACACTCCTTTGCTTTCGGTATGGCCCTATGCTACACCCTGCGCCTTAAACGAACTGTAAGAGCAGCTTAATTTTGCCTTAATTTTGGGGTCGTGCCATGGTGGGCGGGGGTGAATCGTAGTATGATAGGCAGGGGTCGTATATGGGCGGCCCCTACAAGCTCAAAAAAGGGGAAAACCTATGACCACCATCTACGACGCCGCCATCCTCCTGGTCGATGACAACCCAGACCTGCTTACCCTAGTCACGGACAACCTGCGCACGGCAGGCTACAAAACCGTATGCACTGCCGCAGACTGCGCCGCGGCGCGGGCGGCCTTCGCCGCGCACCGCCCGGACCTGATGATTCTGGACATCAACCTGCCGGACGGCGACGGCTTCGGGTTGTTCCGCACCCTGCGGACAGAATCGGACGTCCCGGCGCTGTTTCTCTCAGCGCGGGATGCCGACGCGGACAGGCTGTTCGGGCTGGGACTTGGCGCGGACGACTATCTGACCAAGCCGTTCCTGATGCAGGAGCTGCTTTTGCGCGTGCAGCACCTTTTGCAGCGCGCCTACCGCACCGAGCTGCGCCGCAGCCGGGTGCTGACGCTGGGGGATTGCACGGTCAATTTGCAGGACGCCGCCGTCCGCCGCGCCGACGGCACAACGCTGGCCCTGACCGCCACCGAGCGCGCCCTGCTGCAAAGGCTGGCCGATGACCGCGGGCACATCGTAACCTATGATGCCGTTTGCGAGGCCGTCTGGGGCGCGGACTATTACGGGTACGAGAACAGCCTGAACGTGCATATCCGCCATCTGCGGGAGAAAATCGAGCCTGACCCCGGGCATCCGCAGTGGCTTCTCACGGTGCGGGGCATCGGCTACCGGCTGACTGAGGAGGTGTGAAGTTGAAAACCTTTACACGAATGATCGGGCGCTATGTGCTGGCCACGGCGGCGGTGGTGCTGCTGGTGGTGGGTCTGCTGCTGGGGGCGGTGGTCTATCTGGGGCTGCACTACGGCGAGGCCGCGGACAGCCGCGTCCGCATCGGCACGCTGGCAGAGGCCCTGACCCCTACCGCCGACGGCCTGCAGCTGGACCCCGCCCGCACGCCCGCGGACTGGCTGCAGGGCTACGCCTGGGCGATGGCGCTGGACGACGACGGCAGTGTGATCTGGCAGCATGACTTGCCGCAGAACTTGAATAAACACTACACAGCGTCGGAAATCGCCTCGTTCTCGCGGTGGTATCTTGACGACTGGCCGGTGTTCTGCTGGACGGCAGACTACGGCCTGTTTGTGGCCGCCGTGCCGCGCGGTTCGGTCTGGAAGTACAATATTTACAACAATGAGCAGCTTATGAGCGCCATGGCAGCGGGCATGCTGCCCGCTGTTCAGCTGGCGCGGTGCGCGGCGCTTGCAGGCGATTGCCGCAGGGCTGGCCACCGTAGCCGATGGCGGTACGATCCGGCTGCCGACAGACGGCTTTGCGGGGGAGCTGGCCGACACGGTCAACCGCACGAGTGAGCAGCTGCGCCGCCGCAATGAGATCATCGCCCGGCGGGACGATGCCCGCACAAGCTGGATCGCGGGGGTCAGCCATGATGTGCGCACACCGCTGGCGCTGATTCTGGGCTGGGCCGAGCAGCTCGAGCAGGACACCGCC
>OLSL01003902.1_pt1 | contig 10041 bp, 13 predicted proteins | sample 1672511 | NCBI WGS metagenome assembly OLSL01 (sample SAMEA3136694, study PRJEB25190) | human gut metagenome | biome: human gut; feature: human-associated habitat; material: faeces | place: Austria | collected 2013
CTTTTTGGCAAGATCGCAGCCTTTTTTCTTGGGGACTTTTTTTACAGCCACTTTTGATTTTTGCATATAAAACAAAAAACGTGACCGATTTTATTCGATCACGTTTTGTTGGTCGGAGTGACGGGACTTGAACCCACGGCCTCTACCACCCCAAAACAATTAAGGAGCTGATAATAATGAAATGTATAGAAAAAAATGATAAAACATCTATAATTGACTTGCTTACTGAACAGGTAATGCGTTCTAGTGGAATGAGCAAGGAAGAATCATATGAGTCTATTATTGAACTTATTCATGCCGGGCTGCTTGTTGTGGCTAATGATGGCATCTATCTTCGCGCTATTAAATAATGTAAGAGGAAGTGAAAGACATGAACTGTGAATTTATCAATATTCATGAGTATGACGATAGAAAGTATCGCTATTTCAAATTGTATAAGTATCTTATGCTTGACAATTCGTTTTCAGATATTTCAACAAGTGCAAAGATAGCTTACAGTTTGTTTGAAAACCGCCATCAATTGTCTGTCGATAATGATATTAAAGATAAAAATGGCAGACCATACATTTTCTTTTCGCGAAATGAACTGATAGAAGCTCTAAACTGTTCAACACATAAAGCGGCAGAAATAATCAAAGAATTGCTGACAGCCGGTCTGATAGAGCGAAGCACTAAGCTGGGTGGATTTAATGGTGAGAAAAACAAGGGGCAATACAGGCTGTATGTCAACGATTATGTAACAAAGATAAAGAACAAAGCACAAAAAAGCAGAAACGGATCCTTTGACACAATGAAGTCAAGGGATTTTTTTATGATTCCATTTTCTCTTTTTACCAGAAATACTGAACTATTTGCCCTTCAGATCAATGTTAAGGTAACGTATGCAATTCTCCTAAACATGGTCAACTTGTCTGCTCGATCTGACCATTATCATGATGAGCATGGTAATATTTATGTTAAACTTACGATCGAACAACTACAAAAGATATTCGGAAATAATTGCAGTGCAAAAACTGCTGCGCGTTATTTCAATATTTTATCAGAACTAGGGCTTATAGAACGCAAACGCAGAGGGGCAGAACACGTTATTTTTGTAAAACATATCGTGGACAAAACCGACACAACAGCAGCAGACAAAACTGACACAACAGCAGCAGACAAAACCGACACAACAGTAGTGGACAAAACCGACACAACAGTAGTGAACAAAACCGACACAACAGTACTGGACAAAACCTGCACAACAGTACTGGACAAAACCGACACAACAGTACTGGACAAAACCTGCACACAAATTAGAAGAAAAGAATTAGAATTAATAACTAGAAGAGAAGAGTTAGAATTATTCAAATTAGAAAAGGCAAATGGGAATGAATCGTTGCGTACTCAGCTCGAGAACCGTTGGGACTTAAGCGGCTATCTTGAGCTGGCTAAAGTACTGGGCAATTCTGATGTGATGATCAAACAGAAAAGTGAAATGTTTGATTTGATCGTAACAAGTACATTGTGGCTTTGTTCTTTTAAAGGCAAAGAAATAAATATTGCCGGCAATGCCGTAAGCCGAAGTGACGCTATGGCGAAAATTGTTGGCCTGGACAGCTTCGATGTTAATAACATATGCGATGAGCTAACAGTGCGAGGAGAAAACTGTAATCTGAATTATATCATTGGCGCGTTATTCTTCGCTGCTGAAAACAAGGAGGCGGTATAGTTGACCTATCGACCTGAAAATGTGCTTTACTTAGTGCCGTCTGTTGTGGAAGAGAAAAACGAGGAAGGTTACAGCGAAATTCGTTTAAAAGGCTGCGCTGCGATCTACGGGACAAACGAAGCGGCATTTTACTGCGAGCAGATAACCGCAGAGAACAAAAACGCTTTTGGCGACTCACTCGAAGCTGCATTAAAAAATGTGAAAGCACTTATTGTAATATGCCGTAATGATATATCTCTTATCAGCGAATATGCAGGAGATTCAACGGAAAAATTGAAAGGTGCTTTCGAGGGGCGAATGATCGGCGCAGGAGGGCTGCGCGGTCAAAGGTCACCAGGCTCACCGGCAAAAAAGCAGGAGAAGAAAGAGGAAAAGTTAGATATAAAGTCAGCGGTCAGAATGTTTGCAATAATAGCTAATAAAGCAACGCCGCAGGAAGTATCTCAAAATTGCGACCCACAAGATATCGAACTCGAAGATCTGATCGCTTACTATGGAATAGAACATGAAAGCACCGGAAGTGAGCTTACTGACAGGCTCGCAGAATTAAAGGCTGTATGGGAAACTATGCAGCCGTTTTTTTATGGGAAATAATGAAATGTACCATGAACCGAGCTGTACTGAAAAAGTACGGCTTGATTGATGGTATAACTATCATCACGGCATGATCGCTGATTGCAACAGTGTGAGGACGTTTATGTAACCCACGTCCTCTTTTCTATGCCGCTGCAAATCAAATGGGTTACAGAAAAATGGAGGGTTACACCATGAAAAACAATAAAACAAAGATCATTGCTATCTCAAACCAGAAGTCCAGTGGAAAAACTACAACGGCTATCAATATCGGCGCGGCGCTCGCTATGAAAGGCAGCAAGGTGCTTATGATAGACTTTGACGCGCAAGAGTCACTTTCAAACTTCTTCGGCTTTTACGGAGCAGAAAAGAACATAGCACAGCTGTTGTTCGATGTTATCGACAAGAGAGCTGATATAAACGTTGCCGAGTATATTTGCCACAATGACGAAAATGACCTTGATATAATTCCGACTAATCTATCAGATATGAACGATCTGTCGAAAATAATCATTGCCGAACGCGGAAAAGAAATGGTACTGCGCAGACTGCTTACTCGTTATGACGTGTTTTCCGAATACGATTATATCCTTATAGACTGCAATGCAAGCGTAGATATTACTGTAGATAATGCGCTAACTGCCGCTGACTATGTACTTATCCCCTGCTGGGCTGCACCGTTTAATTACGGACCTCTTGCGAACACAATTGTTCAGATTGAGGACATTCGCGACGAACTTAATCCTGAGCTTAAAATACTCGGTATCATTGCGACATTTTGCGAGAGAACAAACAATTGCAAGATGACGAAGCAAATGCTTTTTGAAAATTATCCTAACAAGATATGCCGAACTACAATAAGCCGCACCGCAGCTGCAGATACCTCGCTGAGAGAAAAGGCAGCGGTGTTCAGCAATTCAAAATCGAATAAGACAGCGCAGGAATACAAAGCTCTTGCCGATGAGCTGCTTGACCGCATGAAGTAAGGAGGAGACAGCAATGAACTTTAACGCAATAAATGAATCCCGCAGCAAGCGGATGGAAAGTCCTCGGGAAAACAGAAGCAGACTTGAGAAAATACTTGCAAAGTCCGAACAAGCGGCAGAAGAAACTCTGCCTTTAGGCAGCATTGAGGAATACAAAGACGCTGACGGCAATACGCAGCCGTATGATATTGATGAAGCAAAAGTTAGTGCTCTAGCTGCAAGCATTGCTGAAAGCGGTCAGCTTGAAGCTCTTATCGTCCGCAAGACCGAAGATGAAGAATATCAGTTGCTGGCAGGTCATCACAGACTTGCCGCTTTGAAGCTGAACAAAGCTGAGAATGCTAAAGTCAAAATAGTTGATTGCAGCGACTGGAAAGCATACAGAATAGTGGTGGAATCAAATATCCGTCACGGTTTGCCGAAGCCGTCTGAGATTGCAAAGATACTTATAAAATACAAGGAAAATTCAGCACATGAAAAAGTAACGAACAAAATGCTGGCTGAAATGTTTGATATATCAGAACGTCAGACATATCGTTTTCTAAAACTTGCAAAGCTTTCACCTGAGCTTATCGAAGCGATAGATATGGGGCTTATATCTACAAACTCCATCGACGAGCTTACAGATCTCCAGTCTAAGCAGCAAAGAATACTTGCTCGTTACGTTTCAGTAAATGAGAAGCCGATGAATGTTTCGCTTTGCAAGAAAGCAATCACTTTTCTGAAAAGTGATCTTGCAGCAGACGTGGAATCACTTGCAAAGTTTCTCGAAAAGAAGCCGCCGAAGAAGCGTTATAAGAACGAGGTATTCAATTCTTTTCTTTCAGAGAAAAAAGACCTGGCTGAAAAAATGAATGAACATAGCGAAGAAGAGCTTTCCGAACTAGTTATTATGCTGCTGGAAGAGTACTTTAATGACGAGATATAGCGTTGAAAGCGGCAGATAAAAAGAACGCCTATAGGCAGAAAAACAAAATACGTTTCTAAAGGCAGCCATAAAAGTGGTTGCCTTTTTTATTGACAAAAAATGATAAACGTGATATAATGGAGGTATAAAAATGAAGTATAATAATGATGAGCTTGATAACAAAATTTACTCGCCGAAAAAAGACATAGTTTTTAAAAAGCTTTTCGGCAGTGAGGACAGTAAAAATATCCTTAAAGGCTTCCTTAACGATATGGTCGGTCTTGATATAAAAAGTGAAAATGATATATCTATAATGAATACCGAAGTATCGCCGGAAGAACTTGAGAAAAAAGGATCACGCTTAGATGTGCGCACTAGAATAGGCGAAACGGAGATAGACATAGAGATCCAATGCGAAAGTGAAAAGGATTTTTCTGACCGTACCCTTTATTACTGGGCAGAAATGTACCGTGGCAGCTTGCCGGCCGGTACACCTTATGGAAACACAAGAAAAGCTATCACGCTCAATTTGCTTGATTTTAATATGTTTAAATGTGATGAGTACTGCTCTAAATTCATGATATGTGAAACTCAAAGAGGAGAAGCTCTCACAGATAAACTGGAAATACATTTTGTTGAACTACCCAAAGCAAGAGCAGCCGGAATAAGGCTGAATGAAGAGGACAGAAAAACAAAATGGATAAAGCTGATGAACGTAACGACACGAGAGGAGCTGAGTGAAATGAAAGAGAATATGACCGATACCTCTTACAGCAGCGCAGTAGACAAACTCGACAGAATAAATGACGAAGCGTATATCCGTGCATTAAAACGAGCTGATGAAGAAGCAGCTCATGAAAGAGCCAGCAGAGAGTATACAAGGCAAATGGAATTGAAAGAAGCTATGGAAGCAGCACGAGCCAAGGGTCTGGCTGAAGGAAGAGCAGAAGGAAGAGCAGAACTTGAAAAAGCTTCTGAGAAAGCCTTTATTGAGGGTCAGCAATCTATGAAGGAAAGCATCTATGCCGACCTGAATAGTATGTCAACAGAAGAGCTGCTGAGATTTTTCAGCCGTGATATAAATGATCTGAATGCAAATAACGATCAGAATCGCGGCGGCGGTCGCGGCAGATAAAAAGTCCGCCTATAGGCAGAAAAACAAAATATGATTTTGAAAAGCAGTCATGAAAAGTGGCTGCTTTTTCCTTTTAAAAATAGATTTTGAAAGGGGTGATTATTTTCTCGATGATGACGATTACTATAAAAAAATCAACTTAATGTTTGATAAAGAGGTGACGAAATAAAAAATGTCAAAAAATATAATATTAAGCGACGGTATTACAAGTATTAAAAACAGCGATTTTCCAACTATTGATACCGATGCTACGCTTTTGTTTATACCGGCAAGTTGTTATTTTATACAAGATTATGCGCTGCGTAATTTGCCAGAGCTGCGTATTCTGTGGCTGCCAAATTCGCTGACACTTATCTCAGATTCAGCTTTTTCCGGATTAGACAAGATTGAAGCAATCGCAATACATGATTTTGAAACTTCTGAACCTGGAGATGTACATTTCGAATACTTTGACAGTATAACAGATCTATTTAGAGAACATCCGCTATATACATATGATGCACAACACAAACTTGAAAAGATTTGTAAAAAAGATATGATAATATCTTATGCGCGTAAGAGAAGCGTGAAGTTTTAATATGAATACTAAATATAAAAACGTCAATGATATGGTATTTATTGGATATGAAAAGCAATTAACCTCACTTTCAGCGAGAACAAAGAAAAGCTATGCGTATGATATAAAATCATTAAGAGAATATCTAGTTACAGTAAATAAAAGTGCTTTTGCTCTATCTGATGAAGATGAGGAGGAAAAATATGTTGATTGGTTGAAAAATGTGCAGCACGAATCTCCGAGAAGCATTAAACGTCGGTTGTGTACGCTGCGTGGAGTAGTACGTTACTGTATGAGCCAAAAACGCAAAAATGATACTGCTATTCCTTGCGAAGAAATACCATTTGCAAGAAATGAAGATATACGTTCGTTATATCTCTATTGCTCCAATCTTAGTGACAAAGAGTCCTACGGAGAAATAAGAGCTAAAATAATTGTAATAATGTGTATATTGTTTGGACTGAAACCTAACGATTTAAGTTGCATGGATATAGACAGCATTAACGGTGATGAGATCGTTATAAATTCAAATCATCTGCTCATACGTTTAATTAACGATAGCTTTCCACACGAACTATTGGCTATATATCTTGATAAACGAAAAAAATACTTGGGAGATACTAATTGCAATGCTTTTTTTCTGAACAGATTTCGAGAACGCTTAAACGTAAACGGCATAAATCGTGATTTTCACATGATTGCAAAAAAATGCTGCAATGAGAATATTACGATGGCGCAAGTGCGAAACAACTGCATATGTGATTATTATGATCATTTACCGGACAAAGTGATTATATGCAAATTGTTCAAAATAACTACTAACAGAATAGATAAGCTTATTAGGAACAATTCGCATCACGATTAAATTCTTTTACACAAAAACTATTGAATTTTAATTAAATATGCAGTATAATGTATTAAAGGAAATATTTAACACGACCATAAAAGGAGGAATTTAAAAATGTACAATTCGGTCACATTAGTAGGAAGAATGGTAAACGATGCAGAGATTTTTGTATCAAGTAACGACGTAAAAGTTGCAAGATTTAGATTTGCTGTTGATTTACCAAAATCAAGACAAACCGAAAGTAAATCCGCAGATTTTTTCAAGTGTACCGCTTTTAAAGGAGCAGCTGAGTGCATCGAAAGATATACTCACAAGGGAGCAAAGCTTCTGATACATGGCAAACTGAGCAGCAGTTCTTACACCAACAAAGAGGGACAGAAAATCAACTCTACGGAAATAATCGTTCACGAAATCGAGTTGCTCGATACGAAAAATACTAAACGTGTTTCAAATAGCGAGCCCATACCGCAGCAGCAAGAGCCTGATTTTGAAGAATACGAAGTCGAAATGATATATGACGACGGAGTACCATTCTGATAAAAGTAATAACAGTCTGCCTGTAGGCAGAAAATCGAAAGGAGAAGAATTATGGCAATTGATTACCAAAGCTACAAAATAAGCTCGACCGGACAAGTACTGCCCGAGGTGGAGTACACTGATGATCCGGAAGAAAAGCGAATGCTTGAAAAACCGATAGGACGTTGGGGCAGAGCGTGGCAAAAGTGGATCGAAGAGCAGCATCCACTTGATAAAGATCTGCATGTTTGGCATTGCACATGGCAGATCGTGCCTCGTTGGATCGACGAAAAAGCAAAAGCGTATTATGACGAACTGAGCAAGGAATATAACCTTGTACACAAAGATCGTCCTCATTCTGATGATTATTTCGGGGTCTGCAAATGGGAAAAGCAGAAGGCTCTGTATATAGAACACAAAATAATGGAAGATTATGTGTATCATACATACGAGGAATTCTATAAGGATAAGAAATAACGATCAAGTTTAAAGAGCAGTCGGCAGCGGCTGCTCTTTTACATTTGGAGAGGGTAACCATGAAGAAACAGAAAAACGATAATACCATAAAACTCGTTATGACTATAGGCAGAGAAAACGTAGAGATCTCAAGCCTTGATATGCGCAAATACGAGCTTATAAATTACTATGTAAATCAGAATAAGGATGAAAAAGAAGATCAGCTTGAAATGCTCAAAGAGCTTGTCGCAGAAAGTTTTACTGCTGCGATCAACAAGCAGTACAAAAAATACGTTCCTGCGCAAGTGAGAACAATGTATGAGGAGCTGTTGGCGCACTCTTCAGTATTTGGAGCAATGGAAGAAAAAACTGAGATACCTGAGCCGCCGGCAGAAGAAAAAACAGACACCTTTCGCGGAAACGAAGAAACTCCTGCGGAGAAAATATGATGTTTTTTTATTTTCTTTTAAAGAAAATAAATTGATGCAGCTCAGATCGCTAAATGATAATACCGCTGTTATGTCAAGCAGCGATGATGACGGATATATTGTAGTAACAGCACCTGAACTATCAGGCGACCGAATTACTTACGCATTATCATTTAACTATAGCAGCTTGAAAGAAGCGAAAGAAGCTGCGGAGCGTCTTGACAGATATATAAATCTGCAACAGCAAAATGATATATCTGTTCGGACAAAGTACATTGAGAAGAACAAGCATACAACAGAAGAGAATGAAGCTGAAAAATATGACTATAGGCGGAAAGGATATAAAAAATGACAGAGTATGAGATCAATATGCAGCAGTATCTTGAAAACATTGCTGCGCAGAATGCCGAAATGATGAAACAGTTTGATATGATAAGAAAACGTCAGCAGCAGACCGATGAGCAGCTTGAAGAACTTATCGGCGATAGAAAGCCAAGAGAACGGCAGGAAATAGTTCCGCTCAATGATGATAGCAGCGAAATATCGCTGAGCTGTCATGAGCTTAGTCTGCTTCCGATCTTTTCGACGGCCGCAAAAGGATATGTAGCAAAGCTTGATAGCTTAGAGCGCAAACGCGCGGAACAGGCAGACAAGCTTGACAGACATGAAGCTAAGCTTAATGATACCAAGGACAGGATAGAACGTCTTAAAGATATTAACAAAATGCTTGAAACCACCGCCGAACGCATGTCGATCGGCGTTATAAACAACGTATTAAATTCTGTGCGTGAGCATAATATCAAGAAGCTTGAAAAGCTGGAGAAAGAAACTGTACCTAAGCTTGAAAATAAGGTCGCAAAGGATAAAAGGAGAATCAACAAGGTCGAAACAAATATAGATATAACTCAGAGCAAGTACGATAAGTGTGCTGCAATGAGTGGAATTATCCGTAGCTTTGCAATACTTAATACTGATAAACGTCGTGCTGTTTTTGTTGACTCGGTTAATTCGCTGCACTCGTCGCAGTGCAGACTGAACGAAGCAAAAATAAATAAGGCGAACATAAGACTTGATAAGCTCTGTCAGAAATATGAAGATGCTCAAACTTATACAGAAGCTAACGACATAAAGATAAAGCAGAATAAGCTGTATGATAAGATCAAAAAGCTGAATGAGGAAAAGAAGAAACTTGAAAAATCAGAATACAAAAATCCCTTTACTGTAGAGGAAAAGCAGGCTGCCGACGAAAACATGAGATCAACGGCTGCATTGATGATGAAAAGAGCTGAGGAAAATCCTACCGATGAAAATATTGCCGAAGCAGCTCAGACTGCAACGACTAAAGAAAATGTAAAGTCTTTTGATATTACGGAAGCTGCAAGTATGCTCATAGCAACAATAGGATACAACAGCGATATGTATTCCTTGAATGAGGACGGAGCAATCAACGATATGCTCGATAACGGTTTTGATAAGAACGATATAAAACTCGCAGCGGCTGCGATAATAAATTATTGTGCATATGAGGGCAGCGTATCTCTGGAAAACAGACAATGGGCAGACGAAGTATGCCGCAATAACGGCTTATCCGCGGACGATATGAGGGAATTTTCCGAAAGCGGCGAAGTAGTATATGGTGATAAAATTTCTGCCGTAGTTGATAAGGTCAACGGTAATACAAAAGCAGAAGCCAAAAGCAGAAAATAAGATATGTGACAATTATCAAATGTTTACAAAATGTTAATTGACTTCGAGCCGTTTTTGTGATATAATGGTATCATAGAAAAAATAAAACTGGTATCAAGTATACTTAGGAGGAAGAAGTTATGAAAAAAATAATATCTATCCTAGCAGCTATCGCCATTATATCCACAAGCTCGCCTGCGCTCATCGGCGGAGCTGAAAGCTTTGACACAACATCGTATG
>OLSL01003932.1_pt1 | contig 9972 bp, 10 predicted proteins | sample 1672511 | NCBI WGS metagenome assembly OLSL01 (sample SAMEA3136694, study PRJEB25190) | human gut metagenome | biome: human gut; feature: human-associated habitat; material: faeces | place: Austria | collected 2013
TTTTGACATGAATATGTCAAAATCCCGAGACATACAAGCCAAAATTTATATAAAGTCATATAAAAAGCAGAACTTTGCATAAGGATTTTATGCGGGTTCTGTTTTTTAATTTACGCGAGCAACGAGTCAAAGTTTGTACTTGCACGAGACCTTGCGACTGTCGCGATAATCAAAATTGATCCACTGGATCAATTATTGATATGCAATGCAACGAGTAAAATTCGCGAGAGTGAGAAAGTATATTCCTTGTTTTGAATAAATGTGTAGATTCTGTGTTTTCTATGTTTCTTTAAACTTCATTTAAGGTTTCTCCGATACAATCACATCCATAAGGAGGAACCGAGATGGCAAATCAGACAATTTTTAAACGATATGAATACAAATATCTGCTTACCGCAGATCAGAAAAAAGACCTGCAGGCTTATATGGAAACGTATATGAAACCGGATACATTCGGACGCAATACCATCTGTAACCTGTATTTTGATACGCCGGATTATCTTCTGATCCGAAGATCGATCGAAGGAAAGGTGTACAAAGAAAAGATCCGGCTGCGTACCTATGGACGGGCACAGGATGACAGCGAAGCCTTTATCGAGTTGAAAAAGAAATTAAAAGATGGAACCTTTACGATAGATTTCTGCGATGACAGTTTGCATACCAACGGCAATTTGTCCATCTGCGGAGGAACTTACACACTCAGCACCGGAGATGATGGTATACATGCGGATGGGGCAGATCAGGTATATGGCGGAGAGATTACGATCAAAACATGTTACGAAGGAATCAAAGGACAGAATATGGAAATCTCCGGTGGAACCATCGATATCACAGCCAGCGATGACGGAAATGGTGCTCTGGATTACAATGGAACGGCGACGATCACCGGGGGAACGCTGGTAGCAGCCGGTATGAGCGGCATGGAACAGAATTTCGGTTCCGATTCCACACAGGGCACACTGATGATGAACCTGACGGATAACCAGAGCGGGAAGATCACACTGGAAGATGCGAATGGCAATACGTTGGTAAGTTATACACCGATGCGTGAATATAATTCCGTGGTCATCAGCTGCGCAGAATTAAGCGATGGAAGTACCTATACGATACACACAGGGGAGAACAGCCGGGAAGTAACCATGGAAGGTCTGGTACACACCGACGGAGAAGTGACGAATGCGCCGGGACAGGGTGGAGGACAGAAACCACAGGGTGGTCCGATGGGAGATAATAGTGGCGATTCTGACAATTCGGATAACTCAGACCGTCCGACCCTGCCGCAGGGACAGGGAAATCCACCGGATACGCAAAACGGGGAACGCCCGCAGGGGGACGCGCCACAGGGCAATCCGGTGGATTCGTCAAATGAGCAGACGAAGGAGGAGTCTGACGGTCAGAAATAGCAGAATGGTTTACATAATTACAAGAATGAGGAATCCGTATAGCAGATCAGGATTCCTGCTTCGCCTGCAGATCTGCCAGCATCTGTGAAACGGTAAGTCCCAGTATCGGGTGGCGTTTCCACGGAGCAATCTGTGCCAGCGGGATCAGGACGAAGTCCCGCAGATGCATCTCCACATGAGGAATGATCAGATCCGGGGTGTCCAGTACCAGATCGTCATACAGTAAGATATCCAGATCCAGCGTCCGCGGTCCCCAGTGGATCTGGCGCTCCCGGTGCGCTTCCTGTTCGATCTCATGGAGGCGTTCGAGCAGTTCCTGCGGTGTCAGCAGTGTTTTCAGTGCCAGTGCACCGTTTAAAAAGTCATCCTGCTCCACACCGCCGTAGGGTGCGGTCACCAGAAAATCAGACACTTTCAGCACCTGGCAGTCCGAAGTCTGCTGTAGTTTTTCAACTGCCTCGTTCAGGTATTTTTCCTTGTCCCCCATATTGGAGCCGAGCGCGATATAAGCGGTATGCCAGCCGCGGCTGATCTCCACCGATACGGTATCCAGAGGCAGACCGATGGGCGCCCACGGTTTTTTGATGGTAAGATCCACCTGAGAGACCATCGGGTAGGAGAGCAGAATCGCTTTTGTGGTCGCCTCCGCCACCGTCTCTAGCAGTTTCCAGGTATTTTCTTCGACTACTTTTTTGATCAGATGGCTGACTTCACCGTAATGTACCGAATAAGAAAGCTCATCGGTGAGCCCGGCTTTTCTGGTGTCGGTATGCAAAACGGCGGAGAGTACAAACTTTTGTCCTAAAAAATTCTCTTCCGGAAATACTCCATGCTTTGCAAAGATTTCCAGATTCTCAATTCTTATTTTATCCATAAATTTCCTCCTAGCAGGACAGGATCGCTTTCGTCATCTGAATGATCCGGTGGTTTTCTTTGATATCGTGTACCCGGACAAAGGAGCATCCGCGGAGCATGCCGATCACGGTGGTGGCAAGTGTTCCTTCTACGCGCTGATCTACCGGGAGATCCAGGGTGTTGCCGATGACAGATTTTCTGGAAGTGCCGAGAAGAATCGGGAGTCCGAGTTCCTGCAAGACATCTACATGATTGATGGCTTCCAGATTCTGCTCATACGTTTTCCCAAAGCCAACACCCGGATCCAGCATGATTTTATCGTCCGGAACACCTGCTTTGTGTGCGATAGCGACGCATTCTTTCATATCGGCGACCATGTCTCCCAGAAAATTCTGATATATGGCTTCGTTTCGGTTGTGCATCAGGCAGCAGGCAGCGTGGTAACGGGCAGTCACCTCGGCGGTTTTATAGTCGAACTTGAATCCCCAGATATCATTGACCAGATCCGCACCGGCCTGAAGAGCGGCCTCTGCGACATTTCCTTTGTAAGTGTCGATGGAAACCGGAACATCAAAATGTGATTTGACCGCCTCGATGACCGGCGTTACTCTTGCGATTTCTTCCTCGTCAGAGATCACGGTATGTCCCGGACGGGTGGATTCACCGCCGATATCGATAATGTCAGCGCCGTCCCGGATCATCTGCTCGGCGTGAGCGAGAGCAGCATCCATATGATTGAATTTTCCACCGTCGGAAAAAGAGTCGGGAGTCACATTCAGGATTCCCATAATATAAGTTTCATTCTTTGTATCAAATTCACGATTACCAATTCTCATACATGTTTTCTCCTCTTGAAGTTTACATAAGTTCAAAATTAATAACAAATCGTCAGATTCATCTTCTCCTCTGGCCAGTTGCATGCATTTCTTGCAGGACAGTACAAACAGTTTCGTGACTGTTTGTCCGCACGGTAGAGATAGCGGGAAAATAAGGGAGTTTCCGCAGTATCTTTTACCCGGTGGCTTCGGATCGCAGCAAGAATCGATTTCTGCTCAGTAAGAGAAAAATCACAGTCCGTAAGGATGCGTTCCGCCAGTCTTGCCCCTGCCAGATGGTGAGGAGTACCTTTTTCCATCTGTTCATAACGGCCGATATCGTGAAGAAGTCCGGCGGCGTAGATCATTTCCTTGGAAAAGCCAGCCTGATCTTCCAGATTATAAATATACATCAGCCGCGCCACATCCAGAAAATGCTCCATCGTGTGACGGCAGAAGATCCGGTCTTTTTCTGCTTCCTGTAACAGTGCAAACTGCTCTCGAAAGACAGGGTGGGATAAAATCTGATCGATGCGTTTCATAATAATTCGCTGTTCCATGACAGATTTAAGCCTTTACCATCTGTAAAAAGGTCTGCTGCAGGGAAAAATCTTCCGCAAAGGCTCCACGCACGATGGTGGTCACAGTTTTGCTGCCTGGTTTCTGAACACCGCGCATGGTCATACACATATGTTCTGCCTCGATCATGACCATCACACCCTTCGGCTGCAGATGTTCTTCGAGAGCGTCCGCAATCTGTGCGGTCATATTTTCCTGGATCTGCGGGCGTCTTGCGTAGACTTCTACCGTGCGGGCCAGTTTGCTTAAACCTGCCACGCGCTGATCCGGGATATAAGCCACATGAGCTTTTCCGTAGAAGGGCAGCAGATGATGTTCGCAGGTGGAATAAAAGGTGATATCTTTTTCCAGAACGATATTGTTATTGGTAGCGTGAAATTGTTTGGACAGATGCACACCGGCATCTTCATAGAGCCCGCCGTAGATCTGCTCGCACATTCTGGCGATACGGTCGGGTGTTTCGAGTAAACCTTCTCGATTGACGTCTTCGCCGATACCTTCCAGCATCAGACGAACGCCTTCTTTGATTTTTTCGTGATCCATCATGGTACAAAACCTCCTGTGTAAATAATGCTGTATACTGAGAAACTTCCTGTAAAATCGGACATAGAAAGATTCTGAGCATACAAAAATATGCATCAGGATGTTCTGCATAGATGTACAGAATAATATGTAAGAAAAAAACACCCTGATGTGAAGAAAATAAAGCTACTGAAAAATAACTATGAGTATATCCCTTCACAATCGGATGTTAATCATCTGGTTGTTGCAACGGGTGCGGTAACCATATCGTAAGTCCGGTCCGCAGGCGAACCGACTTTTCGTTTCTGTGGCAACTCCCCATCCACAAAACACTTGACGCATGGAAACCTATTTTGCATAGTATTTCAATCGAAACAGCAGACACATAGGGTTTCTCTGCTGTTTGAAAGGATTATAGCACTCATGGAAAGAGGGTGCAAGAGAATACCGGAAAATATATGAAATTGTTGCTGTTCATTCCGTGGCCGGTAACATTGAATTATCATCTCCCTGTTAGTTTACATAAGAACGAAACAGCGCAAGGAGAAAGTACCATGGCTATGCCTATGTATCCAGAAAATTTTTCACGTAAAACAGCGCCGCCCCAATTGCCGGTGTATACTGTCCGTGGGTGCCGGTAAGAAGCGAATCTTTCGCCAGAGGAAACGGTGTACGCTCATTGATCAGACCAAGCAGCCGATTCAGATCCTCCGGGAGAAAATAAGGTGCAAGATATCCGCTCAGGATCACCGGGCAGTCGATCAGCAGGTTGAGATTGCGGATGGCGAAAGCCAGATGATGCAGATAGTCCTGCCAGATGTCCTGTAAATGTTCCCCGGAGTTATCCGGATCCCGCAATTTCAGGAAAAATTCTTTAACTGAAAGTCCGCTGCGCAGTTCCAGTGCATTGGCGGAACAGAAGGTTTCCAGGCAGCCGCGATTTCCGCAGTAACAGACTGGACCATCCGGTTCCACACAGATATGTTCCAGAGAACCACTGTGCATGGAAAATCCCTGATGGACGCTGTGATTGGTGATTACCGCACCACCCAGATTCCGGTTTAACAAAAAGACGAGTGCACTGTCCAGTTCCGGATGATTCCAGAGTTCCAGATCCGCGGCCGCCTTGGAATCGTGCACCAGATGACACGGAAAGGGGAGGCGGGAAGCAAAATCAGAAAGCTGCATCCGTGTATTTCCCATGATGGCACCGTAAGTCACGGACGAGCCATCGGGGGAGATGATTCCCTGTGTGGCGATGGAGATTCCTGAGATTTTTTCTGTGGGGTACTCATTCTTTTCAATAAAATGAAGTACATCGCCGGCGAACGTGTCGTAATATTCCGGCGTGTCTTCATATGCAAGTGGAATCGTCTCCATCGCAACGGTCTCTCCGTACAGATCCACCGCAACGAGATGAAACATGTTTTTTAAAATCCCGATCCCGATGGCAATTTTCAGATCCGGTACGATCCGTATGATCTGCGCTTTTCGTCCTCCGGTGGAGGCAAAATATCCGTTTCGCTCGATCAGTCCTTCTTTTTCCAACGTGGTCAGATTCTGACTGACCGTGGAAAGTCCCATGTTCAGATCCTGTACGATCTGAAATTTGGAAGTCTCCCGCTGGCGGTAGATGTATTGATAGACGGTATGTTTGTTGATTTGTTTTAACGTGAGAGTTGTCACACTTTTTTTGTCCATAATGGCGGCCGCTCCTTTATTGCTCCGGGCAAAATACCTTTTGCCTCCAACATCGTACTTATGATTGTAATACAACCAAAAGAAAAAAGCAACGGAGGGAGCAGTAGCAATCTGTCAGAAAGTATGATATATTTGCAGTAATTGAAAGAATTATTTCTGCTGTGTGTTGCATTGCTCTACAAAGGATCTTTCGCGTGCGGTAAGTTCCACCCAGGCGGGGCGGTAGCCGCAGGTGATGGCATTTTTCACGGAACGGATATTGGACCAGGCAGCGCAGTAAAACGGAACTTTGCCAAGTGCTAAGATTTCCTCGGTCAGCCGGGAAGTCAGTGCGGCGGCGATCCTCTGTCTCCGGTATTCCGGCAGGACATCGATCCCGATCTGGTACATGGTTTCACAGTCCGCAGACGCCCCGGCAAGACCAATCAGGGTATCCCCGTCGTAAGCACCGACACACAGGACATCTTTTTCTTTTCGGTCCGCACAGAGCGCATTGCTCCACTGCGGCAGATAGAGAGACTGAAAATCCTGCGGATGCAGTAGGCGGATCTCGTATTTACACGGATGGGTTCCCAGGCTGGTAAGATCCGGCAGAAAATATTCTGCCATAAAGCAGATCTGCAGCCCGTAAGGAGCCAGTTTTTCTTCCAGCACCTGCATATTCGGTGTCTCAAAACAGTGTTCTGGCGGATAGGTATTGATGTAGTCCTTAACGGTATCTCTCAGATCTTCTCGCACCTGTGCCACAATATTATTTCCATAGGAAACCAGATCACAGGCAAATGGCAGCGGGAGATAGCTGCGCGCTGAAGGATGCTTTCTTGATTCGGTAACGATATTTTCATTTTGCAGAAAATCTTCCGGTTTACAATTGCAGTCGATCGCCGACTGCTGCAGGGCGATTTGCAGGAGTTCTTGATTGGTCATAGGTGTGTTCTCCGTTTCGTTTTATGAAAATAGTAGTTATTTTTATTATACCGGGAAGCTGCGGAAATACAACGGAATAAATGGGTAAAATGCTATGTTCTATCAAAAAAATGTGCTAGAATGAAGAAAACAAAAGCAATCAACAAGTTAAGAAAGGAAGACAGACTCATGAAATCAGTAATTTCCATCGGAAATCAGGATTTTGTATCCATTAGAAAGAATCACTGTTTTTATATCGACAAGACTGATTTTATCAGGGAATGGTGGGATAAGCAGGACAGTGTTACTCTGATCACCCGCCCGAGAAGGTTTGGTAAGACACTGAATATGAGTATGACGGAGTATTTCTTTTCTGTGAACCATGCAGATTGCAAACGGTACTTTGAAGGATTAAGTATCTGGGAAGAGGAGCGATTTCGTAAACTACAGGGAACATATCCGGTAATTTCTATCAGTTTTGCAGATGTGAAAGCAACAACGTATGAATCCGCAAGAAGGGCGATTATCCGTAAACTGGTGAAGTTATACAGCACCTTTGAATTTGTCAGATCCAGTGAAGTGCTGAATGAAAAAGATCACGCATATTTTGATTCGGTGGAAGAAAATATGTCGGATGATGCGGCAGCCGTGGCTGTCAATTATATGTCGGATTATTTGAGCCGCTATTACAAAAAGAAAGTGATTATCCTTCTGGATGAATATGATACTCCTTTGCAGGAAGCATATATTCATGGATATTGGAAAAGCCTTACGGGATTTATCAGAAGCCTGTTTAATTCGACCTTTAAAACGAATCCATATATGGAGCGTGGGTTGTTGATAGGAATTACAAGAGTCAGTAAAGAATCTATTTTTTCCGATCTGAATAATCTTGAAGTGGTAACGACAACATCAGAAAAATACAGCAGCTCTTTTGGGTTTACAAAAGAGGAAGTTTTTCATGTGCTGGAGACCAGTGGTCTGTCTGAAGAAAAAGAAACCGTCTGCTACTGGTATGATGGATTTTCTTTTGGAAAAAGAAAAGATATTTATAATCCATGGTCGATTACAAAATATCTGGATACAGGAGAATATGGAACCTACTGGGCAGACACCAGCGGAAATGCACTGATTTCCACACTGATCCGCCAGAGTCCGGCAAAAATCAAGTCGGAGATGGAAGATTTGTTAAATGGTGGAGTCATCTGTACAGAACTGGATGAACAGGTGATTTTTGAACAGCTTGGCAGAAAGCGCGGTGCAGTCTGGAGCCTTATGCTGGCCAGCGGTTATCTGAAAGTTGACCGGTATGAGATGGATAAACGGACAGGAAAACGCCGGTATTATCTGAAGATTACCAACCATGAGACGATGCTGATGTTTGAGAATATGATCGGAGACTGGTTTACAGAAGAAGAGTCCGCGTATGGTAATTTCAAAGAGGCGCTGCTTGCCGGGGATCTGGATTATATGAACCAGTTTATCAATCAGGTGGCACTTCAGACATTCAGCAGTTTCGATACAGGGAAAAAACCGTCAGAAGAACTGGAACCGGAAAGATTTTATCATGGATTTGTTCTTGGTCTGATCGTTGATCTCGCCGGAAAATACAGGATCACATCCAACAGAGAAAGTGGATTCGGACGTTATGATGTCATCATGGAACCGTTGGAAGAAAATCTGGATGCCATCATAATGGAATTCAAGGTGCAGAACACGGCAAAAGAAAAGTCACTGGAACAGACCGTGCAAAATGCACTTCGCCAGATTGAGGAGAAACAATATGATATAGATCTGCTGTCAAGAGGAATTACAAAAGAACGGATCAGACATTACGGCTTTGCATTTCGCGGGAAGAAAGTTCTGATTGGAAATCAGGGAAAATTCGGAAATACATCTGAAAAATAACAGAAGTCTCATATCTGTGTGACAAAGACAGCAGGTATGGGGCTTTTTGATAAAGATAAGAGAAATGTAGTAACAAAATTAAATTTCATGGAGAACAATGTTTATGATTAGGGCGTTACAGGAAGCGGATATAGAAAGAGTTGCTGAGATCTGGTTAGACAGCAATCTGAAAGCACATCATTTTATTCCGGCGCAATACTGGAAAAGTAATTTTGAGTTAGTGAAAGAAATGCTGTCACAGGCGGAAGTCTATGCATATGAGAACGACCGGAACATACAGGGATTTACAGGATTAAACGGCGAGTACATAGAAGGCATTTTTGTTTCTGATGAGATGCAGTCGCATGGGATCGGAAAAATGCTGCTGGATTATGTGAAAAGTAAAAAAGAAAAATTACTTTTAAATGTGTATCAAAAGAATGTACGGGCTATTAATTTTTATCGAAGAGAAGACTTCCAAATCCAATGCGAAGGTTTGGATAAACTTACCGGTGAAAAAGATTATGTGATGATCTGGCAACGGAATTTCAGGGAGGAAGAACGATGAAATCTATGACAAAAGAAGAAATCATTACAGGATTGAAAGCAGCAGTAAAACCGGAAGAGGAGTATTTTATAGAGGATGATCTAATAGATGCTATCAACCAATATCCAGAACCGTTTGAATTAGTAGAACCGATATTAGAAATTATAGCTACCAATCCACAGGTCGATTTTGGAATGCCAGGGGATCTGGTTCATTTTGTGGAGCAGTTTTATAAACACGGATATGAGGAGTTACTGATTGCTTCAGTAAGAAAACATCCAACGCCACACAATATCTGGATGGTGCACCGCTGCTATAATGATACGGAAAATCCAAAACGTGAAAAGTTTGCTGAACTTATGAAAGATTTAAAAAACGATAGTTCTGTTTCTGTGGAGATTAAGAACAGTATTGATGACTTTGATTGGGAATATTAAAAAGATACTGAAAAAAAGAGAATAAGTAGACCGGGAGGAAAAATTATATGAGTAGTATTCCGGTGTTTTATACATTTTTTTGCATAGCGACAGTTTGTTCGATAATGATTATCGTTATGCGCTGGAAAAGATATATGAAATATTCCAACGGAACGTATAAAAATGCAGGACAGGATTTAATATTTCAAACGGAAATGCCACAGGATGAAATAATTCGAAAATTGGAAAAACATGAAATAAATGATACATTGGATTATGATTTTTTTGAACAAAATCATGAGTATTTTCTCAGAGTAAACGGAATAAAAAGATTTCCTTGT
>OLSL01003934.1_pt1 | contig 9965 bp, 9 predicted proteins | sample 1672511 | NCBI WGS metagenome assembly OLSL01 (sample SAMEA3136694, study PRJEB25190) | human gut metagenome | biome: human gut; feature: human-associated habitat; material: faeces | place: Austria | collected 2013
GATCGCCGAAAGTGATCTGGTCAGCCACAGCATTACCTCTTCTGATATGGAAGAAATCCAGAACAATCTGTCTCTTGCCACAGGTAATGATACGATCATCTGGATCATCAACAGCAACGGACAGATCATCCTGAGCACCCGCAAGGATATTTCGCCGGATCATCCCATCGATCTGGATGGTTTTGATCCTGCTTCCTGGGGCAGTAATTATTATCAGATCGGAGATTTTTACGGATACTTTCATGATTCCCGTTTAAGTACCATTGCACCTATTACAGAACATCTGAATACCCGGGGATATGTGGCAGTTCACTATCTCATGAGTGATCTGTACCAGAGCCGCAGCAGCCTTCTCTGGATCATTCAGCTTCTGTTTGTCATCACCTATCTGATGACTGCTGTACTGTTTCTCTTTTACAGTTTTTATATACGGAAACCACTTTATGCTATTACAAAGGGTGCTTCTGAATTTGCCAATGGAAATCTCTCCTATCAGATTCCGGTAAAGTCCGAAAACGAACTTGGTTATCTTGCAAGTAATCTGAATTACATGGCTGATAAGCTTAATCGTAATGGAGAATATCAGCGGCAGTTTATTTCAAATATTTCCCATGACTTCCGCTCACCGCTGACTTCCATCAAAGGTTATGTGGAAGCTATGATCGATGGTACGATTCCTGTGGAAATGCAGGAAAAATACCTCAAGATCATTTCCTACGAAGCAGAACGACTTGAGAAGCTTACCCGCGGTCTTCTGACTCTGAATGAGCTGGATATCCACAAACGGATGCTGAATATCCAGGATTTTGATATCAATCAGACCATCAAAAGCACCGCCGCATCTTTTGAGGGAACCTGTACAACCCGTCAGATCCTTCTTGAATTGATCCTGTCCGGTCAGACTCTGTATGCTCATGCAGATCTGGAACAGATTCAGCAGGTGCTGTACAATCTTCTAAGTAACGCGATCAAATTCAGTCCTGATCATTCTACGATCACGATTGAGACAACAGAAAAAAACGGCAAAATATTCGTATCCGTTAAAGATCACGGTATCGGAATCCCCAAATCCAGCCTGAACAGGATATGGGAACGCTTTTACAAAATTGACCGTTCCCGTGGCAAAGATCAGAAGGGCACCGGACTTGGACTCGCAATCGTCAAGGAGATCATTTCCGCTCACGGTCAGCATATCAACGTGATCAGCACAGAAGGCGTTGGAACTGAATTTATCTTCACATTAGAACAGGCAAAGTAGAAATTTCTACTTTGCCTGTTGTCAGCTTCCAAATTTGTTGTTATGATTTTTTATCAATGGTCAAATGGACTCTGGATCATTCTGTCTTCCTTTGTCAGATAAACACCTCTTGGCGTAATTCTTATCTGTGGAATAACCGGAAGTGCCATAAAGGAGAGGGTAATAAACGGGTCAAATCCCTTCGGTATCCCCATCTCATGTGCTTTTGGTATCATTCGTGCCAGTTTCTCATTTACCTTTTCGTATCCGGCATCACTCATAAGTCCCATGATCGGGAGAGGAAGTGTGTCAAATACCTCTCCATTTTCAACCAGCGTATAGCCGCCCTGCACACGAAGAAGCTCCTGTACTGCCAGATACATATCATGGTCATTATCTCCGATCACGATCAGATTATGGGAATCATGAGATACACTGGATGCGATTGCACCACCCCTGAGTCCGAATCCTTTTACAATTCCCACACCAACCTTTCCAGTATTTTTATGACGTTCTACTGCTGCAATCTTCTGATAAGTTTCGTCCGCTTTAAAGAACTTCTGCCCATTTTCGTCGACATAGCCGACTTCTTCCATGATATCTTCTGTAACGATCTGTCCCTCGAACATTTTGATAATATGTACCCTGCCTTGCTTCCACGGAAGTCGAAGATTGGATTCTTTAAAGCCAAGAAGATGAACTGTGTTTTTGAGCTGCGGTGAACACGGACGGATCTCAACTTTTTCATCTCGGATGATTTTGTTACCTTTATGGTACACTTCCAGTACATTCATCTCATCCAGATTATCCAGTACAACAAAATCTGCCTGATAACCTGGTGCAATTGCCCCAAGATGATGCAGTCCATAGCATTTTGCAGCCTGTATGGTCGCCATTTTGATTGCCTGTTCCGGCTTCAGCCCTAGCCGCACTGCCTTTCTTACATTGAAATCAATATGTCCTTCCCTGCGGATCTCCTCAATGTGCTTGTCATCTGTACAGAAACAGAATCCTGAAGTATCCGTGTGATGCTCTACAATGCCTTTGACAATCGCTTCCAGGTTCTTCGCTGCACTTCCTTCACGGATCAGTACCTGCATCCCATTTCTGAGTTCTTTCATCGCATACTCATAAGTTACACATTCATGATCTGTCGAAATTCCTGCCAGTGCGTATGCTGCCAGATCTTTTGATGAAAGAAACGGTGCATGGCCATCTCGCACTCTGTCCTTAAAGACGGACAGTTTCTCATGCATGGCTACACTTCCATTAATGACAGAAACCGCATCCATCACTTCTCCCAGACCAAGGATTCTGGGATGATTCAGATATGCTTTCATTTTACCTGCAGTAAGGATGCATCCGTTATCATCCACATGTGTAGCCGGTACGCAGGAAGGCATCATGACATAGACGTTTGCCGGCACTTCCTCCGTCTGTTCCAGGATATAGTCAATCCCATCCGTTCCTGAAACATTTGCCGACTCGTGAGGATCTACAATAAACGTTGTCGTGCCGCACTGTGCCACCTGTCTGATCAGTTCACCGGGCGTTACCAGAGTTGATTCCAGATGAAGATGGCTGTCGATAAATCCCGGGCAGAGATACTTTCCATCCATGTCGATTTCTGTTTCTCCCTCGTACTCTCCGACTCCAACAACAACCCCATCTTCAACTGCCACATCTCCTTTACAGAACTCACCTGAATGAGCCATGAATACGTTTGCATTTTTGAAAACGAGAAAAGGTCTTCGAATTCCACGTGCAATTTCCGAATAAACGCGATATCTTTCCAGATCCATGCAGATACCTCCTTTTTGCTTATCCTTATTTTTTTTAATTTTATGTCCACTGATGATCATGCAGCTGTCCCTGAAGCTGCATATGATCAAACTGATTCTGCCGTAAGGCTTCATATAAAACAATTGCCACTGAATTACTCAGATTCAGTGAGCGAATGTCATTGATCATCGGAATACGAATGCAGTTTTCCTTATTTTCCATAAGAATCTCTTCCGGGATTCCGGCACTTTCTTTGCCAAACATAATGAAGCAGTCCTCTTCGTACTGAACATCTGTATATGTCTGAAGTCCCTTGGTTGTTGCATAATAAATCCTGGCACCCGGATTCTTTCTGAGGAATTCCTCGTAATCCAGATATGTAGTTACATCCAAATCCTTCCAGTAATCCATTCCCGCACGTTTGATTGCTTTCTCACTCAGACTGAACCCCAGCGGTTCGATCAGATGAAGCCTTGTTCCTGTCGCCACACAGGTTCTTCCGATGTTTCCTGTATTTGCCGGTATCTCCGGCTCATGCAGTACAATATTTAACTTTGCCATTTCTTATCCTTTCTCCATTCTCCGCCCCATGCAAATCTGGTCAGTTCATCCTGAGACGGTCTTTCCAGATAACGGGTAAGTTCTCCACTGTACAAAAGTCTGTCATTGCCGGCAACTGCTTTTCCGATCACAGCTGCCGGAATCTGATGATGCGAAAGCTCCTGTACCAGCTTTTCTCCGTCTGTGCATCCCAGAAGAACAGCTCCCTCTGACAGTAGTTTATACGGATTCACATCCAGCCTTTCACAGATTTCAATCGTTTCCTGACGGACAGGAATCGCACGGAGATCTGCCCGAAGACCAGTTTCCGAGGCTTCTGCCATCTTCCACATACCGCTTAGGACTCCTCCCACACCAAGGTCATATCTTGCATGAACCTTGCCTTTAAATATTTCCGAAATATCTGCTGATACACTGCATTTCTCCAGAATGCGGGCTGTACTCCAGAGAAATCCGTCTGAAAAATACTGAAGCAGTGTTTCTCTCTCTTTTTGCATCAAAAGCTGTGTCCCTCTGATTCCGATCACACCTGCAACTACCAGATCATCACCCTGCTTAAGCGAACCGTCAATCTGTGCTTTCAGTGCCTCCATCGCCTGCTGCCCAAGTTTCATATGTATTTTCCTCCGTTTTCTATTTCGCTTTATCCTCTGTTATAAAAGGATGGAGAGAATACTTGGAACTACCATGGCAAGGACAAGAACGACTGCAATTACAGCCGCAAATATTTTTCTCTTTTTCGGATCAAACATTCCCATTTTTGTCACCTCATTCTATTTCGTTATCCATCCTCAACACAACATTTTCTGTTGTCGCATTATTGGACAGTGGATTTCTGTTTTCATAATCAAACAGGATCGCTTTCCCACCCGGAAAAACTTCTATATGTGCAGTTCTGGATATCCTGTGTTCTTTTCTGTAAGCCCAGACTGCACTCTCATACGGTTTCTGGTCTGCTGCAAAGGAAGGTCGTTTCTTCAGCCGCTCTCTCAGATACAGATCATACAGCATATACTGTGCCGCTGTTTCCGCATCGATCTGTGTCTCCTCCTTCAGAAACTCCAGCAGAATCTCATAACGACGCATTCTGGAATGTGAAATCTCACTGTATCCTTTCTCTTCATAAAAAGTACCCAGCTTTTCATAAAATATAAAAGCATCCTCAAACTGCGGCACCAGATATTCCAGTGTATTCTGAAACTGTCCGCTGTTATAGTAAACCTCTACCATGCTTTCTACCCGCTTAAGCTTCAGAATTTCTCTGTAAGAAAGCCAGTTTGTAGAAAGTACCTCGTATGGTTCTTTTTCTTTATGCAGGATTCCGTACTTCTGTGCTTCCTGTTCCATCAAAGACCCCTTCAGAACCTTAAGAAATCCCAGCTGAAGCTGATCCGGCTTCATTCCGTAAACATCATTAAAAGAACGGTGGAACGTATCATAATCCTCATATGGAAGACCTGCGATAAGATCCAGATGCTGATGAATATTTCCAAAACTGTGGATCTTTGCGACAGACCTTTCCAGTTTCACGAGATCCATGTGCCTGTGGATTGCATAAATGGTGTCCGTATTTGTGGACTGCACGCCTATCTCAAGCTGTATCAGCCCCGGACGCATTTTACTCATAAGCTGAATTTCTTCATCCCGAAGAAGATCTGCCGAAATTTCAAAATGGAAATTTGTCACTCCGTTATCATGCTCCAGAATGTATCTCCATATTTCCATCGCATGCTCATGCCTGCAGTTGAAGGTCCGGTCTACAAACTTGACCTGCGGCACTCTGTGATCCAGAAAAAACTGCAGTTCCCTTCTGACCAGCTCCAGATTACGAAATCTTAACTTCTTGTCAATAGAAGACAGACAATAACTGCAGGAAAACGGGCATCCTCTGCTGCTCTCATAATAAATGATCTTGTTCTCAAAATCCTCAAGCTGCTCATATACAAAAGGAATTTCGCTTAAATCTGTCAATTCTCTCCAGCCATTATTGTGGATTTCTTCTCCGTCACGATAGACAATTCCCGGAATCTCGGCCAGAGATTCCTCCCCGTCCACGTAATAATGCACCAGCTCCAGAAATGTTTTTTCACCTTCTCCTATCATAACTCCGGTCATCTGTGGTGTTTTTCTGAGGAAAGCCTCCGCATCAAAAGAAACCTCCGGTCCTCCAGCCCAGAATTTTGTTTTTGGAAGTATTTTATGCAGATCACAGAGAAGATCCTTTACAAAAGAAATATTCCATATATAGCAGGAGAAGCAGACTACATCCGCTCCAGTCAGATAAATATCCTTCAAAATCTCATCTTTCGTCTGATTGATCGTATATTCTCTCAGAAGAATATGCTCCTGATAAGCAGACGCATATGCCCTGAGATCATATACAGCAAGATTTGAATGAATATATTTTGCATTACATGCTGCCAGTAATATTTTCATAAATCTTATAAACCTTTCTGGACCTTATTTATCCAGAAGCTCCTTAATTGTTTCTTTTGGAGTCAGTCCGACCAGTCGCTCTGCTTCCTGACCATTTCGGAAGATCAGAAGTGTCGGAATACTCATAATACGGAATTTCTGTGCCAGCTCCGGTTCCTGGTCAACGTCGATCTTGCCTACACAGTATCCCTCTTCTGCCAGTTCCTCAACGATCGGACCCTGACGCATACATGGTCCGCACCAGGTTGCCCAGAAATCCAGCAACACTGGTTTCTCCGCCTTAAGAACTTCCTGTTCAAAATTCGCTGCTGTAATTGCTTTTGCCATAATGATTCCTCCTGTTATAAGCTCTGTCCTTTGACAGTACGCTCAGATATATGATTTCCGTTTGCCTGTTTTTTATGAAGATTTTTTGCTGCGGACATACTTCCCTGCACTGATGGCGGCCATACTGCCTTCATAAACCGCTTTTGATACCTGAAGAAGCCCTCCCGTACAGTCTCCCGCCGCAAAAAGTCCTGGAATAGTCGTTTCCATCTCTTCATTTATCTTAATGTTTCCCTTATCGGTGATCTCCGCCCCCATCTGTCTGGCAATCTCCGTACTTCCTGCGGTACCAAGTGCTATAAAAACTCCATCTGCCGGATAAAACGACTTCACCTGTGTTTCTGCTTCCTGTACAGACGCATCACTCTGCATCAGAAGACCGGAAACCTTATCCTCGCCTTCAATTGCCTGAATCTTCATCGTATTAACTGAGATAGGATGTTCTCTGGAAAATTCCGGTTTCTTTCCATCTGTATAGATTGTCACATCCTGTGTGACATTCCGAAGCTGTTCTGCCTCATGAAGAGCAAAATCACCATTTCCGACAACAGCAACTTCCTTGCCTCTGTAAAAGAAAGCATCACAGACAGCACAATAGCTGACACCTCTCCCCTCAAATTCCCTGAGACCTGGAATCTTCGGAGCAGTTCGCTTCCCTCCTGTCGCCAGAATCACGCTGACCGTATCAAAATCTCCGGCTGTGGTCTTTACTGTAAAAGTATCAAAACCGCTGATTCCCAGCACCTCTGCCTCTATGATACGGACACCCAGGGCTTCTGCCTGAGCAAGTCCTCTCTCATAAAGCTCCCTGCCCGAAACTGGCTGTTCTAGGCCATAATAATTCTCGATCTTCTCCGCCTTTTCCAGTGCTCCGATACCGTTATTTATCACAAGAGGATTCAGATTTCCTCTCGCCGCATACAGAGCAGCTGAAATTCCGGCGGGACCTGCACCGATGATCACTATATTTTCCATTTTATCACCTGCCTTTTTATTATTTTATAATATTACACCGGAAAGAAAATGTCCAGAATGTTTTCTATTCCTTGAAAAACCCCAAATTTTTTATGTATTTATTTTTACAATTATGTTATATTTATCTTATGATGTCTTGGTCAGATTGAATGCACGCGAAACCCGGGTGCATGATCCTGAGCTGATATCTGCAGATACGATATTTATTAAATTTATATAAGGAGTAACTATCATTATGCGAAGCTTCGAATATTTTGCCCCCACAAGGGTTATTTTTGGCAAAGATTCTCATTTACAGATTGGTGATATCCTGAAAGAAGAAGGCTGCCATAAAGTTCTGGTCCATTACGGCGGTCACAGTGCCATCTCTTCCGGACTTCTTGATGAAATCAAAAAATGTCTTACCGATGCTGATATTGACTTTGTCACTCTGGGCGGTGTTGTTCCAAATCCCCGTCTTTCCAAAGTACGCGAAGGCATTGAACTCTGCCGGAAAGAGAATGTAGATTTTATTCTTGCCGTTGGTGGCGGAAGTGTTATCGATTCCGGTAAAGCAATCGGTTATGGTGTTGCGAATCCATGGACAGATGTCTGGAATTTCTTCCTCAAGACAGAGACTCCGACTGCCTGTCTTCCGATTGGTGTGATTCCTACCATTGCAGCTTCCGGAAGTGAAATGAGCGGTTCCTGTGTTATCACCAACGAAGAGGGCTGGCTCAAACGTGGAAGCACCAGAAGTGATCTCTGCCGTCCTAAATTCGCTCTGATGAATCCAAGGCTGACCTACAGTCTTCCTCAGTATCAGACTGAGAGCGGATGTGTCGACATTCTCATGCACACCATGGAACGCTATTTTGTCAATATCGAAACTATGGAGATTACCGACAGCATGAGTGAATCTCTGATGCAGACAGTGATCTATAACGCACGTATCCTTATGAAGGAGCCAGGCAACTACAACGCCCGTGCAGAGATCATGTGGGCCGGAAGTCTTTCTCATAACGGTCTGACCGGATGCGGCACCGGCGGCGGTGACTGGTCCTGTCATCAGCTTGAACATGAACTTGGTGGTCTTTACGATGTCACCCACGGTGCCGGTCTTGCGGCTATCTGGGGAAGCTGGGCACGATATGTATACGACGTAAATCCGGAACGTTTTGCACAGTTTGCAACAAATGTATTTGAAATCCCATGTGATCTTGATTTCAACAAAACCGCCCTGGCCGGAATCGAAGCAATGGAAAACTTTTTCCGTTCTATCCAGATGCCTACCAGCCTGCATGAACTTGGTCTTGATCTTAATGACCAGCAGATTCATGAGCTTGCTTTTAAATGTAGCTTTGAAGATACCCGTACCATTGGTGTATTTAAACAGTTAAACATGAAAGACATGGAAAAGATTTATTCCATGGCAAGATAAAACTCTTACAAAAATCTCCGGCAGGATACAGCTTTTGCTGTTTCAGCCGGAGATTTTGTATTTTACTGGATAAGATAAACCTCTGTGTAATAAACACCCTTGGACTCACCCTCTGCATGCGTTGCCACATAAATATCAATACAGTTTGTCTTGATCGCACCACCACAGTCCTCTGCAACATAAACCTGTCCATTGATCACAACCTTGCTACCATATGGTATCTGTGACGGGTCTACTGCGATCGTGTGGTTTGTCACCGCTGTTACACCCGTAGAAGTGATTCCATTTGCATACGGTCCACAACAAATACTGCACGGACAGTAATGTGTAATCTTGAATACACCAAGGTCTTTGAGTTTAGCATCAGAGGATGCTGCCACCGGTGTTCCGATCTGTACTCCATTCTGCTCGGTAACACTCTCATCTGTCTCCAGTGCATCTGCAAAGACTCCTTTACCGCTGCTTTTGTGAAGGGTTCCTGCATCTTTTTTCTTATCTATGGATGCCGAAGTATCTGTACTTTCCTGAGCATCTGCAACATCCAGGCAGCTGGTCGGGATATATCCCTCTTTTTCCGTTCCGTCTGCATTCTGATATTTGATCCTGCTCCAGACACCATTTACGGTTCCTGTACGCTTTACCTGATCCAGTTCCAGCACTTCGCCGACAACTTCTCCATCTTTCTTTCCCGGATAATCCAGAATGCTGCTGTCAGATGTTACTTCCACTTCTTCCTCATCTACAGACAGAATCTGATTTTCGCTGTTCAGTGCCTGCGTCTGCATATATCCTATGACCTTTTCTCCTTCAGACTCTGCCTCCACCTTACTCCAGCCATTGTCACAGATCGCCGTCTGTTCTACCTGGTCTCCCAGTGCTGCTGCCATAAGCTCCACACTGCTGTCAGAGGGCATGGAATAAATACCTGCTATTCTGGCTGTCACATAAAGTGTTTTCTTATCTGCTGTTACCTGAACCGTATTCCCCTTACCATCATCTGTCTCAAATGTCTGGACAGACTTATTTTCCTTCTGTGCCGTTTCCAGCACTGTATCATAATCCGGAACTTCGCCATAAACCAGGGATGCATGACATAACAGCACACTCCCCAGCAAAAGGGCCGTCGTTCTCTTCTTCACGAATCTTTCACCTCTTTCTGTCAGTTTACTATATTTGTTACTGTTCACTCCGTTCGCAGTAACTTGGTCAAAATGCATTCCAAATCAC
>OLSL01003935.1_pt1 | contig 9964 bp, 7 predicted proteins | sample 1672511 | NCBI WGS metagenome assembly OLSL01 (sample SAMEA3136694, study PRJEB25190) | human gut metagenome | biome: human gut; feature: human-associated habitat; material: faeces | place: Austria | collected 2013
CAGAACAGCACCAGGTCGTACTGGTCAAAGGTGCGGCACACGGCCCCGAAGTTGGGCAGCGGCAGAGCCACGTCCGGCAGCACGCCCCGGCCGCACTGCTTGGCGGCTTCCAGCGCGATGCGGTTGTAGCGCTCGTTCTTCTGCTCCTCTTTTTTGGGGGCGGCCACGCAATACCGGCTGAAAAAGGGCACCACATGGGCGGCCCCCAGTTCCACGCCATGCTTGATGATCTGCTCCAGCTTGTCCTGTTTGGGGTAACCGGCCAGCAGGGTGACCTCCACGCTGGGCTCGGCGGCGCTGGGGTAGCCCGGCTCTACCGAGAATTCCACGCAGTCATCCCCGAAGCCGGTGATGGTGGCGGTGTATTCCACGGCGCTGCCGTCGCATAGAATGACAGTATCGCCCATGCGGGCACGCATCACGCGGGCCAGATGATGGGCATCGGTGCCGCGCAGCACAGCCGTGCCGTCGGCGATCTCAGTGGTAAAATAACGGTGCGGCATAGTTCCTCCTTATGCCTTCTTGCAGACGATGCACTCCCAGCCGCGCTTCTCCTTCACTTCCACGACGGCAAGGCCGGCGGCTTCCAGCCCGGCGATCACCTCGTCCTTGCGGGTGTCGATGATGCCGCTGGCAATGAAGACGGCACCGTCGGCCATCAGGCCGGGCACGGCGGGGGCCAGGCTGAGGATGGCGTTGGCCACGATGTTGGCGGTGATGATGTTGTATTGGCCGCTGGCCTTGTCGGACAGGTCGCCCACCAGCACGGTCAGCTGATCCTGCACGCCGTTCAGGGCAGCGTTCTCCCCGGCGGTGCGCACGGCTACGGGGTCGATGTCCACGCCCTCGGCCACGGCAGCACCCAGCTTCAGGGCTGCAATGGCCAGGATGCCGCTGCCGGTGCCGATGTCCAGCACCCGTTCACCGCCCTGGACCCGCTCGTCCAGCGCTTCCATGCACAGGCTGGTGGTCTCGTGGCCGCCGGTGCCGAAGGCAAGGCCCGGGTCAAGGATCAGCTTTACCCGGTCGGTGTCGTACTGCTGCCACGAGGGCACCACAGCCAGACGGCTGCCGATCTCCATGGGGTGGTAGTATTTGCGCCAGCCGTTCTGCCAGTCCTCCTGCTCCACGCCCTCGGTCTCCACGGTGTAGGGGATGCCGGCGGCTTCCATGCGGGCGGCGATAAGCGCCAGCGTTTCCACCTGAGAAGCGCCCGGCTCCAGATACAGATGGATGATCACGGTATCCCGGGGCTTGTCCAGCAGCTCCTGCTCGATCAGATCCACGTGGGCGATCTCGGCCACCTGCTGCTCGATGTCGCTGTAATCCTCGATGTAGATGCCGCCCTCGGCGATCAGGGTAGCAACGGCTTCGGCGTTTTCGGCATCAGCCTTGGCCACAGTCAGGCGGATATCGGTCCATTCCATAAGGCATTCTCCTTTTACGTTGTATCCATGCCGCCCGGCGGGGCAGATGGAAAAAAGTTCTCTTATCTGTATAGTACCCGATTCTGCGCTGGGATGCAAGCATTTGGACAAAATAGACATAAAAAGAAAAGATTTTTCAGCACTTAAATCAGGACGCGTGCAGAAAAAACAAAAAATACTGACAAGCGTACCGTTAAACAAGGACTTTTGGTGCATTTTAATAGAAAAAAGAAAAAACCACTTTCTTTTTTTGCAAAAATATGTTACTATTCTGTTACGGAACTATGGACAGCCTGCAACCAGAGACTGTCTGTAAACACAAACATTCTTTAAGGAGGAATGTGTCTTATGATGAAGTATCTCCAGAAACTGGGCAAAGCTCTGATGCTTCCCGTCGCTGTGCTGCCGATCTGCGGCATCCTGATGGGTCTTGGTTATGCCCTCGCTCCGGGCGTTATGGGCGTTCCCGGTGCTGCAACCTCCGGTGCAGCTTACACCGTTGGCTTCCTGCTGGTCAAGGCAGGCGGCGCTCTGATCGATAACATGGCATGGCTGTTCGCCATCGGCGCAGCCGTTGGTCTGGCTGATGACCACGACGGTACCGCTGGTCTGGCTGGCCTGGTCAGCTACCTGATGATGCAGCAGCTGCTGAGCCCCGGCGTGGTCAGCATGGTGCGCACCCTGGAAGAGGGCACCGCTACCTACATCGCTTTCCAGAAGGTGGCCGGCAACTCTTTCATCGGCATCCTGGCCGCTGTGGTGGGTGCAGCCTGCTACAACAAGTTCAAGAGCACCCAGATGCCTGACTGGCTGGCATTCTTCTCCGGCAAGCGCTTCGTTGCAATCGCCACCGGCCTGATCTCCATCGTTGTTTCTGTCGCTCTGCTGTTCGTCTGGCCCGTCATCTTCGATGCACTGGTCGCCATTGGCAACGGTATCGCAGGCATGGACGGCATCGGTGCTGGCATCTACGCCTTCCTGAACCGTCTGCTGATCCCCACCGGCCTGCACCACGCTCTGAACAACGTGTTCTGGTTCGACACCATCGGTCTGGGCGACCTGTCCCACTTCTGGGCTGGCGAGACCTCTGCTGATGTGGGCTGGAGCCTTGGTATGTACATGTCCGGCTTCTTCCCCTGCATGATGTTCGGTGTCCTGGGCGCTGCTCTGGCTATGGTCAAGACCGCTAAGAACAAGAAGGCCGCCATCGGTCTGGTTCTGTCTGCTGCAATCTGCGCATTCGTCTGCGGCGTTACCGAGCCCTTCGAGTTCGGCTTCATGTTCCTGTGCTTCCCGCTGTACGTTGTGTACTCCGCTCTGTACGGCATCTTCACCATCATCACCTACTACTCCGGTTTCCGTGCTGGCTTCTGCTTCTCCGCAGGTGCTACCGACCTGGTGTTCTCCGCTTCTCTGCCTGCAGCTGCTAAGACCTGGATGATCATTCCTCTGGGCATCGCTGCATTCGTGGTGTTCTACTTCGTGTTCTACTTCGCCATCACCAAGTTCGACCTGAAGACCCCCGGCCGTGAGGACGAGGATGCCGAAGAGGCTGAGAAGAAGGTCGTTCTGGCCAACAACAACTACACTGAGGTTGCTGCTGGCGTGCTGAAGGCCATCGGCGGCAAGGAGAACGTCTCCAGCGTGGACTACTGCGCTACCCGCCTGCGCTTCACCATTAAGGACTACACCGCTGTGGATGAAAAGGCTGTGAAGGCTGCCGGTGCTGCCGGTGTCATCCGCCCCGACAAGACCACCTGCCAGGTCATCATCGGCACCAAGGTGCAGTTCGTGTATGATGAGCTGAAGAAGATGTTGTAAGCATCCTTCTGAGCACGTTTCCGTGCGGAAGGCTGGTTGCTTCCGCATCCATTCCCAAACTGTAAAAATGCCGCTGAGGGCGGGCGTTTACGCCCCGCTTTCGGCGGCATTTTGTTTTGTTCACAAACCGGCTACCCTTTTGGCTGGAAAATATGCTATACTGAAAACAACAAAGCAAAATAACAGGAGGTTCCCCATTATGAAGATCATTCGTGCAAAAGATTACAAGGACATGTCCCGCAAGGCTGCCAACATCATCTCCGCACAGGTCATTATGAAGCCCAACTGCGTGCTGGGTCTGGCGACCGGCGGCACCCCTGTTGGCGCATACGCTCAGCTGGTGGACTGGTACAACAAGGGCGACCTGGATTTCTCTGAGGTCACCACCGTCAATCTGGACGAGTACCGCGGCCTGCCCAAGGAGCATCCCGAAAGCTATTGGAGCTTTATGCACAAGAACCTGTTTGACAAGGTCAACATCCGCCCCGAGGCCATCCACCTGCCCGACGGCACCAACCCCGATGCTGCGGATGCCTGCAAAAAGTACAACGAGATCATCCACAGCGTGGGCGGCATCGACCTGCAGCTGCTGGGCCTTGGCCCCAACGGCCACATCGGCTTCAACGAGCCGGGCGAGGCCTTTGAGCTGGAGACCCACTGCGTGGATCTGACCCCTGCCACCATCGAGGCCAACAAGCGCTTCTTTGACGGCAACGAGGATCTGGTGCCCAAGCAGGCCTACACCATGGGCATCAAGACCATCATGCAGGCCCGCAAGGTGCTGATGGTGGTCAACGGCACCGGCAAGGCCGAGATCGTGAAGAAGGCCTTCTTCGGCCCAGTCACCCCGGAAGTGCCCGCCAGCATCCTGCAGATGCACCCCGACTTCACCCTCGTGGGCGACGAAGAGGCCCTGAGCCTGATCTGATCGGTTCCCCAAAGCATGTTTCTGCCGCCGCACGGCCCTGCCACCGTGCGGCGGCTTTTTTTTGAGCAGGGGAATTGTAACGCGGCAAAAAATACAGTATACTGGAACAAAAACCACCACGAGGGAGGGGCGGCCGATGTTCAGCGAAGAGATGATCTGCAGCCTGAATGATCTGGAGCTGGAAGTTTATAAGTATGTTGTGCGGAACGCGGACAAGGTGTGCTATATGCGCATCCGGGAGTTTGCGGATGCCGCCCATGTGTCTACTTCCACCATCCTCCGGTTCTGCAAAAAGGCGGGCTGCGACGGCTACGCGGAGTTCAAGATCCGGCTGCGCCAGCATCTGGAACAGGCAAAGCAGCCGCCGGTCAAGGACGATGTGTCAGAGGTCATCGACTTTTTGAAAAAGACCTGCTCGGCGGAATTTGAGCAAAAGCTGGACATGCTGACCAGGGTCATTTTTCAGGCCCGGCACATCTTTTTTGTAGGCAGCGGCATGTCCGGCATTGTGGCCAAGTACGGGGCACGCTATTTTTCCAGCATGGGCAAGTTCTGCCTGTACATCGACGAGCCCCACTACCCCACCGAGAGCCGATTCGTGGAAAATTCGTTGGTGATCGTGTTTTCGGTGTCCGGTGAGTCCCGCGACACCATCGGCCATGTGATGCGCTTCAAGGAGCAGAACTGCCAGATCCTCAGCGTGACCAACACGGAAAACTGCACCATCGCAAAACTCTCGGACTATAATCTGGCCTATTATGTCACCTACGAGCGGCTGGGAGTCTACGATGTGACGACCCAGCTCCCGGCCATGAGCATCGTGGAACGGCTGGGCAAAAAGCTCTACCGCTACACCTCCGAGGGCCCGGCAGCCATCTGAAAAAAGTCCAAAATAAAAAACAGGGTGTTACCTGGAAAAAACAAGTGCGAAAAAACGGCACTTGTTTTTTTATGCCCAGAAACTGCTGACAAACCACCTGCCTGCGTCTATAATGGACGCATCAGAAGTACTTCGACCGGAAATTGGATGACTTGAAAAGGTAAAGGAGAAACAATCATGGCAAAAGATTATGCTGCGATCTCCAAAAAGATCGTGGAGAACATCGGCGGTGTGGAGAACATTGCCAGCGTGACCCACTGCATGACCCGCCTTCGCTTCGTGGTGAAGGACGAGGGCAAGATCAACGACGCAGCCGTCAAGGCGACCGACGGCGTGATGGGCGTCGTGAACCAGGGCGGCCAGTACCAGATCATCATTGGCAACCATGTGGAAGAGGCCTACAACGAGGTGCTCAAGATGGGCGACTTCGGCGAGGCAAGCCAGGTGGCCCGCGGCGAGAAGAAGGAGCCCCTGACCCTGAAGAAGGTGGGCAACAACATTCTGGATGCCATCGTGGGCACCATGTCCCCGCTGATCCCCGCCATCATCGGCGGCTCCATGGTCAAGCTGCTGGTCATGCTGCTGGGCATGGTCGGTGTGTTGTCGGCCGACAGCGAGACTTACAAGATCCTGAACACCATCGGTGATGCAGCCTTCTACTTCCTGCCGGTGATGGTGGCCGCTTCTGCTTCCAAGAAGTTCAACACCAATATGTTCATCGCCATTGCCATTGCAGGCCTGATGCTGCACCCGGATTTCCGCACCATGATGGAGGCGGTCACGGTCGGCGATACCGCCGCACACTTCCTGGGCATCCCGGTGGTGGGCGTCAAGTACACCTACACCGTCATCCCGGCCCTGTGCATGACCTGGATCCTGTCTTACATTGAGCGTGCCATCGACAAGATCACCCCGGCTGTCACCAAGAACTTCCTCAAGCCCATGCTGATCTTCCTCATTGCTGCTCCCATTGCGATCATCGTGGTCGGCCCGGCCGGCATCATGATCGGCGAGGGCATCTCCGCCTTCGTCTACTTCGTGCAGGCTAAGCTGGGCTTCCTGGCTGTGGGCATCATGGGCGCCCTCTGGCCCCTGCTGGTCATCACCGGCATGCACCGCGTGTTCACCCCCACCATCCTGCAGACCATCTCCGAGACCGGCATGGAGGGCACCGTTATGCCCTCTGAGATCGGTGCAAACCTGTCCCTGGGCGGCGTGTCCCTGGCCGTTGCCTTCAAGACCAAGAACAGCGAGCTGCGCCAGACCGCTCTGGCCGCTGCTTCCTCTGCTCTGATCGCCGGCACCACCGAGCCCGCCCTGTACGGCGTGGCCGTGCGCCTGAAGCGCCCCCTGATCGCTTCCCTGATCACCGGCTTTGTCTGCGGCTGCCTGGCCGGCATGGCAGGTCTGGCCAGCCGTTCCATGGTATCGCCCAGCGTGCTCACCGGCGTGCAGTTCATCGACCCGGCCAACCCCGGTGTGAGCATCGCCTGGATCGCCGGCATCTCGGTGCTGTCCATCGTGCTGTCCTTTGTGCTGACGCTGGTGATCGGCTTTGAGGATCTCCCGGAAGAGGAGTGATTCCCATGTCTGATTACAAACTGCCCGAAAATTTCCTCTGGGGTGCTGCCATTGCGGCCAATCAGGCCGAAGGCGCTTACAACGAGGGTGGCCGCGGCCTGAGCAACATCGACATGATGCCCCACGGTGTCCACCGTATGGAGGTCAAGCTGGGCGGCACGCCCCACCCGACGCTGCAGGCAGGGGAGTATTACCCCAGCCACACCGGCGTGGACTTCTACCACCATTACAAAGAGGACATCGCCCTGATGGCAGAGCTGGGGCTGAAGGTGTTCCGCACCTCCATCTCCTGGTCCCGCCTGTACCCCCACGGCGATGAACGGACCCCCAACCCGGAGGGTGTGGCCTTTTACCGCAATGTGTTCCAGGAGTGCCGGAAGTACGGCATTGAGCCGCTGGTCACCCTGTGCCACTTTGACATCCCCATGGGTCTGGTGGAGCAGTACGGCTCCTGGCGCAGCCGCAAAACGCTGGAATGCTTTGCCCGCTACGCCGAGACCTGCTTCAAAGAATACTCCGGCCTTGTGCACTACTGGCTTACCTTCAACGAGATCAACATCCTGCTGCACAGCCCCTTCTCCGGGGCAGGCATCGCCTTCCAGGAGGGCGAGAACCGCAGTCAGGTGATCTATCAGGCGGCCCACCATGTGCTGCTGGCCAGCGCCACGGCCACCCGCCTGGCCCACCAGTACGACCCCGCCAATCAGGTGGGCTGCATGCTGGCCGGCGGCAGCTTCTACCCCTACTCCTGCAACCCGGAGGACGTCTGGGAGTCGGTGCAGAAGGAGCAGGAAAACCTGCTCTTCATCGACGTGCAGGTGCGGGGCCGCTACCCCGGCTACGCCCGCAAGCTGTTTGCGGAAAAGCAGGTGCAGCTGCACACCGAGCCCGGCGATGACGCCCTGCTGCGGGAGAACACCGTGGACTTCATCTCCTTCAGCTACTATGCCAGCCGCTGCGTGGCGGCCAGCCTGGAGGGCAAGGCCGTGAACGACGGCAACGTGGTGCGCTCGGTGAAGAACCCCTATCTGCAGACCAGCCAGTGGGGCTGGGCCATCGACCCGCTGGGCCTGCGCATCACCATGAACCAGCTGTACGACCGCTACCAGAAACCGCTGTTCCTGGTGGAAAACGGTCTGGGTGCCCACGACACGGTGGAGCCCGACGGCAGCGTCCACGATGATTACCGCATCGACTACCTGCGCCGTCACATCGAGGCGGTCAAGCAGGCTGTGTCCGACGGCGTGGACCTGATGGGGTACATCGCCTGGAGCGGCATCGACCTGGTGTCCGCCTCCACCGGCGAGATGAGCAAGCGGTACGGCTTCGTCTATGTGGACAAGCAGGACGACGGCACCGGTACGCTGGCCCGCAGCAAGAAAGATTCCTTCTACTGGTATCAGAAGGTCATCCGCTCCAACGGCGCAGACCTCTGAGCACTTTTCCCCGTTTCGTAAATGCAGAAAGCCGCCCCGCAGGCACCGGAAGTTCCGGCCTGCGGGGCATTTACGGGGCCGGTGTGCTGGACCGCTGCATGGAACTGGAAGCCATGTACCGCAAGGGCTGGCAGGACGCCGAAAAGCTGGTACAGTGGTACCGCGCTGCCAAAGCGGAAGCATAAGCCGAACACAACACGAAAGGGCCTCCCCGGAATGGGGAGGCCCTTTCTATGCGTTTACGACTTGACGTGGATCACGTTGGAAGGGAAAAGCATCAGTGCTTTTCCTTGTACTTGAGGCTGGCGAATGCGCCTGCGATGGTCAGCAGCATGCCGCTGAATGCCATGCCCAGAGCGGCCATCCAGTTCACGCCGGTCTGCGGCAGTGCGGTTGCATCCTGCACGGCGGGCAGCTCGGGCTCAGCCGGGAGGACGACCTCATCCGGGGCAGCATCCTGCACAGCAGGCAGCTCGGGGGTCTCCGGGGTCACGACTTCGTCCGGGGTCTCATCCTCCACAGGGCCGTCCGGGGTATCGGGATCCACCGGCGGAGTGACCGGCGGGACGATAATGGGCTCCGAGGATTCGACATAAGAGTAGTGGTAACCCACCGAGGATTCGGTGTGCACATCGGTCTTCTTGGTGGCCTCGGTCACCTTGGCATCATCGGTAGAAGTGTAGTTGAACTTGAAGAAACCGGTGATCTTGTTCAGAACATCCTTCCAGGTAGCTGTGGTGTCCTGCCAGGTCTTGTAGGTGACGTAGCTGGAGGAGTCGGTTCCCTTAACAGCGGTCTCATACGTCTTGTTCTGGGTATAGGTCTGATCATAGCTGCCGAACTGGCCGTTGTCACCGCCGGTAACCTGATATTCATACGACGTGGTGGTCTTATGGGTGGGGATCAGATTCAACTCCTTGCTGAACTCTTCCAATTTGGAAGTGATTTTGCTCAGAGTGCCGGTGCAGGTGTATACATTTCTGCCATGGGCAGTAATGGTCTTTTCGTCGATCTGGGTCAGGTCGTCGATACGCAGGTCAAAACCACCGGCCCACCTGACTCGGCCTCTATCAGTGCCATAAGAGCTGTTTACGCAGGTGTTGCTGTCCTTGGACATATAGCCATAGGTGGTGAGGTCGGAAGTGCGCAGGTAGACTTTATAAATCTTGCCCTGCTCGGTATAATTCTGATCCGTATACATCGTGACGATCTGCGGATTCAGACCCTTCTTTTCCTCCGTCGAAAGGTTGCTCATATAGCGATCCAGATACCACTGGGCTTCGTCCTCAGATCTGAACTTACAGGTAGTTCCATCGGACTGCTTCAACGAATCATAGGCAACGGTACCGGTCAGCTTGTAATAAGCACTCTCCGTGGGGTACTGGTCCGAATTGGGTGCGATCCAGTTGTTGTTACCCCAAGAGGCGCGCGGGTACTCATAATGGCCCTTGCCCGTTTTATTGTCTTCGTTGTCATAGGAAATCTGATTCATGAACTTGGCTTCGGTACCCTCGCCATCAAGCAGTTCTCCGGCATCCTGATTCCACAAGAACTTCATGTTGTCGCGCATCAGAACAGCGTCCGTTTCCGTACCATCTTTCAGGGTCAGGTTGGAATCGGTTGCAAGGTCAAGGTGGCCGATCTTATTTTTGCTTTCATAGGTGCCCCACACATCGATCCACTTGCCATTGACTTGAATCTGCGTGCCCCACCAATCGGTTTTGGTGTCCTCTACCTGATCGGCACGGTAGTACTTTCTGTCAGAGCCACGATACCAGGTGTACACTTTGCCATCGTAGGACTTGCCAGCTTCATCAGCTTCCTTCTTCTGGTTCTCCAAAATCTATGTGCAGGAATCCGACCGTAAAAGAAGTACCAAAGAGAACCTGAT
>OLSL01003948.1_pt1 | contig 9938 bp, 9 predicted proteins | sample 1672511 | NCBI WGS metagenome assembly OLSL01 (sample SAMEA3136694, study PRJEB25190) | human gut metagenome | biome: human gut; feature: human-associated habitat; material: faeces | place: Austria | collected 2013
ACGCCGCCGCCCGCCATCGAGCAGAATTTTACACCTAATTGGGGATAAAACAGCTCATGGCTGGCGCTGGCGTCGCCGTGGTCGGCATGGTCCTCGTACCCCTGCTCTCCGGTCTGTTCACCGTCTGATCGCTCCCGCCGCTAAGCTGTCATAAGAAATCCTTGCCGCCCCTGCCTCCAAGCGGGGGCGGCTGAAAGGAGGTTGACACCGTATGGATTTCTTGTTGGATGCCCTGACCCAATGGCTGAAAGAAATGCTGGTGGGCGGCATCATGGGAAACTTATCGGGGATGTTCGATTCTGTTAATCAGCAGGTCGCAGACATTGCTACACAGGTAGGCCAGACCCCCCAGGGCTGGAACGGAAGCATTTTTAGTATGATCCAGAACCTCTCCAACTCCATCATGGTGCCGATTGCTGGCGTGATCCTGGCTATCGTGATGACGCTGGAGCTGATTCAAATGATTACTGACCGAAACAACCTGCACGATGTGGACACCTGGATGATTTTCAAGTGGGTGTTCAAAAGTGCTGCCGCTATCCTCATAGTCACCAATACCTGGAACATCGTCATGGGTGTATTCGACATGGCGCAAAGTGTGGTAGCACAGGCAGCAGGTATCATCGGTTCTGACGCATCTATCGACATCTCCTCTGTTATGGGCGATATGGAGACCCGCCTAATGGAAATGGACCTGGGGCCGCTGATTGGCCTGTGGGCACAGTCTCTTGTGATTGGCATTACCATGTGGGCGCTGTATATCTGTATCTTTATCGTGATCTATGGCCGTATGATTGAGATTTACCTTGTGACTTCGGTTGCCCCTATCCCTATGGCTACCATGATGAGCAAGGAATCGGGCGGCATGGGACAGAACTATCTGCGTTCTCTGCTTGCCCTGGGCTTCCAGGCATTTCTCATCATCGTCTGCGTGGCGATTTATGCCGTGCTGGTACAGAATATCGCCACTGAATCCGACATCATCATGGCTATCTGGAGCTGTGTGGGCTATACGGTCCTGTTGTGCTTTACGCTCTTTAAGACCGGAAGCCTTGCAAAAGCTGTGTTTAACGCACACTAACCAGAAAGGAGGAAATCCCATTGGCTTATGTACCCGTACCCAAGGATCTTACGAAAGTCAAAACCAAGGTCGCGTTCAATTTAACCAAGAGGCAGCTGGTCTGCTTCAGCGGCGGGGCGCTCATCGGCGTACCGCTTTTCTTCCTGCTTCGGGGGCCTGCGGGAAACAGCGTGGCAGCCATGTGTATGATGCTTGTCATGCTGCCCTTCTTCATGCTCGCCATGTATGAGAAGCACGGCCAGCCACTGGAAAAGATCGTGGGGAATATTATCCGTGTCACGGTGATCCGCCCCAAGCAGCGCCCGTACCGCACCAATAACTTCTATGCCGTGTTGCAGCGGCAGGCAAATCTTGACGAGGAGGTGTACGACATTGTTCACGGCAATCAAAAGCTGGCTGCACCGGCTGTTCGGAAAAACCGAGGAAAAAGCTGTGCAGCCGGTCAGGACAAAGAAAAAGCTGTCCCGCGCCGACAGAAAGCAGATTGAGGCTGCCATTGCCCGTGCCAACCGCACAGACAAAAAGGAGAAATCGGCTCAGGACAGTATTCCCTATGAACGAATGTGGCCGGATGGTATCTGCCGGGTATCAGACGGTCACTACACAAAAACAATTCAATTTCAGGACATCAACTATCAGCTCTCACAGAACGAGGACAAAACAGCGATCTTCGAGGGCTGGTGTGATTTCCTCAACTACTTCGACAGCTCGATCAAATTTGAGCTGTCTTTTTTGAATCTTGCAGCATCTAAAGAGACTTTTGCCCGTGCCATTTCCATTCCTCTCCAGGGGGATGACTTTGACAGTATCCGGGTTGAGTACATGACCATGCTGCAAAACCAGCTGGCAAAGGGCAACAACGGCCTTATCAAAACCAAGTATCTCACCTTCGGCATTGACGCGGACAGCATCAAATCGGCCAAACCCCGTTTGGAGCGTATTGAGACCGACATTCTCAATAACTTCAAGCGTCTGGGCGTGGCTGCCGAGACTCTGGATGGTAAGGCAAGACTTGCCCAGCTCCATGGAATCTTCCACATGGATGAGCAGCTGCCGTTCCGCTTCGATTGGGATTGGCTCCCGTCCAGCGGCCTGTCCACCAAGGACTTCATCGCGCCGTCTGGGTTTGAGTTCCGCACCGGCAAGCAGTTCCGTATGGGTAAAAAATACGGGGCTGTTTCTTTTTTGCAGATTCTCGCGCCGGAGCTGAATGACCGGATGCTGGCCGATTTTCTGGATATGGAATCCAACTTGATTGTCAGCCTGCATATCCAGTCGGTAGACCAGATCAAGGCCATCAAGACGGTCAAGCGCAAGATCACTGACCTGGACAAATCCAAAATCGAGGAACAGAAAAAAGCCGTCCGTGCCGGATACGATATGGACATCATTCCCTCCGACCTTGCCACCTACGGTGCCGAGGCCAAAAAGCTCTTGCAGGATTTGCAGAGCCGGAACGAGCGAATGTTCCTCGTAACCTTCCTGGTGCTGAACACGGCTGACACCCCGCGCCAGCTGGACAACAATGTATTCCAGGCCAGTTCCATCGCACAGAAGTACAACTGCCAGCTGACAAGGCTTGACTTCCAGCAGGAAGAAGGGCTGATGAGCTGCCTGCCCCTGGGCCTCAATCAGATCGAGATTCAGCGCGGGCTGACCACCAGCTCCACAGCCATCTTCGTACCGTTCACCACCCAGGAACTTTTTCAGAACGGCAAAGAGGCGCTGTACTATGGAATCAATGCCCTGTCCAGCAACCTCATCATGGTAGACCGCAAGCTGCTGAAAAACCCCAACGGCCTGATTCTCGGTACACCGGGTTCCGGCAAGTCCTTCAGCGCCAAGCGTGAGATCGCCAACTGTTTTCTGCTCACAACCGATGATGTCATCATTTGTGACCCGGAGGCAGAGTACGCACCCCTGGTGGAACGCCTGCACGGGCAGGTCATCAAGATTTCGCCCACTTCCACCAACTATATCAACCCCATGGACCTGAACCTGGACTACTCGGACGATGAAAGCCCGCTGTCCCTCAAGTCCGACTTCATTCTGTCCCTGTGCGAGTTGATCGTGGGCGGCAAAGAGGGCTTGCAGCCGGTCCAGAAAACCATCATTGACCGCTGTGTACGGCTGGTTTATCAGACCTATCTCAATGACCCCCGCCCGGAGAATATGCCCATTCTGGAGGACCTTTACAACCTGCTGCGGGCGCAAGAGGAAAAGGAAGCACAGTACATCGCCACGGCGCTGGAAATCTATGTGACCGGCTCCCTCAATGTGTTCAACCATCAGAGCAATGTGGACATCAACAACCGCATTGTCTGCTACGACATCAAGGAGCTGGGCAAGCAGCTGAAGAAAATCGGTATGCTGGTGGTCCAGGACCAGGTGTGGAACCGTGTCACCATCAACCGTGCCGCCCACAAGTCCACCCGCTACTACATCGACGAGATGCACCTGTTGCTGAAAGAGGAACAGACTGCCGCTTATACCGTCGAGATCTGGAAGCGGTTCCGAAAATGGGGCGGTATTCCCACCGGTATCACGCAGAATGTCAAAGATCTTTTGAGCAGCCGCGAGGTGGAGAACATCTTTGAAAACTCCGACTTCGTATATATGCTCAATCAGGCGGGTGGTGACCGGCAGATTCTCGCCAAGCAGCTGGGCATTTCCCCGCACCAGCTCAGCTATGTGACCCACTCCAGTGAGGGTGAGGGATTGCTGTTTTACGGCTCCACCATCTTGCCTTTTGTGGATCACTTCCCCAAGGATACAGAATTGTATCGCATTATGACTACCAAACCCCAGGAACTGAAAAAGGAGGATGAATGACCATGAAAACCAACACTGAACTGGATACTATGATGTTTTTTGACGATGCACTGGAGGGTGAGCACACCTGTCTGCTCACCGAGCTGGCGGATGCCGTCAGCGAGACCCGCACGGCGGCAGATCAGGAAATGGAGCTGAATGAGGATGGCGAGGCGGGCCTGCTGCGCCTGACGGAAATCTGGTGTGCCATGAGCTGCATTCCTGCTGTCATCATCTTTGAAGGCAGCCAGACCGAGCTGCTGGCCAATGTGGTGGCGCAGATCTACGCCCATCTGCTTCAGCACCCCTTCCATGACCCTGTGGGGCTGGCCGTCTGTGTGGAGCTGCGCTACATGACGGACGCCCTCATGCTGGGTGAATGGTTTGAATAAAGAACCGCGCCTGCGCTTTACAGACGAGGAACGGGCTGACCCGGCGCTGGAGAAGCCCATCCGCAAGGCGGACAAGGCCGCCGCCAAAGCGGATAAGGCGCAGGCTAAAATTCCCAAAAAGCAGGTCCGGCAAAAGACGGTAGACCCGGAGACCGGCAAAGTGACCACCAAGCTGGTGCTGGAGGACAAGAAGAAGCCGCCCTCCAAGCTGTCCCATGCGGTGCGGGATACCCCCGCCAATGCCGCTCTGGGAAAAGTTCACAAGGAAATCCGGGAGACCGAACAGGACAATGTGGGCGTGGAGAGCGCCCACAAGTCCGAGGAGGCTGCCGAGACCGGCGCACGGTTGGTTCGGGAGGGCTACCGCAGCCACAAGTTGAAGCCCTACCGCAAGGCAGCCCAGGCCGAGCAGAAGCTGGAAAAGGCCAATGTGAACGCCCTGTATCAGAAGTCCCTGCGAGAAAATCCCCAGCTTGCCAGCAACCCCCTTTCCCGCTGGCAGCAGAAACAGGCTATCAAAAAAGAATACGCTGCCGCCAAACGCGCCGGTCAAGCTGCCGGAAATACCGCCAGCACCGCAAAAAAGACCGGCAAGGCCGCCAAGACGGTCAAGGAAAAAGCACAGGAGGCAGGGGCATTTGTCATGCGCCACAAAAAGGGCTTCCTGATTGCGGGTGCGATCTTCCTGCTGGTCTGTATGCTGCTCAACATCATGTCCTCTTGCTCTGTGTTGAGTCAAGGAATTGGTTCGGCAATTTCCGGAACCACCTATCCTTCAGATGACCCGGAACTGGTGGCGGTAGAGGCCGACTACGCTGCCAAGGAAGCGGCGCTGCAAGCCGAGATCGACAATATCGAAAGCAGCCATCCAGGGTATGACGAGTATCGGTATGACCTGGATATGATTGGGCATGACCCCCATGAGCTGGCGGCCTACCTATCTGCTGTGTTGCAGGGCTATACCCAGCAAAGCGCCCAGGCAGAGCTGGAGCGTGTATTTGGTGCTCAGTATCAGCTGACACTCACAGAGGAAGTTGAAGTACGCTATCGGACAGAAACCCGGACTGACAGCGAGGGCAATAGCTACACCGTTCAGGTTCCTTACAACTACTACATTCTGAATGTAAAGCTCACCAGCAAGCCCATATCCTCTGTGGCTTCGGAGCTGCTGACCCCGGAACAGCTGGAGATGTATCAGGTGTACCGGCAAACGCTGGGCAACAAGCCGCTCATTTTCGGTGGCGGCTCCCCGGATATGAGTAATTCCGAGGACTTGACCGGCGTGGTGTTTGTCAACGGCACCCGCCCCGGTAATCAAGCTGTGGTGGATATTGCTAAAAGTCAGGTGGGCAATGTGGGCGGTCAGCCGTTTTGGAGCTGGTATGGATTCAATTCCCGCGTGGAATGGTGTGCCTGCTTCGTGTCCTGGTGCTATGGCCAGATGGGGCTGTCCGAGCCACGCTTTGCCTCCTGCCAGTCCCAAGGCATTCCCTGGTTTCAATCTCATGGGCAATGGGGAGGGCGTGATTACGCCAATATCGCCCCCGGCGATGCCATCTTCTTTGACTGGGACCTGGACGGCAGAGCCGACCATGTGGGCCTTGTGGTCGGCACAGATGGCAGCCGGGTTTACACCGTGGAAGGCAATTCCGGCGACGCCTGTAAGATCAAAAGTTATTCCCTGACCTATGAGTGCATCAAGGGCTACGGCCTGATGAACTGGTAAGGCCGATTTATGAGAAAAGGAGTGATTGAAATGGCTAAGAACAAAATCCAGCGCATTGACCAGGAGATTGCCAGGGTTCGTGAGAAGATCGCGGAGTACCAGGACAAGCTGAAAACCCTGGAAGCGCAGAAAACCGAGGCAGAGAACCTGGAGATCGTCCAGATGGTGCGCGCCCTGCGGCTGACCCCGGAGCAGCTGAACGCCATGCTCTCCGGCGGAGTGGTTCCCGGCATGGCCGCTGCCTCTACTGACTACCCCGAACAGGAGGAGATCGACCATGAAGAATAAGAGAATTTTCAAGACCTTTTCGGCCCTCTGCGCCGCTCTGGTGCTGATGATGGGCCTTTCCGTGACCGCCTTTGCCCAGGGAACAGACCAGCCTCCGGCAGAGGACGCCACCAACGACAGCAATGTGGTGGTGGAGGAAACTGAGGACAGTCCGGCCCTGACCCCGGATGGCAACGCCGCCCTGGTGGATGATTTCGGCGGCAACAAACAGCTCATTACCGTCACTACCAAGGCGGGCAACTACTTCTACATTCTCATTGACCGAGCCAACGAGGACAAAGAAACTGCCGTCCACTTCTTGAATCAGGTGGACGAGGCCGATCTGATGGCGCTGATGGAGGACGGTCAGACTACCCAGGAGCAGCCCGCTGTCTGTAACTGTACGGAGAAATGTGTAGCCGGTACGGTCAATACCGCCTGCCCGGTGTGCGCCACCAATATGAGCGGCTGCACGGGCAAGGAGCCGGAGCCGGAGACCCCGGAGGAAACCGCAGAGCCGGAGGAACCGGCGCAGAAACCTGCCGGACTGAATCCGGCCATTCTTTTGGTGGTGCTGGCCCTACTGGGTGGCGGCGGCGCTTTGGCCTACTTTAAGCTGGTGAAAAACAAACCTAAGACCAAGGGTAACGACAATTTGGATGATTACGACTACGGCGAGGATGATACCGACCAGGAGGACGAGGACTCCTGGGAGACCGAGGAATCTGACGAGCCGGACGATGATGGGGACGGCGGCGAAGAAAGCGAGGACAAACTGGAATGACCAGTATCGCAGACTCCTCATCCAACTCTCCTATATCGTGCAAAATGAGGGACGGGAAAGTAATTTCCCGTCCCTCGCATTTGTCCCCCAGTCATCCTTGTTATGGCTGTGGTAACTACTGTGACAATCGTCCTTGTGTTGATTTGTGTACGAAAGAACTATTGGGTTGGTTAAAGGAAATACGAGAACGGAGGTGTTTATAAATATGAAGCTGGTAATCGCTGAAAAACCGTCCGTTGCCCAAAGTCTGGCCGCTGTGATTGGGGCCAACATCCGCAAGGACGGCTATTTAGAAGGCAACGGCTGGCGGGTCAGCTGGTGTGTGGGCCACCTGGCTGGGCTGGCCGATGCCGACGCCTATAACCCCGACTACGCCAAGTGGCGCTATGACGATCTGCCTATTCTGCCGGAACCCTGGCAGATGGTGGTGAGCAAGGACAAGAAGAAACAGTTTGACATTCTGAAACAGCTGATGAATGCCCCGGATGTGACTGAGGTGGTGAACGCCTGCGATGCCGGACGCGAGGGGGAGCTGATCTTCCGCAGCGTCTACGAGCTGGCGGGCTGCCAGAAGCCTATGAAACGGCTCTGGATTTCCTCGATGGAAGATTCCGCCATCCGGGAGGGCTTTGCGAACCTGCGCCCCGGTACGGACTATGACGGTCTGCGAGATGCGGCCCTCTGCCGCGCCAAGGCGGACTGGCTGGTGGGTATCAATGCCACCCGGCTGTTTTCCGTGCTGTATCACCGAACCCTCAACATCGGGCGCGTCATGTCCCCGACGCTGGCCCTCATCGTTCAGCGGGAGGCCGAGATCGACACCTTCAAGCCGGTGCCGTTCTACACGGTCACACTGGAACTGCCCGGTTTCACCGTTTCCGGGGAGCGCATGGCGGACAAGGCCGCTGCCGAGCAGCTGAAAACTGCTTGTCAGGGTGCGACTGCCACAGTGAAAAAGGTGGAGCGCAAGGACAAATCCGAGAAGCCGCCCACCCTCTATGACCTGACCACGCTCCAGAGAGATGCCAACCGGCTGCTGGGATTTACCGCCCAGCAAACCCTGGACTACCTCCAAAATCTGTACGAAAAGAAGCTCTGCACCTACCCCCGAACAGACAGCCGCTATCTGACGAGCGATATGGCTGAAAGCCTGCCTGTGCTGGTCAATCTGGTTGCCAAGGCCATGCCGTTTCGGAAAGGGATCGCCATTTCCTGCGATGCCGGTGCGGTCATCAACGACAAGAAAGTAACCGACCATCATGCGGTGATCCCTACCCGCAACCTCCAGGGTGCGGATCTGTCCGGCCTGCCGGTGGGCGAAAAGGCGGTGCTGGAGCTGGTGGCTCTGCGGCTGCTGTGCGCCGTGACCCAGCCCTATACCTTTGCGGAAACCGCCGTTGTTGTCGAGTGCGCCGGAACGGAGTTTACCGCCAAGGGCCGCACAGTGAAAAATTACGGCTGGCGGGCGCTGGATGCTGCCTATCGCGCAGAGCTGAAGAATGTGGAGCAGGACAAAGAAACCGTGGACAAGGCGCTGCCGGAGCTGTCTGAAGGTCAGACGCTGCCCCTTTCTGGTGCTGCCGTCAAGGAGGGCAAGACCACCCCGCCCAAACACTTCACCGAAGATACGCTACTCTCCGCAATGGAGACTGCCGGGAAGGACGATATGCCGGAGGACGCCGAGCGCAAGGGCCTGGGAACTCCGGCCACCCGCGCCGGGATTCTGGAAAAGCTGGTTTCCACCGGCTTTCTGGAGCGCAAAAAGAGCAAGAAAACCGTTCAGCTCATGCCCTCCCATGATGCGGTATCCCTTATCACCGTGCTGCCGGAGCAGCTGCAATCGCCCCTGCTGACCGCTGAGTGGGAGTACCGGCTGGGCGAGATCGAGCGTGGCGAGTTGACCCCGGAGGACTTTATGGCCGGGATCAGTGCCATGCTCAAAGAACTTGTGGGAACCTATCGGATGATTAAAGGCACCGAGTATCTGTTTACTCCACCCCGCGAAGTGGTGGGCAAATGCCCCCGCTGCGGCGGCGATGTGGCAGAGCTGCAAAAGGGCTTCTTCTGCCAGAACGAGGGCTGTAAATTCGCCATCTGGAAAAACAACAAGTGGTGGGCCGCCAAGAAAAAACAGCCCACCAAGGCTGTGGTGACGGCGCTTCTCAAAGATGGTCGTGCAAGGATCACCGGCTGCTATTCCGAAAAGACCGGTAAGACCTACGATGCCACCGTGGTGCTGGAGGACGATGGGCAGTACGCCAACTTCAAGCTGGAGTTTGACCAGCAGAAAGGTGGCAAACGATGAAGCTCTCCCTCTACGAACAGGAAACCATTATCCTCTACAACCAGGCCGAGGCTACCGCCGAAGTCTATACCCATGATTCCCGGCTGCTGGAGAAATTGCGACGGCTGGCGGAGAAATACCCGGACCAGATCGTGAAAAAGGACCGCCAAACCTTTCTCGTTCCCAAACGCTGCGTGTCTGTCCGGGAACCGTACAGCGCCGAGCGTCGCAAAGCTGCCAGTGAACGGGCCAAGGCTGCCGGGTACAGGCCGCCCACCCCCAAGAAAGGCAATGAGTAAGCATGGCTGAAAGTGTCTTTGAGACCGTCAAGCAGTCCATCACCGTCCGGGAAGCGGCGCAGATGTATGGGATCGAGGTCAATCGGAGCGGTATGGCCTGTTGCCCGTTCCACGATGACAAAAATCCCAGCATGAAGCTGAACGAGGAATATTTCTACTGCTTTGGCTGCGGAGCCACCGGCGATGTGATCGACTTCACAGCGAGGCTCTATAATCTGTCCCCCAAAGAGGCCGCCGAGAAGCTGGCCCAGGATTTTGGCCTGGCTTATGACAGTCAGGCCCCTCCCCGGAGGC
>OLSL01003954.1_pt1 | contig 9930 bp, 7 predicted proteins | sample 1672511 | NCBI WGS metagenome assembly OLSL01 (sample SAMEA3136694, study PRJEB25190) | human gut metagenome | biome: human gut; feature: human-associated habitat; material: faeces | place: Austria | collected 2013
ATATGGATTTCTTCTATCTGGCAAATAGGTCTCGCTTGCACAGACTTTTACTTTTATTTTTGTAATATCTTCTGTGTTGACCACTTTCTTTAACGTGATATTTCCGATTCCATAATCCATCAGTTCATCCGATTCTGTTTCGTTATAAATGGCATCACCGATACAGGACCTGAGATAATTCTCCGAGTATCTTACTATGGAGTCCGCCATCTTTTCCTGTCTGTTTCGGAAAAACTGATTGGATACCAGGATCAGCACAAAAACCAGAAGAGCTGCACCAACACCGGCTGTCAGGGAAACTTCTGTATCCTCGATCATATACAGGCACAAAAATACGCAGACATACACGATTCCCATAGCCCCTGTCAAAAGCAATGCACGCCGAAGATTTGTTCCTATTCGCTCATATACCTCAAATCTTTCCGTCTGCCAGTCATAAAACTCGCTTCGGATCACACCTCCGCAGTACTCAAAGACCACCTGCTGACCGGTCAGTTCCACCGACGCTCCACAGGATGGACAGATGATTTTCTGTACGGTGGAATAATAACTTTTTTTCTTCTGGACACGATCTGAGTTTCGGATATGCCGAGACTGAAGGATCCGAAGATAGGTATGTTTTCGATAATTCTCATAACGGATTTTCCCATCTTCAGTGGAAATCAGACGTTCCAGAGCACTGCACTTGATAATAGATTCTCTCCATTCTCGTCCATCATTGTTCCAGCGTTCAAAATCATTGTCCGGCTGAGTTTCCACGTCTGTCATCAGAATCTCACGGCACAGCTTCTGCTGATTCAGTCGATCAATCTGTCTTACGATATTTTTCCGAAAAGTCATATCCATTCTTGAGGGAAGTCTGTTTTTATCCGCTTTTTCAAGGGGAATCAAGATTCTCTCGAAGGCTTTCCTTATATCACGGCGTATCCCTGACTTTTGAAGAGTGGTATCGCCGCGTTGTTCCATCATTCTTTTTATTTTCCCCTTTTTCCGGTTTTTTGCCAGAAAAACAGAAAAATCGATATCCAGTATCCGTTCACCGATATAAATCCCTAACAAAATGGCAACTGTTGCAGCAAACCACGATGCATCTGATAGTCCCATATGTCGCCTCCCATTTCATGTTATCTATTTCTATTTTTATCCTTATTTTTCTTTTTTTCTGATTCTTCACCGTTTTCCGGTTCTTTCTTGAACATCTCGGCTATGAAGATCGCTGCAAAACCTGCCCCAAGGATAATAGCTACACAGCAGAACAAGAATTCCAGGGGATCTCTGTCCGGCGCAATCTTATATTTTCCTTTTGACGTTCTGTAAACTTCCACGTCGATCTCGTCCCCTGTATTGATCTCCTCATCGTTCCAGCAGTATACGGTGTCTCTGTCTTGGTAGGTTTCTCCATCGATCTCAAAAGTGACTTTCACTCTGTATTCCCGTAATTCTCTTTCACGATGATATCCATCCTCATCCTTGTCTTTATTTACGACTTCTCTGCAATATCCGACAACAGCCGAAACCTCCCGAATATCCGTACTGTTTTTATACTCATGGCTTGCTATCCGGCTTGAGACCACACCATAAATTCCTGCACCACACACAACAAGTCCCACCAGAATACCCAATAGAATAATTTTTATATCTTTCTTCTTACCATTTTTTACACTACTCATCGCTATCCCTCCTTCCATTCTTTATATACTCTCTGAATCTTTATCATGTCGGTTTCTCGAAACATCATCCATAGGTCCTGATAGCCTCCAGAAGCTGTGTATCATTCTGATTGGACGGCATGCTGGCGTTTTCTGTCTCATTTTCCAGAAGCAGTCCCGAGCCGCTGTATACAGAATATACACAGATTGTTTCTGACCAGCTAACCGGATCTTCACCCTTCTGATACCATTCGCCACCGGTTCGTGTCGCCTCCATTGTCAGATACGTCCTCCCCTTCTCCTGGGAACAGCTCCAGGTTCCTTCATAAGCCTCTGTTTCTGTATCATCGTAGTTCTCTTCGTCCACGCCATATTCTCTTTCACACCAGGAAATATGTAATTTCCCGCCTTTTCGGAATTCCAGAAAATAGTTTCCATAACTATCTGTACTTCCCATCGCTATCTGAAGTTCCCAGCTAGTATCTGCCAGATCCTTTTCTTTCAGCTCCATACTGACATCTCCGTACCATCCTCCAAATCTGCTGGCACCGCAGGCGGCATAATCCGTAAAATCCTTAGCCTGGGGCTCATCCGACTCGGTAACAGGGATTGCCACGCGTCCAAGCATATCCATCATGGGATACCAGTCTGCCTGGTAGCCGGCTTCTGTTCCCATGGAGATCATAGCCGTAGCATATCCTCCCACTCCGTTACACATCACAAGATATGGTTCTCCCGTCTCGGAGGAATACAACTGCCCTACTTCATCCATCTCAAAAGTCTCAAAGTTCATCCTCTGTTCTATGATCTCCACCGGATCATCACCGCTTCTCGGAACAACGCAAAACAGCTGTCCGATTTCGTTTCCAATGATTCTTTCTTCAGGAATCATCTTTACAAATGGATATTCCTCCGAAAAGTCCGGGAAGTTTTCTTCGATCCATTCCGGTATCCGGTCTGCATAGGATTCGTCCACTTCTCCAAGAAAGGCCACTCCAAAGTTCTGAAGGGCTTCTTCCATGCTCTGGCGAAAAGCTTCCAGAGACTTCTCTGCTTTCTGTTCTTCTGTCTCTTCTTTCTTTTCCGGTTTTGGAGTCGTCTCCGGTTCTTCCGGCTGTTCCGATTCCTCTGTAGTGGAACTGTCTTTTATTTCCGGTTTTCCGGCCTTGTTGGCTTTGATGGGAACCGGTTCGGCATCCCCATTCTCCGGGAGTTCTCCATCCGCCGTCCTTCCATTTACCATGCCGTCTCCGTCTTGCTTGTCAATACATCCGGTAAATATGATCAGCGATGTAATGCAGAGCATTCCTGTAAGAAGGGCTCTGAGCAATATATTTTTATTTTTCACACATGTTTCCCCCTTTATAAAAGATTTCGAGCGCACCTAAGATAGATCGGGAGGGATGAACCCTCCCGATGTACTGCGAACAGATTGCCCATGTGATAATCTGTTATTCTTTATTGTAACCGTTCAGTACCTTCACAGTTACGATTCAAAATTCATTTAAAATCACCTTTGGTGATGGGATTTTGGTGTATTCATGCCAAAACACCTCGCGGGACAGTGGCTACTGAATAGTTACTCTTTATTTATCAAAGCTTCATAGGTGTGGGACATCAGGAACTGCCCCGGATCATCCTCGGTCATATTTTCCATGATATTCTTTAAGCCTTCTTTTGAAGCATCGTCTCCACGCTCCATGATATATTTCATTGCGATTTCTCTTCCTCTTCTGTCTGCATCCTGATCCGCTACGATATCCAGCATCAGGTTATTAATTTCTGCCTCATCAAAATAGGTGGCTTCTTTCTTCCAATCTTCATAGCTGGTGCCCATGCTGGAAGCACTTCTGAATGCGCCAACCGTTGTCCAATATGGAATATCTCCGTTGCGTGGCTTCTGTGACAGATAATCTATCGTTATGCGATATGCCCTTTCATTGGTATATCTATGGCTTGGGTAATCATACCACATATAGGTCAGGGAAGTGATGCACGCATCGTGGAACCGAACCAGACTGCTGTCCTTCAGAACTTCCTCCAGCGGATCGATCACCCGGTCATCGTGAAGTCTTCCGGCATACTTATATGCACACGTTCTTACTTCCTCATCCTCATCCCCCATCAGTTTGAGAATGGCATCTACCATGCCGTCAATACCCATAGCCCATTCAGATCCTATAGCAAGGGCTGCCTGTTTCCGGACATTGGCATTCTCGTGCTCGGTCATATTCAAAACGAACTCTGCAACCGCCGGATTGCTCACGGCACCTCCTAGACTTCTTAAAGCGGCAAATAATACTACAGGTTCTGTTTCCTTGGCCAGTACTTCTTCTGCCATCTTTTCTTCCTCACTGCTTGTGCCAAACAGGCCTCCGATCGTGGTGAATGCATAGGCGCGAACGTTGGCATTTTCACTGTGGAGCATGTTATCCCTGATTGTTGTGGTATATGGAATCTTGCATCCATCATCCTTGAGGATTTTGAAAGCCTCATCGGTAATATTTTCTTCTCTGCCATAAAAGTCTTCTGTATAGTTTGTATAAGCATATGTAGAATAGAGTGCCAGTGCTTCGTCTTCTGTGATATTTTTCACGTCTTTGATACGATCTATCAGATCCTGAGCAGACATACTTTCATATTCTTTTTTCGTAACCTGTGCCGGTTCATAATCATCGTCCGAGAAATCTATTTCGTTCTCAGTATCCGTGTCTTTATCTGATTCTTTGGTTTCTTTGTCCTCCTTTGGTACCGGTGTTTTGGGCGGAGCATCCGTTTCGGCAGAATCGTCTCCGATATCTGTCGTTTCTACTCCTGAAGTTGTGTCTTTATCCTTGTTTCCGTCCTTTCCACAGCCTATAGGCATCGCCAGCATAGCTACGACCAGCAGCATGCTTATAACTTTTTTCCACATCATAAAGCTTCCTCCCTTCGTTTCTGCAAAACTTTTTCTATGATTGACCTTACCTTCTCTATAATTATATTAAACAATATAAAAACAGTTTTCACTATTACTTGTGTTAGTTACCGATATTTGTTTGTCTGTTTCCTGTCAGAAAATGTTTTTACAGTTAATTTCCGCGAATCGTCAGAATACATTATTCAATTACGCATTTCATAAAAGTTCTCTATTTTCTATATTTTTCTATGTTTTTTCAAAAAAGCTGTTGACAACCAGTGTTTTTTCATGTATAGTATATTATGTTGTTGAGATGCAACAAAACTTCATAATAAAAGTTGTGCAGGAATGGCGGAATTGGCAGACGCGCAGGCTTCAGGTGCCTGTGGTAGCAATATCGTGCGGGTTCAAGTCCCGCTTCCTGCACTATTTTTTTGTCTTTGTACAGGCTGACTTCTGTTCTATATTTATTTTCTGCAATCGTAAAAAGATCGCTGCATTCACATTTTTCTGTAAACACAGCGACCTTTTCTTTCATCTCTTATTATAACTGGTCAATACCCTCACAGTTTCCTTTTATTTTTCAAGCACAAATGCTTCATACGGGCGAATCGTCATCTGTTCTTTGATTTCTCCTTCCGGATAGTTTGCGATCAGATAACTTCCCTTGCGGAATTCCTCCGGAATCTCTACTGCTACTTCTTTTTCACTGAAGTTACATACCACCAACAGTTTTTCCTCTCCCAGTGTTCTTGTATACATATAGATTTCTTCGGATTCCGGCAATAACAGATCATAAGTTCCGTATACGATGATCTCTTTTTCTTTTCGCAGTGCGATCAGCTTTCTGTAATAATTAAATACAGATTCCGGATCGTCGACCTGTTTCTTCGCATTGATCTCTTTATAGTTCGGATTGACCATGATCCATGGTTCTACAGTGGAAAATCCTGCATAAGCACTGTCATCCCACTGGAACGGTGTTCTCGCATTGTCGCGGCTCTTACGGCACAGATAACGCATCATTTCTTCCGCGGTAAATACATGCTGCTCTTCTACCAGTTCTTTGTAAGCATTGATGCTGTCCAGATCACGGAACTGATCGATCGATGTGAACGGAACGTTCGTCATGCCAAGTTCTTCTCCCTGATATACATAAGGAGTTCCCTGCATCATGTGAATACAAGTTGCCAGCATCTTTGCAGATACATCATGATATTTTGCGGAATCATCGGCATATCTGGATACCGAACGTGGCTGATCGTGATTCTCCCAGAACAGACTGTTCCAGGCAATATCCTCCAGACCTTTCTGCCATTTGGTCAGAACAGCTTTCATCTCGCGCAGATCCATCTTTTTATCGGTCCATTTGTTATCCGCATCAGCATCCACATCCATGTGTTCAAACTGGAATACCATATTCAGCTCTTTTTCATCGCTTCTTGCGTATTTTTTAGCTTCTTCCAGAGTCACACCGGAACACTCGCCTACGGTAATGGTATCCGCATTGTTTAATACTTTTTCACGCATCTCCTGCAGATATTCATGGACATGAGGACCGTTTGCCGGCTCATTAAAGCTTGCGTATCCATTGATTCCCGGCTTTCCATCCGGCAGATCCGGCTGTTTGGAAATCAGGCTGATAACATCCATACGGAATCCATCTACTCCTTTTTCCAGCCACCAGTTCATCATGTCAAATACTTCTTCCCGGACTTTTGGATTATCCCAGTTCAGATCCGGCTGTTTTTTCGAAAACAGATGCAGATAATACATATCCGTTTCTTCATCATAATCCCATGCCGGCCCGGAGAAACAGGAGCCCCAGTTATTCGGTTCCTTTCCATCTTTTCCATCTCTCCAGATATAATAGTCACGATATGGATTGTCTTTAGACTTTCTGCTCTCTATAAACCATGGATGTTCATCGGAGGTATGGTTGACTACCAGATCCATCACAATCTTGATTCCATGTTCATGAGCTTTAGCAAGCATCCGTTCAAAATCTTCCATTGTTCCGAACTCGGTCATAATTGCACGGTAATCGCTGATATCATATCCGTTATCATCATTCGGGGACTGATATACCGGGGATAGCCATACAACATTCACTCCCAGTTTTTCCAGATAATCCATCTTTTCTGTGATACCGTTCAGATCACCGATTCCGTCTCCGTTGCTGTCCTTAAAACTTCTCGGATAAATCTGATATACGATACTTTCTTTCCACCATCTTTTTTCCATAGTTTTATCTCTCCCTTTTACATTTATCATTTTGTGTTTTTGCCAAACACCAGATACTCTCATCATAACCGAAAAAAGGGCGAAAAACTTCCGTTTTTCTCCCCTTTTTCTATACTATTCTGACTTTTCATGTTCACCGATTCTTCGGATCACTTCCGTTACCAGCGCACGGAATTTCGGTGCGGCAAGATCGGCGGCTTCCTGCACCTCTTTGTGGGACAGCGGCTGTGTACTCATGCCGGCTGCCAGATTCGAAATAAAGGAAATTCCCAGGATCTTCATTCCCATATGGTTGGCTGCGACAGCTTCACACGCGGTACTCATTCCCACTGCATCTGCCCCCAGTGTCCGTACCATGCGGATCTCTGCCGGAGACTCATACGCCGGACCGGTAAACTGCAGATACGTTCCTTCCTGAAGATCAATGTTCAACGCTTTGCTGCTCTCCCGGATGATCTTCCGGTACTCCCTCCGGTAAATCTCACTCATATCCGGAAAACGCGGTCCCAGATCTTCTCTGTTGGCTCCGATCAGCGGAGACGGTACAAAACTTGAAATCTGATCGGTGATCATCATCAGATCCCCGGCATGGAAGTTCTCATTGACACCACCGGCTGCATTGGTCAGAAACAGGATCTCTGCACCCATTTTCTTCATAAGACGTACCGGAAGTACCACATCCTGCATCGGATAGCCTTCATAATAGTGTACCCGTCCCTGCATCATAACAGTCGGTACACCTTCTACCTTTGCAAATACGAACTGCCCTTTATGTCCGGCTACCGTAGACCGTGGAAATCCTTCGATGCTCTCATATGGAATGGTTTTTTCCACTGTTACATGTTCTGCATAATCCCCCAGACCGGATCCGAGGATCAGCGCCAGTTTCGGTACAAACGGCAGCCGCTCTTTCACCGCCTCATAACACCGATTCAGTTTTTCTTCACTTGTCATCGCCGTCCTCCTTCTGCACACAGGCATCCCATACTTCCTGCTCTGCATCCTGTTCCGGTGCTGCCTTTTCTGTTTCTTTTTTCTGCACTTCTTCAGATTCTTTCTCCGGTTCTTTGCCTTCTTTTTCTTTCGTCTCTTCTTCTGTCTCTTCTACAGAACCCTGGGTAAACCAGTCTTCCTCTTTTTCTTCCTCTTCTCCCGGAAGTTCCGCACCGCAGTACATACAGAATACAGCGTCTTTCGGGTTGGAGATTCCACAGGCTGGGCATACATTTTTTCCCTGTTTGGCAGCCATGCTTTCTTTACACTCTGCCAGTTCTTTCTGAAGACCCATAACCACTTCACAGTGACCGGTCAGCTCTTCATCCGGCATATCGCCATCTACGTAACGCCGGTATACGATTTCACCGAGATCTGCATATTTTTTCCGTATCTCTCTTTGCAGTGTCCGCACTTTGTTTCGCATCTTCTGTGTCTCAACAAATTCCTCTGTTTTCTTTCCTACAGCCCCTGCTGTTTCTGTAATCGTCTGTTTAATGCTGCCAAATAAATCTTCGTTCATAAGTCATACCTCCTTGAATATAAAACCCCATTTGTATCCGTTTTACTGCAACAACAGCGGCTCCTGTCCTCTTAAAAGGATCTTCGGACCACCGGTGTGTTCAATATATTCTTTGGTGATGATCACCTCTCCAATGCTGTCGTCCTTTGGAATCTCGTACATAATATCCAGCATGTATTCTTCCAGAATCGCTCGCAGGGCTCTCGCACCGGTATCTTTTTCCAGTGCTTTTTTTGCGATTGCACGCAGCGCATTTTCTTCGAATTCCAGTTTGACTTCGTCCATCTCCAGTAGTTTTTCATACTGTTTCAGGATTGCATTGCGTGGCTCTTTAAGAATCTTCACCAGCATATCTTCATCGAGTCCCTGCAATGTGAAAATGATCGGCAGTCTTCCAAGAAATTCCGGTACCATACCGAACATTCTCAGATCCTCCACCGTTACCTTATTCAACAGATTTTTATCATTGTCATATTTATCTTTCAGATCCGCCTGAAAACCAATTGCTGCCTTTTTGTTTAACCGTTCTTTGATGATTTCCTCCAGATCCGGGAATGCGCCGCCACAGATAAATAAAATATTGCTGGTATTTACTGTAGTCAGTGGTACCATGGCATTTTTACTGTTCGCTCCCACCGGCACCTCCACATCACTGCCCTCGAGAAGCTTTAACATCCCCTGCTGTACCGCCTCACCACTGACATCTCTCTGGTTCGTATTCTTCTTTTTTGCAATCTTATCGATCTCATCGATAAAGATAATTCCATGCTCTGCCCGCTCCACATCATTGTCTGCTGCCGCAAGTAGTTTGGAAACTACGCTTTCGATATCATCACCGATATAACCTGCTTCCGTCAGCGAAGTCGCATCCGTGATCGCAAGTGGCACATCCAGCAGTTTCGCCAGTGTCTGCACCAGATAGGTCTTACCACTTCCGGTCGGTCCGATCATCAACATATTGGACTTTGCAATCTCTACTTCACCATTTTTCTGCTCTGCGCTGAGTACTCGTTTATAGTGATTGTACACACCAACCGAAATCACCTTTTTCGCATGTTCCTGACCGATCACATATTCATCCAGTTTTTCTTTGATCTTATGTGGCGGCGGAACATCCTTCATGGTAAATTCCTGCTTCTTTTCTTCCGTTTTCTTTTTCTTCTTCACTCTCTGTTTCTCTGATACCTGATTCGGAATACTCGACAGATCCATCATGCTGATATTGGGCATGTGGCTCATCAGACCCCCGTAATTCATATTGCTGTTATTCATGGTATCAAAACTTTTCTGCATACATTCCGTACAAATATGTATATTCTGAGGAAGCGTGATCATCGGTCCTGTCTTGCTCTCCGGTCTCCGACACATAAAACAGACTTTTTCGTATTCATCTTCCTTCGTATTTTCATCAGAAGTCTCTCGCCCCTGCTTTTCTTTTTCCAGTAAATCCTTGTCTTCTGACATCCGTTTATCCCTTTCTCATCCCACATTTTATGAGACACTGTCCCCGAAACCACCTGTCACTCCTATGTACTTCCGGTTACTTACCCTATATTATAAAACAGAATCTTCTTGCCCTCAAGTAAACTTTTTCTAAACACAGCTTTCAGCATACTATCTCC